>ERZ857882.5485-NODE-5485-length-9911-cov-2.863636_pt1 | contig 9911 bp, 6 predicted proteins | sample MGYA00519697_ERZ857882 | MGnify/ENA primary metagenome ERZ857882 (study PRJEB31778, sample SAMEA3449373) | human gut metagenome | biome: human gut; feature: human-associated habitat; material: faeces | place: United Kingdom | collected 2010/2012 ... | reverse complement strand
CACCAACGGATCATTACCTCCCGTTAAGGAAGTTGTACCCCGGACCCGGACGGCAGCCAAGGCAGCGGCGCTATTTCCTCCAACCGGGATACTAACGCCGGACACCCTTCCCCGAAGAGCGTCCAAGGGTGTAGAGATCAATCCCTCATTCATTCCCCCTTCATTCACCCGGTTTACAGAACCGGATAAAGTACTGCGATTGCCCGTAGCATATCCGACAGTGATCAACTCATCTATCAAATTGGAGTCCGACAAGAGAGGCTTGATCGTATCCGGCAGAAGCGGCAGCTCCTGACCGTAGCCGTAAGAGAAAGACAAGGCCCCGCACAGAAACAAAAACAGGACTTTTCGGATATATATAAGAACTTTCATAAGTACGTTGGATTTAAGATTAATAACCCATGTAAATAAAACTTCCCTCGGTTAAGTTTTGTTCGCACCCAAGATACAACATTTCCTCAAGATCTTAAAAATAAAAGCGTACCAAGTTGTCAAGAAGCCTCGACAAGGCTTTAGCGATATTTAATAATGTCCCTCAAAAATATATACGGAAATATTTCTTTATTCCGTAATAGATTGTACCTTTGCCATCGTTAAAAAACATAGCGTATTATTAAGTAATAACATACTAAAACTTATTTATTATGTCAAAAGTAACAGTTGTTGGTGCCGGAAATGTAGGCGCTACTTGCGCAAATGTTCTTGCCTTCAATGAAGTGGCAGACGAAGTTGTAATGCTAGACGTAAAGGAAGGCGTATCCGAAGGTAAAGCGATGGATATGATGCAGACCGCTCAATTGCTAGGTTTCGATACTAAGGTTGTAGGTTGCACAAACGATTATGAGAAGACAGCTAACTCTGACGTTGTAGTTATCACTTCTGGTATTCCTCGTAAACCGGGTATGACTCGCGAAGAACTGATCGGTGTTAACGCTGGTATCGTTAAGAGCGTAGCTCAAAACATCTTGAAATACTCTCCGAATGCAATCTTGGTAGTTATCTCTAACCCGATGGATACAATGACTTATTTGTCATTGAAGTCTTTAGGCTTGCCGAAGAACCGTATCATCGGTATGGGTGGTGCTTTGGATAGCTCTCGTTTCAAATATTTCTTATCTCAGGCTCTAGGCTGTAACGCTAACGAGGTTGAGGGTATGGTAATCGGTGGTCACGGTGACACTACAATGATTCCGTTGGCTCGCTTGGCTACTTACAAAGGTATCCCTGTTAGCAAATTGTTAAGCGCAGAGAAATTGCAAGAGGTTGTTGCTTCCACAATGGTTGGTGGCGCTACATTAACTAAATTGTTAGGTACTTCTGCTTGGTATGCACCGGGTGCTGCTGGAGCATTTGTTGTTGAGTCTATCATTCACAACCAAGGTAAGATGGTTCCTTGCTCTGTTTACTTGGAAGGTGAGTACGGTGAATCTGATCTTTGCATCGGTGTTCCTGTTATCCTTGGCAAGAACGGTATCGAGAAGATCGTTGAGTTGGAATTGACAGCTGAAGAGAAAGAGTTGTTCGCTAAGAGCGCTGCCGCTGTTCATAAGACTAACGAGGCTTTGAAAGAAGTGGGTGCACTTTAATTTGAATTTCTATTAAAGCGATAAAAGAGGCTGGTCCTTCGGGGTTGGCCTCTTTCTTTTTATGTGGATACGGACAGTTACGACGGAACGAAGATAATATTCGTATTTTTCAATCTTTGAAGATACATACGTATCTCCATTGATTTATTTCAAAAGATCACGGTAAAGCATTTATGACAAAAGTACAGTTTTTGTTTGAATATGAAAAGCCTTCACTAGTTCAATACGAGCTTCACTAAGTTTATTCGTTTCATCCTAAACCGGTAATTACTGCTTCAACTTTCCAGCCTCATTTAATACTTTCAGGAAGTTGCTCCAAGCTTTCTTTATCTTTTGCATGTTTTCGTCCCTTTCCTCTTGGTTCCTTACCTCATTTTGTAGAACATCTACAACAGGATATCCATCATATAAATAATATCTCTGATAATCCCCTAATAAGACTGGGGCATTATAGATAACGGAACTTATCGAAGAGATACTGCCTACCGTGAAGTGACCGTTTCCAGCTATCCGGAATTCAACCTTCTCATTGCCTCGCACGTCTTGCTTGATAGAAATATTCTTCTCGAAAACGATTTCTTTTGTAACTGAATTAAAAGATTTGATATCATCCGGGACTTTGATCACTTGTCCGGTAGTAGCCGTATCAAAATTTTCCTCATCATTATCGCAAGCGCAATAACCGATGAGAAATACAGACATGATAAGATATAATAAAAATGACTTTTTCATATTAAACCTCCTTTATTGGATTTCATTGCGTGTTGTCTTATTAGTAAGACACTTAAAAAGAGACAAATGCTGCACGTTTACCATTATTTAACAAACATTATTAACCAAACCGTCCTTCCATTATATAAAAAAAGCCGGAGGAAATGATTTCCTTCGGCTTTTACCTATCGTTTGTTATTGGTATTTATTTGACAATACCTAATTTAGACTCACCAACGAAATCTATAATATGTTGGATCTCCTTACTCATCGGAACCTGATCCTTTATCATTAACAAGGCATCCGTAAGGCTGCTGTTTCCTTGGAAGATGATCCGGTACGCATGACTGATGTGCTTGATAACCTTTTCACTGAATCCCTCATGAGACATGATGAAAGAGTTCACGCCATAATACGTGGTAGGCTCTTGAGCCGCTACGATAAAAGGAGGTATATCCTTACGGAAACGACAGCCGGTTTGAATCATCGCCCAAGCCCCAACCCGGGATCCTTGGCTCATCAATACATTGCCTCCAAAGATCACATAATCTTCCAAGATACAATTTCCGGAAATCTTACTACCATAGCCGAATACACTACGGTTTCCGATCTGCGTATCATGAGAAACATGTACCCCCTCATGCAAGAAATTACCATTACCGATACTAGTACGTCCTTCCGCTGTCGAGGAACGGTTAATCACCACATTCTCACGAATCACGTTGTCATCTCCGATTACGGCAATCGTATCACCTCCCTTATAAAAGAAATCCTGAGGCTCAGCAGCGATAACAGCTCCGTTAAATACACGGTTGCGATTTCCCATGCGTGTACCGCTCATCAAGCTGGCATGAGGCATGATCTCGCAATCATCCCCGATCTCCACGTTCTTATCAATGTACGCAAAAGGATGAATCGTAACGTTCTTCCCGATCTTTGCGCTTGAATCTACATATGCTAATGGACTAATCATAACTTTACTACATTTAAAGGTTATTATTCTCTACCACCACCGATGGCACTGTATAAACTGACAACCGCTTGCATACGTTGCACATTGTCGGATACTTCCGTCAACTGAGCGCTCAAGAGGCTCTGCTGTGCGGAAAGGATTTCCAAATAAGTAGATTGAGCCGACTGGAACAAGGCGCTGGTATAAGCCACCGCTTTCTCTAGCTGCTCGATCTGCGCTCTATCTTGGACAAGCTTCTTGCTCGTGGCATCATACTGATGTAAAGCATCACTCACCTCCTTACCTGCTTCCAGAATTGTCTGCTGATAATTCATTTGAGCGATCTTCTCTTCTGCCTTCGATACCTTCAAGTTAGCGACCAACTTACCATTGTTGAAGATCGGTTGGGCCAACGAAGCCAAAGCTTGAAACATAAATTGGCCCGGATTGGCGACAGAGATGCCTGAACCATTCGTCCAGCCTGCTGTCGCCGTGATATTCAATCCCGGATAAAAAGCGGCACGGGCTTTGTTCGTCGTATAATAGGCACTAGCAAGTGTCATCTCCGCGATCTTCACGTCCGGACGATTCTCTAACAATTGCAAAGGCACACCCACCATGATATCCTCCGGCATTACTTGTTCCTCCAAAGTACCCCGATCAATCTGTTGAGGGGCCTTAGCCAATAACACGGACAATGAGTTTTCCACGCTACGCACCTGGCTCTCCAACTCGATCAACGAGCCGGAAACCTGATGGTAAGCGGCACGCATTTGCGTCACGGCAGCCTCGGTAGCCATACCCGCTATCTTCATAGCCTCCATGACACGAACATTCTCTTTATAGATATCAACCGTCTTAGCGGTAATTTCCACCTGCCGATCAAGCATCAACAAGGTATAATAAGTATTCGCTATACCACCGATCAATTGAGAGCGCACGGCCTGTCTTGAATACTGGCTCTGTAAGTAGGAAGCTTTTTGGCCACGGCTCGCGTTCAAAAGCTTTCCGAATAGGTCAACCTCCCAGCTAGCGGCCAAAGGCGTTGAGTAAGCCTTTACGTATTCGCTATTTCCAATCGATGTAATCGTCCCTTGGGGAGCGAAATTAATAGAAGGCAAGAAAGACAGACGGGCGGAAGTCAACAATACTTTCGCTTCCTCTACCCGAAGAACGGCTGCCTGCATATCTACATTATTGGCTAATCCCTCCTCAATTAACGCCTGTAACTTCGGATCACGAAAAACTTCCTTCCAAGGAAGGTTTCCCATATTGGTCGTATCCGCGGAGGCTAATGTATCAGTCTCGGAAACCGGATCACGATAAATTCCCGTCGCATCGATGGAATCCGGACGCTCGTATGCCTTATAGATATGGCAACTGCTTAACAAAGCAGTCGCACATACCATATATATAATTTGTTTCTTCATTGTCATCTCTTATTTTATTTTAGCGTACTGTTCTATTTCCGTACTCATATCGCTGTTATCCAAATCTTCCCATTCGATAGGTTTGAATTTCTCCTGCAAGTACTGGAATACCACAAACAAAACCGGAACAATAAAAATCTGGAAGATCATACCGATGAACATACCTCCGATGGCGGCAGTACCCAAAGTACGGTTACCGTGAGCACCTACACCGAACGCGAACATCATAGGCAACAGACCGACTACCATAGCCAACGATGTCATCAGGATAGGACGTAGACGAGCGGCAGCACCTAAAACGGCAGCCCACGTGATACTCATACCCATACGGCGACGATCAAGGGCAAACTCTACGATCAGGATGGCGTTCTTCGCCAACAAACCGACCAACATGATCAAGGCGATCTGCATATAGATATTGTTAGACATGGTTCCTACGATCATCTTCAACGCCGGGATATTTCCCAAAGCGGCCCAACCTTGGACGAACAAGAAGCTACCCATCAAACCGAACGGCACGGAGAGCAATACGGACAAAGGAAGGATGTAACTCTCATACTGCGCGCTCAACAGCAAGTAAACGAATACGAAACACAACAAGAAGATCAAAGCCGTCGTACTGCCACTCGTACTTGCCTCCTCACGTGCCATACCACCTAACTCATAGTCGAAACCTGCCGGAAGCGTTGTCTTAGCCACCTCGTCAATCGCTTTCAACGCCTGACCACTGGTATAACCATCCGCCGGGGCAACCATGACCTTGATGGCGGTATACATATTGAAACGACTGATGATATCCGGGCCATATACCTTCTTCATCGTAATGAACTGGGAAATCGGAGCCATATCGTTACCGCTCTTTACCTTGATGTTCTTCATGGACTCCATATTCTTACGCAAATCGGGATCCGCTTGCACCATTACACGGTACATCTTACCGAAACGGTTGAAGTTAGAGGCATATAAACCACCATAATATCCCTGCAAGGTAGACAAGATGTCCTTCGGACTGATACCGGCTTTCTTACAAGCGGCAGCGTCGATATCGATCTCGTATTGCGGGAAGTTCGGGTTAAACGTAGTTTGAGCGGACTTGATCTCCGGACGTGCCGTCAAAGCAGCCATATATTCCTTGGAGATATCAAAGAAACGATCCAAATTACCTCCGGTCTTATCCTGCATATTCAACTCAATATCACTGGACGCAGAGTAACCCGGGATCATAGGCGGCGTAAAGAACAATACCTGAGCGTCTTTCACGATCTTTTGGGCACGCATGAACAAACTACCATATACGATATCCGAGTTCTGCATCATAGAACGGTCTTCCCAGTCTTTCAACTTGATGATAAATGAGCCGTAAGAAGGTCCTTGACCACCGATAAAACTGAAACCAACAACCGCCGTACGCGACTCTACCGCCGGATCCGCAGCGATCAAACTATCGACCTTATTCATCACCTCATAGGTACGCTCCTGGGAAGTTCCCGGTGGTAACGTAACGGCACCCATGATCGTACCCGTATCCTCGTTCGGCACCATACCGGTAGGCGTAACCTGCATCAAGAATACCAATACGGCGATACAACCGGCGACAATACCGAATGAAAGCCATTTCTTCTGGATAAAGAACAATACACGCTTCTTGTAACTCTTCAATAAAGAATCGTAAGCCACATTGAAAGAGGTATGGAAACGGGATACGAATGTCGTTTTCTTTTCACCGTGTTCATCATGAGGTTTCAGAAAAATAGCACAAAGTGCCGGACTCAATGTCAAGGCATTCAATGCCGACAAACCGATAGCAATAGCCATCGTCACACCGAACTGACGATAGAATATACCGGCTGTACCTCCCATGAAACTTACAGGGATAAACACGGACATCATCACCAATGTAATAGAAACGATCGCTCCGCCAAGTTCACTCATCGCATCGATAGATGCCTGTTTCGCCGATTTATATCCCTGGTCCAACTTGGCATGGACCCCCTCGACGACGACTATCGCATCATCGACCACAATCGCAATGGCAAGTACCATCGCACAAAGTGTCAACAAGTTGATACTGAATCCGATCAGTGACAACAGGAAGAATGTACCGATCAAGGCTACCGGAATCGCAATAGCAGGAATCAAGGTTGAACGTAAATCCTGCAAGAACACATATACCACAATAAACACCAGGATAAAGGCTTCCAGCAAAGTTTTGAGAACCTCATGGATAGAAGCATAAAGGAAGTCGTTGGCATTCATGGATACTTCAACCTTCATTCCCGGAGGCATAGTCGCCTCTGATCTCACCAGCAAATCCTGGATATTATTGATCGTTTCTGTTGCATTCGTTCCCGGCATCTGGTAAACGATACAGGTAACGGCGTCGTGACCATTTACACGGTTGATAAAGTTGTAAGTCAAACGCCCCAACTCGATATCGGCGATATCTTTCAAACGCAAGACCTCACCATCCGGCAAAGCCTTTACAACAATCTGCTCAAACTCATTAGCCTCTTGCAAACGTCCTTTATAGCGGATCGTATATTGGAAAGACTGATTTCCTTGTTCGCCGAACGAACCCGGAGCGGCCTCTACGTTCTGTTCAGACAAGGCAACGGTTACGTCGCTCGGACTTAATTTATATTGGGCCATCACATCCGGCTTCAACCAAATACGCATGGAGTAGTCTGTACCCAACACGTTGGCATCACCGACACCCGGCACACGCTGGACTTCCGGGATCAAGTTAATCTTTGCGTAATTCTCAAGAAACTCTGAGTCATAACGATCATCTTCCGCATATACGGAGAAAACCAACAACATTGAGTTCTGACGTTTCTGGGTCGTCACACCAATCTGCGTTACCTCGGCGGGCAACAAACCTTGTGCCATAGATACACGGTTCTGCACATTGACAGCCGCCATATCCGGATCCGTTCCTTGCTTAAAATAAATGGAGATATCCGCAGAACCATTATTAGAGGCATTGGAACTCATATACATCATGTTCTCAACACCATTGATCTGGTCTTCCAAAGGCGCGATCACACTATTCAATACCGTTTGCGCATTGGCACCCGTATAAGTTGCCCTTACCGAAACGGTTGGAGGGGCGATATCCGGATATTGGGTAACCGGCAAGGAAATCAAGCCTAGGAAACCCAAGATGACAATCAAGATGGAAATCACCGTGGAGAGCACCGGGCGGTTTATAAATCTATCTAATTTCATATCTTTCGTTTTTACTCGACAAAAGCGAATATTTGTCTTATTCTATATACCTATTAATTAAAAGCAGTCTGCAAATTACCGTCATGCTGGTCTTTCAAGGCCTGATCGTACTTTGCCTTTTGCTGCTCACGAGTAATCGGCTGGATTTCCTGGCCGTCTTTCAAGATCTGTACGCCTTCCACGACAATCTTATCACCGGACTTCAAACCTCCCGTCACTAAATAATTTTTGCCATCATTCAAATTGGAAACCTTGATCTCGGTATTCTTCACGGTATTATCAGGCTGCAATACAAATACGAATTTCTTATCCTGGATCTCCACGGTAGCCGATTGAGGGATCGTAATGATATCGTTCATCGTATATGGGAAGATAATATTACCAGTACCACCGCTTCGTAAGACATTTCCCTCGTTAGAGAAAATAGCACGCATGCTTACAGAACCGGTAGATTGATCGATAACACCGCTCACGGCATCAATCTTACCCTCATAATGGTACGTAGAGCCATCCGCCAATTGCAGTCTTACGGCCGGCATCTTCTCTAATTGCTCTTTCAAGGTACCACCGGCTTTCGTCAATGCCAATAGCTCCTTTTCCGTCATAGAGAAATACACATACATATCACCGATCTCAGATACGGTAGTCAACGGTTGAGCGATCGAAGCGCTTACCAAGCTACCTACACGATACGGGAATGTACCGACAACACCGTTCGAGGGACTTGTAACCGTACAGAAAGACAAGTTCTGGTTAGCGCTAACCAATTGAGCCTCCGCCTGCGCCAAGCTCGCTTTTGCCGACATCAGCTGGTTCACGGCAGTCTGATACTCGAAATCACTGATGATTTTCTGATCAAACAAAGTCTTCTTATTCCTCTCGGTCAATGTTAAAGTGCTTACGTTTGCCTTCGCCATCTCTACCGCGGCCTTAGCCTGACCTACCGCGGCAGCGTACTGCGTAGGATCAATTTGGAACAACGCCTGTCCTTTACGAACCGTAGCTCCCTCATCCACACATAATTTCACGATAAATCCAGAAACTTGAGGACGGACTTCGATATCCTGCGTACCTTTGATGGTAGCCGGATAGGATGTTGTTTGGTCGCTAGTCGTTGAATTGACCGCCATCACAGCGAACTCAGCATCCCCTAATTTCATACCACTCTGACTGTTTCCACAGGCAGTTAATAAAGACATACCAACCGCAAACAATGCGATCTGCCTTAACTGAGTAATCGTAATTTTCAGCATTCGTTTATCCATATTTGTATATAATTATATATTCAAGGCTGTTTTTCAGTTACCTTCTCTTTCTAACCCAAGTGGAGATCTTTTACATCTATTCACACAATAGGGTCTTTACTCGCTGTTTCATCCTACAAATGTAGAAACTTTTTACACGATTTTCTGTTTCCTACTTATCTTTTTCACCTAAATTAATAGCACTTAGAAGGAAGCACCTGTTGAAATACTTCTCTTTTGGTTTCAAACGAAAATAAAATTGTTTTTTTCAACAATATATTTTACATTTGTGTCCACACACAATAAACAAATATTATACATTATGGAACCTAAATTTATAATATCAGAAGTATTCAGTACCGCATGGAAGGGAACGAAGTCGCAGCTATGGATATTAGCCGGATTATTAATCGGATATTGTATCTTGTCTTTCACGCTGACAGCGTTCGCGATGCCCATGCAAAGTTCTATGATCGGTAAAATCATCGTAAACGTGATCAGCGCGTTATTCTCCATTATTTTCTCCTTAGGATATATGAAAAATATATTTCAGGCGTTGGATGGGGAAGAACCTCAGTTTTCCGCATATGGACAACAGACAAAGAATATCATCACCTACTTTCTAGCGAGTCTTATCACGGGATTTGTCGTATTGGCGGGTTTCTTATTTTTTATCATCCCCGGTATTTATCTGGCATTGCGCCTTCAGTTCTTCCAAGCCTTTATTATCGAGGAAAACGCCGGGATTATCGAGTCTTTG
>ERZ857882.5482-NODE-5482-length-9913-cov-6.997261_pt1 | contig 9913 bp, 7 predicted proteins | sample MGYA00519697_ERZ857882 | MGnify/ENA primary metagenome ERZ857882 (study PRJEB31778, sample SAMEA3449373) | human gut metagenome | biome: human gut; feature: human-associated habitat; material: faeces | place: United Kingdom | collected 2010/2012 ... | reverse complement strand
TTGCCAAGGCCAAGGAGCTGATCTTCTCCGGCAGGATGATCAAGGCCGACGAGGCCAAGGAAATCGGCCTTGTCGATGCCGTCTACGCCCCCGAAGCCCTGATGGACGGTGCGCTGGAGATGGCAAAGTCCTTTACCAAGAACGCCCCCATCGCCGTGAAGTATGCCAAGGCATGCATCGACCGGGGCATGCAGATGGACATTGACGGCGGCATCGCCGTGGAGAACGAGCTGTTCGCCATGTGCTTCGCCACCGCCGATCAAAAGGAGGGCATGGGCGCGTTTCTGGAGAAGCGTCCTGCCGCCTTCCGGAACAAGTGAGGGGGGGCGCGCATGAAGAAGGTACGCATCATCTCCGCCGAGGAGGCCGCCCTGCTGGTCAACGACGGCGACACCATCTCCACCGGCGGCTTTGTCAGCTCTGCCTGCCCGGAGGCGCTCAGCAAAGCGGTGGAAAAGCGGTTCCTGGAGACCGGCCATCCCCGTGACCTGACACTGTTCTTTGCAGCCGGTCAGGGTCACCGGGACGGCACCGGCGGCGACCATTACGGCCACGAGGGCATGGTCAAGCGCGTTATCGGCGGCCACTGGGATCGCGCCGCCTCTCTGGGCGCGCTGGCGCTGGAGAACAAGATCGAGGCCTACAACCTGCCGCAGGGCGTCATCTCCCATATGTACCGTGACATCGCCGCCCACAAGCTCGGCACCATCACCCATGTGGGCCTGTATACCTTTGTAGACCCTCGCAACGGCGGCGGCAAGCTGAACAGCGCCACCACCGAGGATATCGTGAAGATCGTCAATATTGAGGGTCAGGAGCGGCTGCTGTATAAGTCCTTCCCCATCAATGTGGTGTTCGTCCGGGGCAGCTATGCCGACGAGTACGGCAACTGCACCGTCCACCACGAGATCGGGCCCATCGACGTCACCGCCATGGCCCAGGCATGCCGCAACTCCGGCGGCAAGGTCATCGTGCAGGTGGAAAAGGTGGTGCAGGGCGGCACCTTGGACCCCAAGCTGGTGGCCATCCCCGGCATCTATGTGGATGCCGTCGTCATCGGCTCCGCCGAGGACAACATGCAGTGCCTGGGCACTCCCTATGACGGCAGCCTCACCGGCGAGTACCGCATCCCCATGGACGCCATTCCGTCTATCCCGCTGGACGCCAAGAAGATCATCGCCCGCCGTGCCGCCATGGAGCTGCCCCAGGACGCCATCGTCAATCTGGGCACCGGCGCGCCGGAGAAGATCGCCAACGTGGCCGCCGAGGAGGGCATCAGCAACAAGATGACCCTGACGGTGGAGGCCGGTTCCATTGCCGGTGTTCCCATGGGCGGCACCCAGTTCGGCGCGTCCGCCAACGCCATGGCCATCATCCCCCACAACGTGCAGTTCGACTTCTATCAGGGCGGCGGCCTGGATGTGGCCTTCCTGGGCCTGGCGGAAACGGCCCCCAACGGCGACCTGAACGTGTCCAAGTTCGGCACCCGCCTTGCCGGTGCGGGCGGCTTCATCGACATCACCCAGAACGCCAAGAAGGTGGTCTACTGCGGCACCTTCACCGCCAAGGGCCTGAAGACCGAGTGCCGTGACGGCGCGCTGGTCATCACGCAGGAGGGCGCGAAGAAGAAGTTCGTCCAGCAGGTGGAACACATCACTTTCTCCGGCAGGTACGCCGTGGAGACAGCCCAGCCTGTGCTGTACATCACCGAGCGCGCCGTGTTTGAGCTGCGGCCCGACGGCGTGACCCTCATTGAGATCGCCCCCGGCATCGACCTCCAGACCCAGGTGCTGGATCAGATGGAGTTCATGCCCAAGATCGCCCCCGACCTGAAGCTGATGGATAGCCGCATCTTCCGCGAGGAGAAGATGGGTCTGGCCGACGACAAATAAGGAGGAACCGACAATGGCACTGATGACCGCGAAAGAGTACATCGACTCTCTGCGTAAGCTGAACACCCGCGTGTATATGTTCGGTGAGAAGATCGACAACTGGGTGGATCACCCCATGATCCGTCCCTCCATCAACTGCGTGGCCATGACCTACGCGCTGGCGCAGGATCCCCAATACGAGGATCTGATGACGGCCACCTCCAATCTCACCGGCCGGAAGATCAACCGATTCACCCATCTTCACCAGTCCGCAGACGATCTGGTGAAAAAGGTGAAAATGCAGCGGCTGCTGGGGCAGAAAACTGCCAGTTGCTTCCAGCGCTGCGTGGGCATGGATGCCTTCAACGCCGTCTATTCCTCCACCTACGAGATCGACGAGAAGTACGGCACGAGCTATCACGAGAACTTCAAGAAATTCCTCATCTACGTGCAGGACAACGACCTGACGGTGGACGGCGCCATGACCGACCCCAAGGGCGACCGCAGCAAGGCCCCTCACGATCAGGCTGATCCGGATATGTACGTCCATGTGGTGGAGCGCCGCGATGACGGCATTGTGGTCTGCGGCGCGAAATGCCACCAGACCGGCTCCATCAACTCCCATTGGCATATCTTCATGCCCACCATCGCCATGGGCGAGGCGGATAAGGACTACGCCGTGTCCTTCGCCTGCCCCACCGACGCCGAGGGGCTGTACATGATCTACGGCCGCCAGTCCTGCGACACCCGCAAGATGGAGGAGGGCTGCATCGACGTGGGCAACGCCAAATTCGGCGGGCAGGAGGCACTGGTGGTCCTCGACCACGTGTTTATCCCCAATGAGTACATCTTCCTCAACGGCGAGTATGAGTTCGCCGGTACCATCGTAGAGCGCTTCGCCGGCTATCACCGCCAGAGCTACGGCGGCTGCAAGGTGGGCGTAGGCGACGTGGTCATCGGCGCGGCGGCACTGGCTGCCGAGTACAACGGCGTGGAGAAGGCCAGCGCCGTCAAGGACAAGCTCATTGAGATGACCCATCTCAACGAGACGCTGTACTCCTGCGGCATCGCCTGCTCCTGCGAGGGCTGCCCCACCAAGGCGGGCAACTATCAGATCGACCTGCTGCTGGCCAACGTGTGCAAGCAGAACGTCACCCGTTTCCCCTATGAGATCGTGCGTCTTGCCGAGGACATCGCGGGTGGCCTGATGGTCACCATGCCCAGCGAGACGGACTTCAAGTCCGAGACCGTGGTGGGCAGCAACGGCGAGACCATCGGCGACATCTGCAACAAGTATTTCGCTGCCCGGGAGGGCGTCAGCACGGAGGATCGCCAGAAGGTGATGCGATTTTTGGAAAATATGTGTCTGGGTGCTGCCGCTGTGGGTTACCGCACCGAGTCCATGCACGGCGCAGGCTCGCCCCAGGCGCAGCGGGTGATGATCGCCCGCCAGGGCAACATTCAGGGCAAGAAGAAGCTGGCGAAGAATATCGCCGGGATACAGAAATAAGAGGGCGGCATGGACAAAAAGCAAGCGTGGCTCCAGCTGGTGCAGGAGAAGTCGGAGCACTATCTGAACCTGCACGACGGCGGCTTTGACGAGAAAATGCGGGCGCGTCTGGTGGACTGCGATTACGAAAACCAGACCGTCACCTACGCATTTCCCACCCAGACGTGGCAGATCAACGAGAAGGGCGGTATCCACGGCGGCGCCATCGCGGGGATGTTCGACACCGCCTTCGGCGTGGTGGCCAACTTCACCGCGGGAGACAACGAGGCCACCACCACGGACATGACGGTATCCTTCTTGCGGGGTGTGGATTTCGGCATGGAACTGCACCTGAAGGTATTCATCGTCAAGGCGGGACGCAGCCTCATCCGCCAGCGGGCGGAGCTGGCCGACGCCGCCATGGCCGCGCGCTTCCTGGCCGGGCCGCTTGGGCAGCGCATGCTGCGTTCGCCGCTGGTACGGCGGGAGTGGAGCTTCAACCTGAAAATTGCGCGGCCGTTTGAAACGCTTTTGCAGGGCGTGATTGACCTGTGCTTTGTGGAGGGCGGGGCCTGGGTGCTGGTGGATTTTAAAACCGACAGGGTTTCGCAGGCCGAACAGCTTTGGCCGCGCTACCGGCGGCAGCTGGCGTATTACCGCCAGGCGCTTACAAGGGGCACCCCCTATCCCGTAAAGGAAATGGCGCTTTATTCGCTGCGGCTTGGGCAGGCCGTTACAAAATATGACGAAGAAGATTAAAATATGACAAAAATATTTCGCAAATTCGGGAACAAATTGGAAACAGAATTCGTTATATGATAGCGCAGGGGAATATTCGGGGTTGCAATTTCGTTGATTTCCCTGTACAATATGCATGATGCGTGAGCGCGTATGCCCTGGCGCAGAACTGTAAGAGGTTTGTAACATTTCCCAACCTGATTGATAGAACGAAACGGAGTGTTGATTGTGAAGCATCCCAACGCCATGAGAAAGCGCGCCCTGCTGGCAGGGCTGCTGCTATTGGCCTGCCTGGCGCTGAGCGCCTGCTATATGGAGCCGGACAGGATTGTGGATAACAACAACGGCCTTACCGTTGGCGACGGCGGCCAGGGCTTTGACACGGTCATCACGCCCACGCCCACGGTGACCGTTACCCCCACCCCCGCGCCCACCTCCAACATGGTGGATTGGAGCTCGTGGGATTTTGGCAACGATACCGCCACGAACCCGCCCAGCAACGTAAGCCCAACGGCGGGCACGCAGGGCGGCATAGACAGCGGCATTACGCCCACCAGCGCGCCGCAGTTTGGCACGGCCACCACGCGGCCCACGGCTACCCCCACGGTGAAGCCAAGCGCCACCTCCACGGGTACGTCAAGCGCTTCCACAACGCTGAAAACCGGCTCCGAGGGCACGAGCGTGAAGCGCTTGCAGCAGCGCCTGAAGGATTTGGGCTACTACACCGGCAGCGTGGACGGCAAATACGGCGCGGGCACGGAACAGGCCGTGCGCGATTTCCAGGCCGCTAACGGCCTTGGCGTGGACGGCAAGGCGGGCACCCGCACGCAGGCGAAGCTGTACAGCGACAGCGCCAAGAAAAAGACGGCCGCAACCGCTACCGCAAAGCCCAGCACATCCAGCGGCACATCGGGCGGCAGCACGACTACCACATCCAACGCCAACTCCTATACCAACGGCAAGACGGATATCTATTTGAGGGTGGGCGACAGCGGAAGCCAGGTGAAGATCCTGCAAAACCGCCTGATCGTTCTGGGGTATCTGAGCGGCACCGCGGACGGCGAATTTGGCGAAACCACCGAGGCGGCGGTGCTTGCCTTCCAGAAGCGCAACAGCATTTATGCCGACGGCGTGGCGGGGCCCACAACGCTTACCAAGCTGTATTCCTCCTCGGCCAAGAAGGCCGCCAGCGTTGTGGCGAACCTGGGATCCCTGCGCGAGGGCTCTAGCGGCGGCGCTGTGCGCACCTTACAGGAGAACCTGCGCTCGCTGGGCTACTACTCCGGCAGCATTGACGGCGACTACGGCAGCGGCACCACCGCCGCCGTGACCGCCTTCCAACAGGCCAACGGCCTTACCGCCGACGGCGTGGCGGGCAAGCGCACGCTGAACGCCATTTACGCGGCGGTGAACGGCGGGTCGTCCTCCAGCGGGTCAAGCGGAGGCACTTCCAGCCCCAGCAATTATGGCAAAACGGCTTCCTCCAACGGCTACAAGACCATTTCCACCTCGTCCAAATCAAGCTCGAGCGACGTAACGGCCCTGCAATCCGCCCTTTCGGCCACGGGGTATTACAGCGGCACCCTGGACGGCAACTATGGCAGCGGCACGGAGAACGCCGTAAAGGCATACCAGCGCGCCGCCGGCCTGCGCGTGACCGGCATGGCCGGGCCCACCACCCAGCGGCTGCTCTATGGCGGCACATCGGAAAGCGGAAGCTATTCCAAGCTGCAGGTGGGCTCCAGCGGGAGCGCGGTGAAGCGGCTGCAATACGCCCTTTATGAGCTCAAGTACTACGACGGCAACATTACCGGCGAGTTTGACACCGCCACGCAAAACGCGGTTATGGTATTCCAGGAGCTGAACGGCCTGGAGATTGACGGCATCGCCGGGCAGGACACGCAGCGCAAGCTCTTCTCCAGCAACGCAGTGCCTTGCAGCATCTAAGGGGCTAAGCGCCGGCCCGCCTTGCGCGGGCCGGGCGGAAAAGCGAGTACGCCAGGCGGCAAAAGGGCCGCCTGGCGTACTTGGTTTGCAAAGCCTTTTGGGATAGGGAAGCGCGGGCTTATTGATCCTTTTCGTTCATGGCCTGCATGGAGGCGAGGAGCGCGTCCACAATGCGCAGCTTTTCCTCGGTGGCGTTGGCCTGGGGATTGTAGACGACGCCCTGGCCGATGGTAAGGGTACGGCGCTTACGGCTGGCATAGATGGGCACGAAAACGGCCTGCTTGTGGGTTTTGGCGTAGTACATGGGGGCGATCATGGCAAAGCCGGTATAGAGCTGGCCGACGCCCTCGCGCACATAGCCGGCTTGGCCGGGGGCGTGCTCCTCGCCGTTTTCGGGGAAGACGAGGATATTATCGCCCGCCTGCATGGCGCTGACGGTTTCACGGAAGGTTTTCATGAGCTCGCGCGGCTGGCCGCGATAGACGGGGATGGCCTCCAGGCTATCGAACACCCAAACCAGGATGGGGGTGATGAGCCGGATGAGGGGGCGCTTCCAGCTTTCGGGCAGCCAGCGCTGGCGCACCATGGTGCCCTGGTATATGTGCTCCACGATGGCTTCCCTCTCCATCATGCTGCTGATGACCCAGGGCCTGAAGCAGATGGGCACGTAGAGGTTGGCTACCACGGGGCCGTAGATTTCGCCATGGTTACAGATGAGGATCATGGAGCCGTCCTCGTAGCCGGAGAGGTTCTCCTTGCCGTAGACCTTATGATAGTACAGCGGGCGAAGGAGCGTGATGATGACGCGCACGCCGAAGCGGTTTTTATGGCGCTTGACGACCACGCTATCCAGCTGGCTTTTGAGGGCGGGGTTATCCACGCCTTCGCTATCCAGGGTGAGCCAGTGGGCAAGCTTTTGGAAATGCCGGTTGTTGAGCGGAAAGCGCAGCGTTACAACGATGGCGGCTAGCACCAGCAGCAGGACCGGGGCGATCATCAAAGGACGGAAGGCCCCTACCAGGGTGGGCAGATCCAGGGATTGGGAGGCCCCGGCGGGCATGCAAAGCAGCGTTAGCAGGATGAGGGCGGCCATTTGGCCCAAGAGGATAGCGATTTCGGTGCTGGCGGCGCGCATTTGGGAATAGCCCTGCATGCGGTCGGCCAGCTTGAACTCGGCCACGTCGGTCATGCGGCGCTCAAGCTCCGCCAGGGAGGTAACGCTGGCCGTGAGCCCGCTTACCGTGAGGCCCAGGGCCAGATAGCTCCAGACGAGGCCCTCGGCCAGCTCCATCTGGTAATAGAGCAAAAACAGGCCGTACAGCCACAAGAACAGGCCGACGAGCAGAAGCTGCGTGGCAAAGGGCTTGTGCACGCGCCTGAGGCAGAACATGGATACCTCGCGCATGATAACGGTAAGGGCCACGGTGAGCAGCATGCAGGCGAACAGCTCCTGCGTGGTGAGGCCGATAAAGGTATACACCATGACAAGCGTAAGCTGTAAGGCCATCAGGACCAGGGTATACATGCGCTGGAAGGCGCTGTATGCGTTTACCTCCCGCAGCTCCCGGCCCATGCGGGCAACGGTGTCGGGGTCGATATCGTCGGGCAGGTCCTCGCGGGCAAGGAGATCGCGTTCGCGCCACTGGCTGTATATTTCCAGCAGGCCGCCTGCGGCAAAGCCGCCCCAAAGCTGCCATGAGGCGGGCGCGGCAAGGTTGAGGGACAAAAACAGCGCCATCACGGCCAGGGGGAGCAGGTGGTTGAGGGCCTGAAAAATCCAATACGCGCGCGTGCCGACGGTGCGGCGCATGCGGCGGCCGATCAGCCGCCGGCCAAGGGTGGCGCGCAGGTTTACGGAAAGCGCCATGGCAAAGGTGAGCCACACGGGATACGCCGTCCACAGCACGGGGTAAAGGGCGATGAGCAGCGCCGTGCACAGCAGCATGACCGCCGTGATTAGCGCAAAGGCGACGCGCATGCGGCGGGTGAGGTATTTGCGGCCATCCCCAAGCAGCGTATGCGCCATGGCCCCGGCGACGCTGAAGCTCATGTACATGGCGCCGCCCAGCACCGGCAGCATGCCCAGGGCGCTTGAAAACAGGGAGGCGTACATGTACTGGTACAGGTTGCTTAACGACATCAGCACCAGCATGACGCGGCGGGAGGAGGGCACATAGATTTTGCGGGATTCCTGGTAGGCGTGCATGGAAGGCTCCTTTGGTACGGGGGAATGGTTGCGTGATGATTGTAACACAGGACGGGCCAATGTGCAAACACGAGCGCGCTGCGCAAAGCGTATGATACCCCTTTTGAAGCGGCGCGTACCGCGTTTTTGCCTGAAAACCGCCCGCGGGGGGCCGCAGCGGCGGCAGGCATTGCCGATTGCGCAAAGCGGCAGGCTTTGCTATAATGAGAACAGTTTTGACGCAGGGGAGGCGTGCGGGTGAAGAAGCTAAGGCGGTTTATATGGTATCTGGCGGCGCGGCTATTGCTTGTGACGATGCTGCTGGGCCTGGGAACGGTTACGTTTTACTACGCGATGAACGCTTCCAACATCTATATTGTGCTCAAGGACGGCATGGCCAAGCGCGCGCAGGTTATTATGATGGGGGAATCCCCGAACGATTTGACGAAGTTTTTTCAGGGCGGGTATTTGCAACGGGATGAAAACCTGCTTTTGGCCATAGACGGCAAGAGCCCGTACACCTATTACACCGTGCGCGGCATTGACCACCGGCTGGAAATGACGTGGATGTGGTGCTGGCCGTGGGAGAGCACCGCGCGCGTGACGTTTACCGAAACCATTCCCCGCATAGACGGGCGGGTGAACGGGAACTATGCCGAGGCGGCCCAGGCCCTGTACGGCGAGGGCTACGAGGCCCCGCCGCGCTGGCAGGGCGGGCGCTATTCCGCCACGCTGGTAAAGGAAAACAACCAGTGGCATATTCGCAGCATAGCGCTGGTGGAAGCGCTGCCAGCGCCGTAGCAAAGGAGCTCCGCCATGCCCCAAACCTATGAAATGAGGACGATTGCCCGCATACAAAGCGACTTTGGCAGCAAGTTTGGCGTGCCGCGCCAAAGCGGGCTGGTGAACAGCTTGACCGCGCGCGTGGTGTTTGAACCGGAATACCGCTGCCCGGAGGCCCTGCGCGGGCTGGACGGGTACAGCCATCTATGGCTGATTTGGCAGTTTTCGGAATGCGTGCGCGAGGGGTGGTCGCCCACGGTGAGGCCGCCCCGGCTGGGAGGCAATACGCGCATGGGCGTATTTGCCACGCGATCGCCCTTCCGGCCAAACGCGATAGGGCTTTCCTCGGTGGTTTTGGAGAGGATAGAAACCGACCCCATGCTGGGGCCGGTGCTTTTGGTGCGCGGCGCGGATTTGATGGACGGCACGCCCATTTTGGACATCAAGCCGTATTTGCCGTACACGGACTGCCATCCGGACGCGCTGGGCGGCTTTGCCCTGGGGCCCGCGGAGCCCGCGCTTGCGGTGGAGATCCCTCAAGAGCTTATGTGCCGCGTGCCCGAAGGCAAGCGGCAGGCGCTTAGGGAGGTGCTTGCGCAGGACCCAAGGCCGGGCTATCAGCGGGAGGATGGGCGCGTGTACGGAATGGCTTTCGCCGGGTTGAACGTGCGGTTTTTCGTGGAGAATGGGGTCGTGAAGGTCAAGGAGATTTTTGCGGGCTGAGCGCCCGCGGGGGCTTGGGGGTGTGCTTTTTTGCGGGCTGGGCCGCCCGCGGGGCTTTTTTGTTTGCTTTTTTGCGGAAGCCTTTCCGCGGAACTGGGTGGGGGCTACGCGCCCCCACACCCGCGCCTACTCTTTCTGGAAAGAGTAGGCAGAAAGCGGCGGCACGCAGACTCCGGC
>ERZ857882.5480-NODE-5480-length-9917-cov-4.806936_pt1 | contig 9917 bp, 9 predicted proteins | sample MGYA00519697_ERZ857882 | MGnify/ENA primary metagenome ERZ857882 (study PRJEB31778, sample SAMEA3449373) | human gut metagenome | biome: human gut; feature: human-associated habitat; material: faeces | place: United Kingdom | collected 2010/2012 ... | reverse complement strand
ACATGGTGATGCGGGTGAAACGACCTCTTGTTCCCGGTATCATTCCACCATGCCTTATAACCTGTGTGTATTCCTGTAGAGACGGGGCACGCCCCGTCTCCCACTGTCTGATAGTATCTTTAAGTTACCATTTGGAGGGGATGAGACGGGGCGTGCCCCGTCTCTACAACCGGGTGATAACCGTTCTCGCACCTTTTAGGCTACTCCCCAAGTAGCCTAAGATTTCAAGAGATGGTAATTTTCAGTAATGCCATATTTGAAAATATAAAACGCTGTTTATCAAGATGATATAAATGATTCTTGGTAGGGCTCTGAATTGCCGTGGGGTCTGTTTTCGGGCCACGGGATAACCACTAGAAAAGATAATCATAGAGATGGATATATTGACAGGCAAGTGCTCGGATAGGTTCATGGCGCATGTTCTGAAGCGACGTGACCAGGAGGCTGTCCGCTGGTACGTGCTCACGCTCCCTACCGCCGGTGGCGGGCGTGACAGGATCAGCCCCTCGAAGGGGCTGGACGCTGAGCTTTCCCGCCGTGAGCGTCGTGGGGAGGCCTTGTTCGAGTATTTCTCCCCCTCGTATGTCGAGGCGAGGAAGGTGGGCGGCAAGATGGTCAACACGAAACGGCCCCTGCTGTACAACTACGTGTTCATCCACGCCTCGGAGAACGAGATCTTTAGTCTGAAGCGTACGCTTCCCCTGTACAATTTCCTACCCCGGGTTTCCTCGGGTGGACAGTCTTACTTTCCCTACCTCTCGGATCGTGAGATGGAGACCTTACGTTGGGTCGCGGTGTCTTACTCCAACGAGCTTCCGGTGTACGTGCCAGATAGCGGCCGCTTGTTGAAAGGCGACCGTGTGCGTATCACCTCCGGCCCTTTTACCGACATGGAGGCGGAGGTGGTGGTGCAGCCGGGCGGTGGGCATAAGGACGTGATGGTGCGTATCCTCGACTGCCTGTGGGTCCCCTTGTTCGAGGTGAGAGCTGGGGAGTACGAGTTGATCGAGCTGAACACGGGGGGCAAGCACGTGTATACCCATTTGGACAACGACCGTCTGTCGGAGGGCTTGCACGGGGCCTTGGGCCGTTACCACGCCTCTGGCGTGGTAGTGGATGAGGATGCCCGTCTGGCCCGTGAGGTCCTGCGTGGCTACGCCTCTCTCCGTGCTGAGACCGACGTAATCCGTTGTAAGCTTTACTCGTTGCTCCTTCCGGCCTACAGGTTGTTGGGCGAGTCGGATGAGTTCGATCGTTTGCGCTCCACGATGCGCAGCATGCTCCCGGTGATAAAAGCGGGGCAATCCCGTGCCTTGTTGCTGGTCACGCTGTACGGCTGTACGGACAGCAGCCTCTATCAGCGCATGGCGCACGAGTTGATTGACCCTTGGATGGAGGAGGCTTCGCCCAAGAAGAGCAAGTCCGTGTTGATACGTCGTTTACGTGATTACGACCGTTGGTTCGGGCACGGGAACGGCGATAAATAAAAGATATGAGAGAAGAGAGAGAGACATGCGGCGTCCCTTCGGGCATCCGGCTGATGAGCCTGTTGCGTGAGCGTTTGACAGAGATCATGGATCGTGAGCGTGCGAACCGAAACTCAATACACCTGTACTGCACGGGTCCCTACTGGGTAGCGTTCGAGCGTTCGGCCTACCAACTGCATCGTGCGTTCCCGGATAGCGAGATCACGCCGTTGCGCCTGTACGCCTACCCGTTCCCGATCGTGATGGTGTCTGTTACGGATCGCTCGCTCCGCTCATATACTCGCAAGCATATCTTGAGAAGAGACGGGTCGGATTACAAGCTATTGACCGTCCCCGGGTTTCCCTTGGCGGATTACCGTGAATGGCACGCCGGCGAGGTGGAGGGATTGCCCCGGTTAAGCGAGAATTAGATAAGGGCAGAAAAGAAACGGTCGGATCCCCCGGATGGCAATGGCCGTCTCTAGCGGCTAGGAGACCCCTTGGCTTTGGCCGATAGGCTGACCCCGCTTTAACATATACCACTCCGGCCGTCCGGTGGTCCGGCCCTTTTATAATTGAGAATTGAAAATAGAGAATTAAAGAGATGATAATAGCGGTAGATTTCGACGGTACGATCGTCGAGCACAAGTATCCGGCGATCGGGCGTGAGCTTCCTTTCGCCATCGAGACGTTGAGGAAATTGCAATCGGATCGGCATAAGCTGATCCTTTGGACGGTCCGTGAGGGCGGGCTCTTGGAGGAGGCGTTGTCCTTCTGCCGTGAGCGTGGCTTGGAGTTCTACGCGGTGAACCGTGACTACCCGGAGGAGGAGAGAGACCGGAACAACCACTTCTCCCGCAAGCTGAAGGCGGACGTTTTCATCGACGACCGCAACCTCGGCGGCCTCCCGGACTGGGGCACGATCTACGAGATGGTGACCAAGGGACTGAGCTATGAGGACTTGACGCGTAAATACGAGTCGGAATACGAGCCGGAGAAACCCAAAGGTTTCCTGTCCCGCCTTTTCCGTTAAGTCCGTGTGATCCGTGTTTAAAGAAATAAAAACGATAACAAAATAATATGAAGATCAAAAGACTACTGTTCCTATTCTCGCTGCCCCTTTTGCTGGCGGCGTGTACGTCTTACAAGAACGTGCCCTACCTCCAGAACCCGGAGGCGGTGAACGATCTCGAGGGGACGCTTCCCCTGTATGACGCCAAGATCATGCCCAAGGACCTGTTGAGCATCACGGTCAACACGACGGACCCTCAGGCGGCGGCCCCGTTCAACCTGACGGTGCAGACCCCGTTGAACGCGGCCCTGACGAACATCAACACGACGACGCAACCCACGTTGCAGCAATACCTCGTGAACAACTCCGGCGAGATCGACTTCCCTGTGATCGGTACGCTGAGGGTCGGCGGCTTGACGAAGAACGAGGCGGAGAGCCTGATCCGTGAGAGATTGAGGCCTTACTTGAAGGAGGCGCCCATCGTGACGGTGCGCATGGCGAACTACAAGATCTCGGTCTTGGGCGAGGTGGCCCGTCCGGGCAGCTTCACGATCGGCAACGAGAAGGTGAACGTTCTGGAGGCGTTGGCGATGGCCGGCGACATGACGATCTATGGCGTACGTGACAACGTGAAGCTGATCCGCGAGGACGAGAGCGGGAAGCGCAAGATCATCAACCTTGACCTGAACAACGCCGGAATCGTGACCTCCCCGTATTATTATTTGAAACAGAACGACATCCTTTATGTCACGCCGAACGAGACGAAGGCGAAGAACTCCGATATCGGTAACAGCACGACGTTGTGGGTGAGCTCGATCTCGATCTTGGTCTCGATCGCCGGCCTGTTGGTGAACATACTTAAATAATTGAAAATAGAGAATTGAGAATTGAAAATTTAGAGAGATGGTGGACGATGGTATAAATACAAGCAATAATAATAATAACAATCCGGAGGGGGAGGATCGTGAGATCAATCTTTACGCCGTGTTTTTCAAGTATATGGTTTATTGGCCTTGGTTCGTGGCGAGCGTACTGGCCTGCTGCATCGGGATGTACGTCTTCCTGCGTTACCAGACGCCGGTGTATAACGTCACGTCGTCGGTGCTGATCAAGGAGGACGAGAAGAAGGGGGCAAACGCCGCCAGCGGCTTGGCTGCGATACAGGACCTTGGCATGCTCTCGATGACGAGCAACTTCGACAACGAGGTCGAGATCCTGAGGTCCCGCACGTTGATCAAGAAGGTGGTGAACGACATGGGCCTGTATATCGACATGGAGGAGTCGAACGCCTTGGGCTTCAACCCCCCTTTATACAAGAACTCCCCCGTTAACGTGTTCATCACCCCCGAGGAGGCGGACCGTCTGGTGGCCCCCGTCGAGCTACGCATGCGCTACACGAAGGAGGGTCAGCTAACGGTGAGAGCGGAGTACAAGATCGACAAGGAGGGTGACGAGGAGACGATGGAGCAGGGCTTCGACAGGCTCCCCGCCATATTGCCCACCCCCGTGGGGGTTTTCAGTTTCACGGGCATGGATTCCATACCCGAGTTGGAGGGCGGGGAGATCGAGCTGGTGGCCCACGTCCATACGCCCACGTCCACTGCCGAGGCTTACGGCAAGGAGTTGAGCGTGACGCCCTCGTCCAAGACGACGACGATCGCCAAGGTATCCTTGAGGAACACGGTGAGGCGACGAGGCGTTGATTTCATCAATCGCTTGGTGTCGTTCTACAACCAGGACGCCAACGACGAGAAGAACGAGGTGGCGCAGAAGACGGCGGAGTTCATCGAGGAGCGCATCGGCATCATCAACGGCGAGCTGGGCACTACGGAGAGCGAGCTCGCTGCCTTCAAGCAACGCTCCGGCCTGACGAATTTGACGAGCGACGCCCAGATGGCTTTGCAGGAAAGCTCGAGGTATGAGCAACAACGTACGGAGAACGCCACGCAGATCAACTTGGTGCAGTATCTCCGCAATTATATCGACGATCCTGCGAACATGGACGAGGTGATCCCTGCCAACGTGGGCCTGCGGGATCAAAACCTCACCTCTGTCATCGACCAGTACAACACGATGATCATCGAGCGCAAGCGCCTGTTGCGTACCTCTTCGGACAGCAACCCGGCCATCATCAACATGAACGCCGGCATCGAGGCTATGCGCCGCAACGTGAAGACGACGGTGAACAGTGTCTTGAAGGGTCTCCAGATCGCCAAGGCGGACATCGACCGTCAGGCGAGCAAGTTCGAGAGCCGCATCAGCGACGCCCCGAGGCAGGAGAAGGAGTTCATGACGATCTCCCGCCAGCAGGAGATCAAGGCCACGTTGTACGTCATGCTGTTGCAGAAGCGTGAGGAGAACGCCATCACGCTGGCAGCCACGGCAAACAACGGCCGCATCATCGAGGAGCCGCTCGCCGATGAGCGTCCTGTCGCCCCGAAGAGGATGGTCTTCATGCTTGCGGCGTTGATCTTGGGCCTGGCGATCCCGGTGGGCATTGTCTACCTTCATGACCTGTTGAAATACAAGATCGAGAACCGTGAGGACGTTGAGGCGATCACGGGCGTGGCTATCTTGGCGGAGCTCCCGTTGGTCAAGAAGACGGGTGAGGGCTCGATCGTGGTGCGTGAGAACAAGAACGACCTGATGGAGGAGATGTTCCGGGGGTTGCGCACGAACCTCTTGTTCATGCTAGGCAAGGACGAGCGTGTGATCCTTTTCAGCTCCACGCAACCGGGCGAGGGCAAGTCTTTCGTCGCTGGCAACTTGGCGGTGAGCTTGGCTTACTTGGGCAAGAGGGTGGTGGTGGTCGGCATGGACATCCGCAAGCCGGGCTTGAACAAGGTGTTCAATATCTCCCGTAAGATGGAGGGCATCACGAACTACCTGAGCGACCCGGATCACGTGGAGTTGTTCGACATGGTCCAGCGATCCGATATCAGCCCTAACCTCGATATCCTCCCGGGCGGTCCTATTCCCCCGAACCCGACTGAGCTGGTTGCCCGTGACGTGCTGGAGAGGGCTATCGCCCGGTTGAAGGAACGCTACGACTATGTCATCTTGGACACGGCCCCTATCGGCATGGTTACGGACACGGCGATCATCGGCCGTGTGGCTGACATGTGCGTGTACGTCTGCCGTGCGGACGTGACACCGAAGGCCGGTTTCAGCTACATCAACGTGTTGCGGCGTGAGCGTAAGTTCCCGAAGCTTGCGACGGTCATCAATGGCCTGGACATGAGCAAGCGGAAGAATAGTTACGGTTATGGTTACGGCAAGAAATACGGCTACGGCAAGGGATACGGTTATGGCTACGGCTATGGTTACGGTTTCGAGGCCGGTGACAAGAAGAAATAACTAATACGCAAATCATGCAAATAACATTACTATTACTGTCGGGCTTCCTTTTCTCCGTGCTGTTCGGGATGGTGATCATCCCGAGGATCTTGGTGATCTCCCACAAGAAACGGTTATATGATGTCCCGGATTCCCGTAAGGTACATACGACGCCGGTCCCCCGTTTGGGCGGCCTGTCGTTTTTTCCGGTGATCCTGATGTCCATGTTCCTTGTGATAGGCTTCCGCCTGTACTTTTGGGATATGGGCTCATCGAGCCTGTCGTTCAACATGCTCTATGAGTATCTCTTTCTGTTCGTGGGCATGACGTTACTCTATCTAGTGGGTGTCTGCGACGATCTAGTGGGTGTTGGCTACCGTTACAAGTTCGCCGTCCAGATCGTGTCGGCGTTATTATTGGTACTGTCCGGTAATTGGTTCGGTTCCTTGGGAGGCTTGTTCGGTGTGTACTCGGTTCCCGCTTGGGTGGGGATCCCCGTCACGGTCTTTATCGTGGTGTATATCACGAACGCCATTAACTTGATAGACGGTATCGATGGCTTGGCCTCCGGTTTGTGTAGCATCGCCCTGTCGGTCTTGAGCGTGATCTTCTTTATCCGCATGCAATATGTTTACGCCTTGTTGGCCATCTGTACGCTGGGAGTCCTCATGCCTTTTTGGTGTTACAACGTCTTTGGCAACGCAAACCGTGGCCATAAGCTTTTCATGGGCGATGCGGGTAGTCTTACGCTGGGCTACGTGATCAGTTTTCTGATCATCCATCTGTGCGTGTCGAATCAAGTCTTACCGGAGTTACCAAATCCCTATATGGTGATCGCTTTCTCCACGGTCTTGGTCCCTTTACTCGATGTGATCCGTGTGGTGCTTCATCGCCTTCGTAATCATCGTAACCCGTTCTTGCCCGATAAGAATCATTTCCATCACAAGCTGCTTCGTACGGGTATGCGTGTACGGATGGTGATGGTGACGATTCTGTGCGTATCTGTTTTTTTCATCGTATTGAATGTCTTATTGGCCATGAAGGTAAACGCCACCTACCTCTTGCTCTTGAACTTGGTTTTATGGTCTATCCTTCACTTGACGATCAACCGCTTCATAACGAGGCATCATAAAGAGCAAGAGCTGAAAGAGATAGGGGGTATTTTTACAAAGTAAGTCGTGAAACCGGACAATCTAGCGAGTGAATGACGAGCCGGTATCTATTTTATAAGACGAGATACTCCTCCCTTGCGTCAAAGCAAGGGCAAGCCTTGCGTATGTAAGGGCTTAATTGGTAATGTCCTAGGATGCGTGCCTCCGGATAGTCCCTTCGTAATTGCCGTAGCAGATCCATCAAGGTACACCGCTGGGCGTAGGTCCGGGTATCAGCTGGACGGCCTTGTTCGTCGAGTCCTCCCTCGTAACATATACCGATACTTTTGTCGTTCCATCCGGCTGCGTGCGCCCCGATCTGGTTGACCGGCCGGCAGCGGTGTAATTCCCCGTCCCGTGTGATATAGAAATGATACCCGATATCGGCGAATCCCCGTGCCTTGTGCGATGAACGGAGCGCCTCCATAGGAAAATCCCTGTCATATCGTGTGGCCGAGCAATGAATTACAAGGAGGCTGACCTCCCTGTAATTCTGGTAGAAACAATAAACCTTACCCATGATAATTGAAATTGAAAATTAGAGAATACAGGATTGGATGCCAAGTGCTCCCGCGATGGCGGTAGCTACGGCGATGATCACTTTGATAATAGTACTCCATACGGACTTTTTCATGAATTATGAATTTTAAATTATGAGTTATGAATTAGGAATCCCGGCTGATATAAGAGGAAAGCTTGGCTTTCCTTCGGACGGCCTCAGCGGACGGGCGTCAAGCGAAGAGACCGCAGCGAGCGCCCGGAGCATCCCTGTCTGAGCGAAGCGAGTTGGGATGCGACAGCGAGCGTAGGTCTCGAAGTAGCCCGTCAGCGTCAGCCTTGACCTTTTGGTTACTTTTGGGTCAAGCCAAAAGTGACACATCAGATCTCATCAGGCGACTCAGAATCGGAACCGCCCCCTTCCTCTACCGGCGTCCCGAGTATCGTCACCTTGAGCAACGAAGTCTTCTCGCCCAGCAGCGAGTAGCGTCGTGCCCCGTTCAGTATGGTATAGGAAGGCGAGAATCCCGGCACGATAGTCCGTATATGCGTAGCCTTGACCTCGGGGGCGGTCGCTACCCCCTTCTCCGTGACGAAGCGGTTATAGACGGTTCCGAACCCTAGCAGCTCCACCTTGTAACCTTTCTGTAGGTTCTTGATGACATACCGCTGATAACGATCCAATACGTTCAATACGTCACCCTTCGTGAGCGACGACTCTTCGGCGATCTGATCGGCCGCGTCTTGCGTGGACAGGGTACCGAAATAATAGGGAACCGGCTTGTACACCTCCTGCTTGGGATCCGTCTTGGGGATAAAAAACTTTCGTGCTTGAAATGCTTGTGGCATAGTTTGATAATTAAAGATTAATAATAGAAAATTAATTGCTTGCTGATCAATGTTACAAAGATAGGTTCCGCCGTAAGGGGCGGTGATGCCGATTGATGCCCGGGGTAGGGAATAACGATTAATTAACATGGGACGCAGTGATAACCGCCGGTTTCTTACGCTGCCTATCGTAAGCCCCTTTGAATAGGCATTATAAGAAGCCTTGGATGGGCATTGTAAAGATCTTAGAATACCCATCCAAGTTGACAGTTGACTAGTGACAGTAGGCTGTTTTTATTTACCTCTGTGCGCAACTGTCAACTAATTTACGGTTCTCCTAGGTAGTGGATGATTAATCTGATCTGTCGGGGCGTGAATATACGTTGCTCGGGGCGGTAGCCCGTCTCCAGCAGCTTGTCGTGCAATTCCGTGCATCGAATGATCCAACGACGTAAGCGGTTGCAAGCTTGATGGGAGGCCAGCTCCGGGAAATAGGATGCCGCTAGTGCGGACTTTCTTAATGGCAAGAACATTTGATTTATGATTTATAGATTTGGGAGAATGAAACTTTCAAACTTTCAAACATTCGTCCCCCCCTCACACACACACGCCCGTGGGGTACGTTATATAGGGGTGTGAGGGAGGCCGGGATTACTTATGGGTGACACGGCCGCCGAAGCTGTACTCGCCCCGGCCGTTCTTCTCCAGCGTGCCTCGTTCCTGCATTCGCTTGAGACAGGTATCTAGGGTGGCGGTGGGGATGTTGTTCCTCTCTGCTTCCTCCAAGGCCTGTTGTCGGTTGAAAGAGAGTGGAAGGGCCGCGAAGAGAGCCTCTTGGGGCGTGGGCGTGCGAGAGCGTGGCACCTCGTCAGACGGAAGCAGGGTGAGTATGCCCGCCGAATGACGGTAGAGCGGCTCCACGAGCGAGAGGACAGCCTTAAAATCGTCATCGTTGATACGTAACTCTAGGGAAGGAACGATACCGTCCCGTACGTTCTCCTCCGGGATCTCGAGGGCAGGCGAGAGACCGGGACAATTGAGGATTGAAAACTGAGAATCGAGAATGGCTTGTGGGATGAGGAGACTCTCCACCGATCGTAGGAAGGCCACCACGGAAGCGATCCGGCAGATATTGATAGCGATACGGGCCACGGAGCTTCGCATCGGATATCCGTAGGAAAGGCCGGCGTGCCCGAATATGCGTGCGAAGCAGCTGTTGAATCGCTCCTTTTGCGTGTCGGAGAGATGGAATTGTATGATATTGACCCTCTCACGCAGGTAGTCCACGAGCATTTTCCACTGCTTCCCCCAATCGGAGAAGAGGCTATCCATGTCCTCGTCGCCCTGCTCGAACTGATCCGCCCACTCGTCGATGGGTGGCATCCGGTAGAACAATTGGCGTGAGAACAACCCGTTCTCGGCCGAGGGAATGAGCGGTTTCACCTGTGCCGGTGTCCCGCTTAACAAGACACTGAGGTAAGAGGCCGGGCACTCCCGGTATTCCCGGTTCGTGCGTCGGTTGAAAGCCAGTCGCTCGTGGTCGTGGCATTTACGCAAGGTATCGCTCCAGTGCCCGTGCTCGGTGCCGATGGCCGTGCTCACGGTATCGGCCTCGGTCTCGCAGAT
>ERZ857882.5475-NODE-5475-length-9927-cov-3.511143_pt1 | contig 9927 bp, 9 predicted proteins | sample MGYA00519697_ERZ857882 | MGnify/ENA primary metagenome ERZ857882 (study PRJEB31778, sample SAMEA3449373) | human gut metagenome | biome: human gut; feature: human-associated habitat; material: faeces | place: United Kingdom | collected 2010/2012 ... | reverse complement strand
GTCTGGGCTGGTTTACTGCTGATGGTTATTGACCGGAATTTTGAGAATTGCTATAATATGCCCTTTGTCGGGGAGAATATCATATCGGCGGAAGGCAAGAAACTCGTTGATGCTGGCGGCAAACTGCTCCATGGTGAAAGTGTTTTCCCGCTCAATCAAGTCTTCGATGTAATCAAAGTAGCCGGAAACAGATCGCTCAAGCTGACGAATCTGCTTTTCATCCAGATAGTTTTTTGCGACTGTTACATCCGATTTTAGGATGCGACCATCCGGCGCATTTTTCCATGTCGTCAATCCCATGTGCTCCTTTGTATGGTCGGCAGAATCATGCACGATTTCCGCCGCCGTTTTATGCGTAATGGCATAGTGAAAGCGATTCTGCACCATTGCATAGAACTGCTGGGTAGTTGGGGCATTGCGGTCATAGTCGATACTGCATTCTGCATAGATGTCCGTCACTTGCTGCCAAATGCGGCGCTCGCTGGCACGAATTGAGCGCACACGCTCCAGCAATTCGCGGAAGTAATCTTTGCCGAAAGCAGTTTTGCCCTGCTTCAGGCGGTCATCATCCATGGCAAAGCCTTTGACCATGTACTCTTTCAGCACACCAGTCGCCCAAATGCGGAACTGCGTGGCTCGACGGCTGTTGATGCGGTAGCCGACGGAAATAATGGCATCCAGATTATAAAAATCAACGAGCCGCTTGACAGCTCGGCTTCCCTCTTCCTGAACTATTTCCATTTTGGAAATAGTTGAGGAAGCAAGTAATTCGCCTTCTTCATAAATATTATTCAGGTGTTTGCTGATGGCTGGTGCTTGTACGCCGAATAATTCTGCCATTGCCTTTTGTGTCAGCCAAATGGTTTCATCTCGAATGACAGCGTTTACCGTAATGTCTTCTTCGGCTGTCTTGTAGATGAGAAAATTGAAATCCGGAGTGGGCATAGATACCTCCGTGTTTGTCTAAAAATTGCTTCACATTCTCCTGAGTTTCGCCACAAAGAACCCCTCAAACCTTTCATCCGGTTTGACGCACACGACCCTATCTACCTTCGTCGGCAGCAGCGGCACGTCAGTCAAGAACGGGTGTTCAATCGGCACAACCTCACAGATGCCCATGCTCACTGCGCTCTGCACGATGTCCTCATTTTCCATTTGCAGCACCGAGCACGTCGAATACACCATCTCGTGCTTCTTCGGCAGCAGGGACAGCGCCTTTTGCAGCAGCACTTTCTGCGTTTTTGCGGTCTTTGCCAGCCAATCCGCCGTCATCCGCCGCTGCGGCTCGCCGTCTTCAAGCAGCAGCGTGCCGCTTCCGGAACAGGGTGCGTCCAGCAGAATCTTGTCGAACTTGAACAGGCTGTCCAGCAGGCGTGCGTCCTGCCGCATGATGTTCACGGCGCGCGCACCCTGCCGCGTCAGGTTGAATTGCAGGCGGTCGACGCGAATCGCGTTTTTCTCGCAGGCGGTGATGAGCGCCTTGCCGCCGGACAGCGCTGCCATCTGCGTCGTTTTTCCGCCGGGGGCAGCCGCCATGTCCAGCACGGTTTCGCCTGCTTTTGGCGCAAGCACCAGCGCGGGCAGCATCGAGGAAAGCGATTGCAGGTAAATTGCGCCCGCGTCGTAGCAGGGCAGGGCGCGCAGCTGCTCTTCATTGCCGTCCGGCAGCAGGAACGCATCGTCATACCACGCAACCGGCTCGGTGGCAATGCCAGCATCCGCGATTTCGCGCAGAACCGCGTCCCGGTCGCCTTTAAGCGGATTGACGCGGAACGTCGTGTGCTTGCGGACATAGCCCGCTTCAATCTCCCGCGCAAGCTCCGCGCCGTATTGTGCTTCCAGCCGCTCATGCAGCAGCGGCGGTACTTCGGGTATCATAGGCTTCTCCTTTGCCGTCAGGACACCGGACGTTCCCGGCTCATGCGGCGCTTGACTTTGATGGGCGCGAACAGCGGCTTTTTGCTGTGCTTTTTCGCTTTGTTTTTTTTCATGCGGATGCACCTCCTGCGGATAGCTTATCCGCATTTTGCAGCCGCCATTCAACGCATTTGGTGGATTTTCGCGATGTCCTCGGCGGGATTTGCGCTCTTGAACAGCGCTGTGCCCATGACCGCAGCGTCCAGCCCGCACTCGTGCAGCAGGGGCAGATTGCTAAGCGACACGCCGCCGTCCACCTCGGTCAGCCCGGTGTAGCCGATGGCGCGGAGCTGGCGGAGTTTGTCCAGCACGATGGGGTTGAATTTCTGCCCGCCGAAGCCGGGCTCGACCGACATCAGCAGCACCATGTCGCACAGGGGCAGCAGGGGGATGATGGCGTCCACCGGCGTGTTGGGCTTGATGGATACCGCCGTCTTGACACCCTGCGCGCGGATGCAGCGGAGAATTTCGGCGCGGTCGGCGGCGATTTCCTCATGAATCGTGATGGAGGACGCGCCTGCCCGGCAGAAGGCTTCGACGTATTTTTCGGGCTGGTCGAGCATGAGGTGCACATCCAGCGGGATGGTGAAGCGCTCATGGAGCGCTCTCACAACGCTGGGGCTGAAGCTGAGGTTCGGCACGAAATGCCCGTCCATGACGTCTACATGAAGCCAGTCTGCGCCCGCGGCAATCATGCGGGCAGCGGCGGATTCGAGGTTGAGAACATCGGCAGCGAGGATGGAAGGGGATACTATCATGGCTTGAACCTCCGAGTAGTCGATTGGATTCAGTTCATCATGCAAAATGCGCATCCTTGAGTATCTTTAGCGCCGCGGGAGCAATTGGGTCGGGAATCGCGGCAGGGCGGGCGAGGAAGTAACCTTGCAGCAAATCAACGCCTAAGCGCAGGACAGTGCGCAGTTCGGCTTCGTTTTCAATGCCCTCCGCGACAACCTGCATCTGGCGCGCATGGGCGTAGGTGACGACGTCCGTGACGACCTGCTGCTTGTCGATGTTGGAGTCAATGCCGCGGATGATGGCAATATCCACCTTGATGTAGTGCGGGGCGAGCAGAAGCAGGTTGTTGCTGTTGCTGTACCCGCTGCCGTAATCATCCAGCGCAAAGACCGCGGTTCCGCCCAGCTGACGGCGCTTGATGGCAAGCACCTCCGGCATCGTTTCTTCTTCGGTAATCTCGATGACCATTTTTTTCAGCATCGGGGCAAACTGACGGCGAAAATCCGCAAAATCAGCATCTGTCAGCGAAACGTTTGCAATGGAGTTGATGAACAGCTTCGCGTCGGGGGAGAGCTTGCCGCACGAGACAAGGCGCTCGAACGTCTGCGTGCCCTTGAAGAGGGTCAAATGCTCAATATCGTACAGCCGATTCTCCTCGTGCGCCAGCTTCATGATGGTTTCGGGGGAACGCAGCAGCGGCATGTTGACGCGCATCAGTGCCTCGTAAGCCACCACATGCCCGTCGCGCGCGGAGAACAGCGGCTGAAAGTGATAGAACACGCTGTCGTTCTCCAGCAGTGTGGTGAACTCCTGCCGCAACTGCGCGTAATAGGCTTCGCGGTTGTATGCACCAATGTCAAATTCGCGGATTTCGCCCTTGCGCTGCCGCTTCACCTGATAGAGCGCAAAGTCGGCATAGCGTTTGAGGGTCGCGAAATCGCGGCTGTCATCGGGATACCACGCCACGCCGCCGGAAATGGCAATGTGCATCGTGTCGCCGGAAGGCAGCACGGCGGTGTAGGTGGACATGGCTTCCTGCAGGTGCGTCAAATCCGCCCGGAGCGCATCGCGGGATTCATAGCCGTGCAGCAGGACAACAAATTCGTCGCCCGAAAGCCGCGAACAGACCGCGTTCGCCGGGATATTCTCTGCAAGGCATTGCCCGGTCAGGCGGATGTAGCGGTCGCCACAGTCGTGTCCGTAGGTGTCGTTGATGCGCTTCAGGTTGTCCAAATCGGTCATCAGCAGCGCAGCGTGGCGCATCTTGTCCGGGTGCGCGAACATCTCCTGTACCTTCCGCATGAACGAGAAGCGGTTGTACAGCCCGGTCAGTACGTCGTAGTCGCGCTCGTGCTCAATGCGGCGGCGCTCCTGCATGGAGGTCGTTACATCCTCCACCAGACCGACCTGCGTCCCGCGTTCTTCGCCGGAACGCAGGAGGATGTAGCGCACCGTGCCGCCCGAAGCGGGCAGGGCGTACACTTCGCCGCCGTATGCGCGGGTTACGTACTCGTGCGTCTGCTTCCAGCCGTTCAGGATGGCATCGAACCAATCCTTGTCCAGCGAATCCGGCGGTACGTCCGGCAGCGCCAAGAGGGAGAAGAAATTGTCCGTCACATACACGGTATCCACATCAGGCCGCTTCTCAAAGCCGTCGATTTCCACGCTCGCCAATTCCATAATGCGCTGGAACTTGACTGACGTGTCCAAAATCTCCTGTGAACGCTGGGTGAAGGCGGCGGAGAATTGGTCAAGCTCACAGATGCCCGTCGGGGAGAGCGTCGGCACTTGATACCGCTGATTCTGTGACGCGCTGATCTGCTTGGACAGGCGCGTAATCGGTTGTGCCAAACGCCGACTGACGATGAAGGAAGCAAAAACACCTGCCAGCAGTGTCAGTACGACGATAATCACCAGCATTTGCCGAACGCTGCCGGAAAAGCTGTACAGCTGCTTGACGGGCACAAGCCCAATCAGCAGCCAGTGCTCACCGGAGAACGGCGCGTTTCGGCTGTACAGCGCCAGCGGCTGTTCGCTGGCAAAGTAGCGTGTGCCGTCAATTGTCAGAAAGCCCTCACCGGATGCATCCTTTTGCAGCACCAGCGTGTTTCCCGCATGAATTGCTGTGTCGGACGAAGAGCAGACGGCGATTTGCAGCGTCAGCGTATCCGCGGACAGGTCGTCCGTCGTCGAGCAGAGCAGGTAACTGCCGCTTCCCTCGTTCTGCAATTCATTGGTGGGCAGCTTGCCGCGCAGGTAGGGGTCTGACAAAAGCCTGATGCCGACCACGCCATACACCGTGCCATCGGGAAGTATCAGCGGCTGGGAGTAGGAAAACACGCTGCGCGGGTCATCAGGGAGGAAGAATGGAAAGCGCGTCCAGTGACCATAATCATCCGCCGAAAGCAGAGTTTTGGCGTTCCGCGCGGTTTGATAGGGAAGATAGAGAAAGTCTGATGCTTCGCGCTGATATTCAAAGGCAGGCTGCCAAGCGCTGGCGGTGTAAAGCCCTGTGGATTGCACAAGCGTTGCCGGGGCAAACTCCAGCGAAAGGTCAGCATTGCGGTCGGAATATGGACCATCCGGGTCGAGGTCGCGCACATAAATACCGGGGAAGCGCGTCCCGTCCACGCAGTCATCCAAATCGCGGCTGCAGAAAATAACATAGATGCCGCTGAGTTTTTTTGCGCGCATTTCGAACACCAGCTCCGACGAAATGGCGCGCAGAAGCGGCTCGGATGCGGCACTGCCGGAATCCAGCGTATCCAGCGAAATCGTACCGTCCGCCAAGAGCGCTTCGGTCTGACTGTTGATGTAGGTGGACAGCGCGGTCAGCTCCTGCGAAGAAACCAGAAAATTCTGCAAATATCCGCTGCGATTTTCCACCTGTTCGCACAGAACTTCCTCCGCATTGTCATCCAGCTGCGACGGCACTTGTCCGACGATAATTGTGCCGATGAGCAGGGTCAATTCAATCACCAGCACGAGCAGCAGAGAAAAGAAGATGGTGAAAAAGACAGAATGCATTTTGCGGCTCTGCGGCGCGGGAGCCATGGCACTTTCACCTCCTTTTATTGGCGATGAGGGCGATTATTCGTAGGCTTGCAGCTTCGTCAGCGTCTCCTGATACCAGCTGTCAAAGCATTCGTCCGTGAGGAACTCCGCTTCAGCTTCCTCGGCGCTCATCCCCGCGGCGATTCGCTCGACGACGATGGCACGGTCTGCCGCGGCTTTGTCGCTCAATGCGTATTCCAGCACTTTGCGCGCCGCCTGACCGCCCTCAAACGCCAGTGGTGTGTACAGGCGATTCTCATTGATCGTCGCGACCGCGCCCGTCAGCACCTGCTCGACGACGGGGGAGAGCGTCAGTCCGGCGGCCTTGATGGTATCCATGTTGTTTGCCGCCTTTGTCACCGGCATGTAGCCCGAACCGACGGAGAAGCTGATGTCGTTTTCCGGCAGGGTGAACCACTTGAGGAACTCCACGCTCGCGCGCACTTTCGCTTCATCGGCCGCCGTGACGACCATGCCGGCGCCCTGCTGGACAGCAAACGATTCGCCATCCGCAAACTTCGGGCAGGGGAGCACTTTCAGCGTGATGTCATGGCTCTCGGTGTCGCTGGTTATGACACGGGAGGGGAAGAACGTGCCGCTGGAGGACGAGCCGACGTAGCACAGCAGGTTGCCCGTCTTGATATCGTCGCTGCGGAAGCGCCCGGCAGCACTGAAATAGCCCTTGATGAACGGAACGTAGTAGCTGTCCCAGAGCTTGCGGATGATATTGCGGTCGAAATGCAGCGTAAGACGCCCATCGCCATCCACCTCGAAGATGGTGCAGCCCAGCTCCTGCGCGCCGATGAGCAGATAATTCGCCATTGCGTCGCGCCCGAAGAGGGCCTTGCCGTCATCAGGCGTGGCGGTCTGCGCGTCTGTCCAGTTGTAGTAGCGCTCGGCGACGGCAAGCAGACCCTCGATGGTGAGCATCTCGCTTTCCTGCGTGCCGGTCGCCTCGGCAAAAGGCTGCCAGTCCGTTTCATTCAGGAAAAGCAGTTCGGTAGACTTGGCAACCGGGAAGATTTTGATGCTCCCAGTCTGTCCGAAGTCGCCTTCGGTGAGATAATTATCGACATATGCGGCGCGTTCGTCCGCTGTTAGATAGCTGCTGACATCAACGACCAGCCCCAGCTTATCCAGTGCGTAGGCGGTGTCGGCGTAGGCGGAGAAGATGTTCGGCATCGCTGCCGCGCCGACTTTTCCCTCGGCGGACTGCATGACGCTGGCTTCCAGCTCGTTCACGCTGCCTTGGCTGTACGCCTCAACAATGATGCCCTTTTCCTTGCCAACCGTTTCGTTGAAGGTTTTGACGAGCGTATTGAAACTCTCCAGCAATGTACCGTTGTAGTATGTCCAGACCGTAATGCTGATGGGCTGCGGTGCAGCGCTATCCGATGAACATCCCGTGCAGAGCAGCAGGACGATGATGCAGAGCAAAGCCAACAGGTATTTCAAATTCTTTTTCATCATGTGAAAAACTCCTCTCGCCGGCGAATTCCGACGGGAATCAGTATAGCGCGTTTTCGCAGGAAATGCAAGGCTTTGCACGTCTAAGCGAGCGGATTTTCGGAAAAACTTACATTATAAATGAAAAAATGCGCCGGAGGAAAGTCCTTCGGCGCAGGGCAATTGCATCAACCTTTTATTCTGCTGATGAGACGCTCCGTGACGATCCGCATGTCCTCCGTCGTGCCAATCGTTACGCGCAGATACGACTGCAGGTTCGGCGTGCTAAAGTGGCGGACAAGGATGCCGTCGTCGCGCAGAAGCTGCTGAATCGGCGCGGCGTCATTTTCCGATGCCTTAACGAAGAGGAAGTTTGTGCGGCTCTTGAGGACGGGAATGCCCGCGTCCGCTAATGCTTGGCGGCAGATATCGCGGTCATGGCAGATGGTGGCGACGATGCGCGCAGTGTATGCCGTATCCAGCTCGGCTTCGCGCGCGGCGGCTTGTGCCAAACGGTCAACCGGGTAGCTGTTGAAGCTGTCGCGGATGCGCTTCATGGCAGCCATCAGGCGCGGATGCCCCAGCGCATAGCCGACGCGCATTCCCGCCAGAGCGTGACTCTTGCTGAACGTGCGGGTAATTATTACGTTGTCAAATTCGCGCAGGAGCGGTACGGCGACTTCCTCCGCGAATGCCGCGTACGCCTCGTCAATCAGCAGCACTTCGCCGCAGTCGCGCGTGTACGCCGCCAAATCTCGCAGCACATCCAGTGGGAGCGCCATGCCGGTCGGGGCGTTCGGGTTCGCCAAGGCAATGGGGCAGGCAAGGCGCAGACCATCCACATCCACCGAAAAATCAGGCTTCATCGGCACAGATGCGACTTTTGCGCCGTACAAATTCGCATAAACTGGATAAAACGAGTACGTCACCGCCGGAATGGCGACGGTTTTGCCCGCGAAAAACGCCGCAAACGCAAACGCCAGCACTTCGTCCGAGCCGTTGCCGCAGAACACCCAGTCCGCCGGGACACCCTCGACTGCACTGATGGCTTCGCGCAGGGCAGTCGCATCCATGTCCGGGTACAGGCGCAGGGACGAGGCATCGAACGAGCGCAGCACCTCAGCCACGCGCGGCGACGGGGGATAGGGATTCTCGTTCGTGTTGAGCTTGATAAACTTGCGGTTTTTCGGCTGCTCACCTGCAACGTAAGGAGTCAGGCGCAGCGCTAATTCGCTCTCATACATGCTCATGTCCTCCTGACCGGCACGCCCTCGCGCGCCAGATAGTCCTTCAAGTCGCTGATTTTCAGGATGCCGAAGTGGAACAGCGTCGCGGCGAGGGCAGCATCGGCGTGCCCGACGGTCAGCGCGTCGCGGAAGTGCTCCATTTTGCCCGCACCGCCGCTGGCAATCACCGGCACGCCGACTTCATCCGCAATGGCGCGTGTCACATCCAGCGCGAAACCGTCGCCCACGCCGTCACAGTCCATGCTCGTCAGCAGAATTTCACCCGCGCCGCGCTTCACGCCCTCTGCCGCCCATTCCAGTGCGTCCAGCCCTGTGTTCTCGCGCCCGCCGCGTACATACACGTCCCAGCCGCCGCCAGCGCGCGATTTTACATCCATTGCCAGCACGATGCACTGACTGCCGAACCGCAGCGCACTCTCGGTGATGAAATCCGGGTTGCGCACGGCGGGCGAATTGATGCTCACCTTGTCCGCGCCCAGCCGCAGCAGCGCGCGAATCTGGTCGATGTCGCTGATGCCGCCGCCGACCGTGAATGGGATGAACACCTGCTCCGCCACGCGCGACACCACGTCCAGCATCGTGCCGCGCTTCTCGTAGGATGCGTTGATGTCCAGCAGTACCAGCTCGTCCGCGCCTGCCTCATTGTAGCGCACCGCGGCTTCCACCGGGTCGCCCGCGTCGCGGATATCCACGAAGTTCACGCCCTTGACCACCCGACCGTCGCGGATGTCCAGACAGGGGATGATTCGCTTGGTCAGCATGATTTGTCCCCCTTCCACTGCGCAAAGCGCCGGAGCATATTCAGCCCGACTTCACCTGATTTTTCCGGGTGAAACTGCGTTGCCATCACGTTTCCGCGCTGTATGGCGGCGGTGAAAGTCTGCCCGTAAGTGCAGGTGGCGGTCGTCCATTCCGGCGACACATCCGCCATACAGTAGCTGTGGACGAAATAGACAAACGGCGACTGTCCGCCGTCAAAGAGGACGCACGGGTGTGTGTCGAGCGTATTCCACCCCATATGGGGGATTTTTAGCCCCGCGTCGCGGAATTTCGTGATGGTGCCGGGGAACAGCCCCAGACCATCGTAGAAGCCATTTTCCTCGCTGTGCTGGAAGAGCATCTGCATTCCCAGACAAATGCCAAGGATAGGTACGCCTGCATCGGCGGCGGAGAGAATGGCGCGGTCGAGATGGAGCGCACGGATGCGGGTCATGGCATCGGAAAACGCGCCGACGCCGGGGAGGATGATGTGGTCGGCGGTGGAAAGGGTGGAGGGGGTGTCAGTGATGAAGCAGGGGACGGCAAGAAATTCGAGCGCCTTTTGGACGCTGCGGAGATTGCCCATGCCGTAGTCGAGGATGGCAATCATGGGGGAAAAACACCTCCTTGGGGGAAAAATTCGGAAGGGGGAAGGGGAAAAAAAGCAACACGCGGAAGAATTATGGTAGTGAAACCAACTCAATCGCGCGAAAGGGGTCAAGGGGAAAATTTCCCCTTGCAGGGTCAAGGGACAGCGTCCCTTGTG
>ERZ857882.5470-NODE-5470-length-9938-cov-20.668016_pt1 | contig 9938 bp, 7 predicted proteins | sample MGYA00519697_ERZ857882 | MGnify/ENA primary metagenome ERZ857882 (study PRJEB31778, sample SAMEA3449373) | human gut metagenome | biome: human gut; feature: human-associated habitat; material: faeces | place: United Kingdom | collected 2010/2012 ... | reverse complement strand
GGGGGTCCGCCAGCACGGCCCGGGCAAAGGAGATCAGCTGCTTTTCGCCGGTGGAGAGCCGTCCGCCGCCCTCGCCCACGTCGCTGTCCCAGCCCTTTTCCAGCTTGGCCACCACCGTGTCGGCGGACACGGCCCGGGCGGCGGCCTCCACCTGCGCATCGGTGGCGTCCAGCTTCCCGTAGCGGATGTTCTCCCGGACGGTGCCGGAAAACAGGTGGGGGTCCTGGAGCACATAGCCGATGCTGCTGTGGAGCCACAGCTGGCTGCGCTGGCGATAGTCCACGCCGTCGATGAGAATCTGGCCCTCCGTGGGCTCGAAGAAGCGGCAGGCCAGGTTCACCAGGGTGCTCTTACCTGCGCCGGTTTCGCCCACGATGGCCACGGTGGACCCCTGGGGAATGTGCAGGGAGAAGTGCTCCAGCACGTTGCCGCCGCCGTCGGGATAGCGGAAGGTCACGTCCCGGAACTCGATCTCGCCCCGGATGGGCTCCCAGTTCTCCCGCTTGGGGTGGAAGGCGTCGCCGTACTTTTCGATGACCTCCGGGGCGTCCTGAATCTGGGGGGTCTTGTCCATCAGGTCCATGACCCGCTCGATGGAGGCCTGCAGGGAGATAAACTCGGCGATGTTGGCGGCGGTCATCTGGATGGGCTCGAAAATGCCCACGGCGTAGGTGGTGAAGGTGGAGAGGGTGGCCAGCTCCAGCAGGTGATCGGAGACCATATAGCCGCCCCGCAGCAGCACGATGGCCACGGCCATGGTGCTGGCAAACAGCACCAGCGGGATATACACCGCGTTGAGCCGGGCCGCGCCGATGCCGGCGTCGTGCATCTGGCGGGTCAGGTCCCGGAAGGCGGCCACGGTCTGCTCCTCGGTGCCCAGGGTCTTGGTGGTTTTGGCGCCGGTGATGCCCTCGTTGAAGGAGCCGGTGATGCGGGAGTTCAGCTTCCGGACCTTCCGGTTCCAGCGGAGGATGCGGTTCTGGAAATATCCGGTGAGCACCGCCATGACAGGCACGATGACGATGACCACCAGGGCCAGCCGCCAGTTCAGGGCCAGCATGGCCGCAAAGGTGCCCAGCACATAGAACAGGGCCCAGAGGATATCCGTCATGTTCCAGGCGATCATGCTGGCGATGCGGTTTGTATCGCTCATGACCCGGGTCAGCAGATAGCCCACGGGAGTCACGTTATAGAAGGAGAAGGACAGGGTCTGGAGATGGTGGAACAGGGAGCGGCGCATATCCCGGCCCATGTTCATCTCGATGGTCATGGAGTTGCGGGCGAAGGCCACCACGGACAGAGCCTGTAAAAGAATTACCAGCAGATACGCCAGGGAGAAGGGCACGATGCCCCGGAGGGAATCCGCCTGGATGAAATTCCGGATGGCGTAGCGCTGGAACAGGGGAATGGCCACGTCCACCAGGGCGCACAGGCCGTTGAACACCAGCATCCCCACAAAGTCCCGGCGGAAGGGCCGCACAAAGGGGGTCAGCCTTTTCCAGATGCTCCAGTCAAAGGATCTTGTATAATCTTTCTCGTCGAAGGCAGCCATCAGGCGTTCCCTCCTTCCTCCACCAGCGCGCGGTCATCGCTGCGCATCTGGATGTCGTAAATATCCCGGTAAATGCCGGGGCGGTCAATCAGCTCCCGATGGGCGCCCAGGGCGGACACCCGGCCGCCGTCCAGCACCAGAATGCGGTCGGCCTGCATCAGGGTGGTGACCCGGTGGGAGATCAGCAGCACCGTGGCGCTGTGCAGGGTGTCCCGCAGGGCGGCGCGGATCCTGGCGTCGGTTTCGGCGTCCACGGCGGACAGGGAGTCGTCAAACACCATAATGGGGGCCTGCTGCATCAGCATCCGGGCGATGGCCACCCGCTGCTTCTGGCCGCCGGACAGGGTGACGCCCCGCTCGCCCACCACGGTATCGTACCCCTGGGGGAAGGCGGAGATGGCCTCGTCCACGCAGGCCACGGCGGCGGCCCGGCGCATGGCCTCGTCCCCGGCGTCCGGCCGCACGGCGCAGATGTTTTCCCCCACGGTCTGGGAGAACAGGAAGGGCTCCTGGAGCACCAGGCCGATCTGGCGGCGCAGGGATTCCCGCTTCATGCGGCGGATGTCCACCCCGCCGATGGTGATGGAGCCGCCGCCCTCCGGCAGGTCATACAGCCGGTCCAGCAGGTGCACCAGAGTGCTCTTGCCGGAGCCGGTGCCCCCCAGGATGGCGAAGGTCTCCCCTTGGTGAATGGTAAAGGACACGTCCTCCAGCACCGGCTGGCCGTCGTAGGCAAAGCTGACGTGGTCAAAGACGATGTCGCCGTTTACGGCGTCCACGGCGTCGGGCAGGTCCCGCTCCTCCCGGGCGTTGAGGATATAGCCCACGCGGTCCATGGACACCCCGGCCTTGCTCATATCGGACAGCACCCGGCCCAGGGAACGGACGGGCCAGGCCAGGGCCTCGTTATAGGTGACGAAGGCCACAAAGGAGCCCAGGGTCATCCGCCCGGCCACGCATTCGCAGGCGCCGGCCACCACGATGACCATCACCTGCAGGCAGGTCAGCAGGGTGCCGGAGGCCCAGTATACGGACAGGAGCTTTCCCAGCCGGATCCACAGCTGGGAGAAGCGCTGGTTTTTCCCGTTGAACTTCTCCTCCTCATACCGCTCCCGGCCGAAGGCCCGGACCACCCGGACGGCGGTGAGGTTCTCCTGGGCGCAGGTGGTCAGGTCGCCCTCCGCCTCGTCGGCGGCCTGGAACCGGCCGGAGATCTTCCTGTAGAACACCCCGGAGGACAGGCCCACAATGGGGATAAACAGCGCCGAGATCAGGGACAGGCGCAGGTTCATGCTGAACATGATGCACAGGTACAGCACGATCAGGAACACCGTGCGCACCACCTCCACCAGCTGGTTGCATACGAACTGGCGGATCACGTCCACGTCGGAGGTGCAGCGCTGGATGATATCGCCGGTGGGGTTATTTTTGTGCCAGGCAAAGGGCAGATACTGAATGTGGCGGTACAGATCGTCCCGGATGCCCTTGACGTAGCTCTCGGAGCCCCGGGCCAGCTGGAGCCGCTGGCCGTAGCTGCACACGCCCCGCAGCAGGGCCGTCAGCAGAACGGCGGCAGCAGCCCACCACAGGGCCCGCAGGGGCTGGGCCTCCAGGGCCGCCCAGTTCAGCCAGGACATCAGGAATCCGGGCAGCTGGGGCGTTTCGGGCCCCAGGATGGAGTCCACGGTCAGGCGGATGATCTGGGGCGTCAGGGCGTTGAACACCATGGCCAGGCACGCGCACAGCAGTGCCGCCGCAAAGTGCCCCCAGCAGGGGCGCAGATATTTCCCGATCAGGGCGAGCTTCTCCCGCCGGGATAATTTTCGGGTGGTTTCCATGAAGGCAAAAACACTTCCTCTCTCGATTCTTCTCTCTTTTCCAAATTCCGGGCACGAAAAAAGCGCCCTCCTTCCGAGGACGCCGACACAGCCGCAAGGGGCCCGCCCTATCTTCTGGCAGGCTCGTTACAGGCGCACAAGGGTCCCCGACACGATAATGACGGTATTGTTCTTCATGCTGGGCACCACCTTTCTGTTCAGATGTCTACAGTATACAAGGGAAGACGGTATTTGTCAAGGAAAACAGTCAGCTCTGTAAAAAACATGTGTTTTTTCAAAATGTTGTGGCGCGGGAGGCGAAAATATAGTATACTAAAACCATGACAACCTGAGGTTGCGCAAAAATTTCCGGGTTTTTCTCGGGTGCAAACGGAGGTTGGTAGACAAAGCGGCCCGTTTCCGGTAGGATGGGGCCAGTGAGAAACGGAGGGACGGAGCCATGGCCTTTGGAGAACGGTTACAGGAGGTACGCCGCCGGGCGGGACTGACCCAGGAGCAGTTCGCAGCGGAGCTGAAGGTGTCCCGGCAGGCGGTGAGCAAATGGGAGTCCTGCCGGGGATATCCGGAGATCGAGAAGATCCTCTATATCTGCAACCGGTATCAGGTGTCCCTGGACGAGCTGTTTTCCCAGGAGGTGCCCCGGCAGGCCCCGGCGCAGCCCGCGCCGGATACGCCGCCGCTGCCGGAGAAAACCCTGAAAACGGCGCTGTCCGCGTTTTTCGCCAACCTGTCCCCCCGGGAAAAGTGGCTGGGTCTCGGTGCAGTGGCCGGGACGCTGGCCCTGGCCCTGGCGCTGGGGCTTTGTCTGAAAGGAGGAACCACCGATATGATGACCATTATCTGGATCGCCGCCATGGTGATTTTCGGCGTGGTGGAGGCCGTCACCGTGGGGCTGGCGTCCATCTGGTTCGTGGTGGGCTCTGTGGCGGGACTCATCGCCGCCATCTGCGGCGGCCCTGTGTGGCTGCAAATTGCCCTGTTCTTCGTGGTGTCCATCGTGTGCCTGGCGGCCACCCGCCCCCTGGTGAAGAAGCTGCTGCACAAGGACGTTACCGCCACCAACGCCGACCGCGTCCTGGGCCAGACGGCCCGGGTCACCGAGTCCATCGACAACGCCGTGCCCACCGGGGCGGTGTATGTGGGCGGCATGACCTGGACGGCCCGCAGCGAAAGCGGCCAGCCCATTCCCCGCAACGCACAGGTGAAGATCGTCCGTATGGAGGGCGTGCGCCTGTTCGTGGAGCCCGTGTAAGTCCGTAAACACTACTTATATTAAAAACAGGAGGAAAATCACATGCCAAGCAACATCTCTGTCCCCGGCGCGGTTGCCATCGCCATTCTGGTGGTGCTGGTGCTCATCGTCATCGTCCGCAACATCTATATCGTGCAGCAGTCCAAGGCCTATGTGGTGGAGCGCCTGGGCGCGTTCCACTCCGTGTGGGGCGTGGGCTTCCATCTGAAGGTCCCGTTCATTGAGCGGGTGGTGAAGAAGGTCAGCCTGAAGGAGCAGGTGGCGGATTTCGATCCCCAGCCCGTGATCACCAAGGACAACGTCACCATGCAGATCGACACCGTGATCTATTTCCAGATCACCGACCCCAAGCTGTATACCTACGGCGTGGAGTATCCCATGAACGCCATTGAGAACCTCACTGCCACCACCCTGCGCAACATCATCGGCGAGCTGGAGCTGGACCAGAGCCTGACCTCCCGCGATACCATCAACGCCAAGATGCGGGCCATCCTGGACGAGGCCACGGACCCCTGGGGCATCAAGGTCAACCGGGTGGAGCTGAAGAACATCCTGCCGCCCCAGGACATCCAGAACTCCATGGAGAAGCAGATGAAGGCCGAGCGTGACCGCCGTCAGGCGATCCTGCAGGCAGAGGGTCAGAAGAAGTCCGCCATCCTCATCGCCGAGGGCGAAAAGGAATCCGCCATTCTCCGCGCCGACGCCGAGAAGCAGGCCGCCATTCTGAAGGCCGAGGGCGAAGCCGAAGCCATCCGGAAGGTGCAGCAGGCGCTTGCCGACTCTCTGGAAATGCTGAACAAGTCCGCCCCCAGCGACCAGGTCATCAAGCTCAAGTCCATCGAGGCCATGCAGAAGGTCGCCGACGGCAAGGCCACCAAGATCATCATTCCCTCCGAGATGCAGGGTCTGGTGGGTCTGGCCAACGGCATCGTGGAAGGCACGAAGGAGTAAGTCATGGCAAGGCAGAGCGACCGCTTTGTAAAAATCTACTCTCAGGGCAGCTTCACCACGCTGCAGATCTGGGTGGACAGGGAGACCGGCGTGAATTATCTGTGGCAGTCCAGCGGCTACGGCGGCGGGCTGACGCCCCTCCTGAAGCCCGACGGCACCCCCGTCGTGACGCCGCTTTCCCCCGAATACGACAAATAACCGATATGCCCCCGCCCAAAAGGGCGGGGGCATTAGACCGTCAACAGGCACAGTGGGATAATTGACCTGCACCACTTGCCTCTCCCTGTGGGAGAGGTGGCTGAGCGAAGCGAAGACGGAGAGGGGATACGAGACTGCAACGCCCTCTCATACTGAACTCCAATTAAAATCTTTAGAAAAGATTTTAATTGCCCGAAGGGCAAGGAGTTCATATGAGACTTGTTTTGTGATTTCTTTCCTTATAAATCACAAAACTGGCAGCGCCATTAGGCGATGCCTTCCTGATTAAAATCAAAGATTTTAATCAGGAAATAGTATCAGTCACCTGCGGTGACAGCTCTCCCAGAGGGAGAGCCAAGGGGCTGCATAGCATGTTGATACGCTCCATTCACTGCTTACGACCACCCATCAAATGGGCGGGGGCATATCCGTCTCTACACGCCAAGCATCCGGTCAAGTCGCCAGTCCAGCCACCGGTACAATCCCATGGCCATCAGGGCGACCGGAATCCACAGCAGGGTAAAGGCAGGGCATATCTGCCCCAGAAAATTTCCGGGGCGGCCGCGGTAGTCCCAGATCTGGTAGCGCCGGTTCACCAGCAGCCCCGCCGCCAGCTCCACCATGGTGATGATCCCCGCGCCGAGAACCGCCCGCAGCGGCCAGGGCAGAACGGGCTGCACCTGCCCCAGCTGCCCGATGAGCAGAAAGCACACCCCGCCTGCCGCGAACATGCTGATATGGCTGTACCCCCGCCAGAGCAGTTCCAGCCCCACGTAGGCGGCGCCGCCGATGCAGAAAAGCAGACATTTCTTGAGAAAAGCCATGTATTTTCACCTCGGAGGAAGTATTGCCAAAAATTCCGCCAAAAAAACGAAAAAACATCTTGACAATAACCGCTTGTTCGGATACAATAATAAAGCTGATTTCGGCGGTGCCGAAATCCTTTGACCACATGGCGGCATAACTCAGTTGGTAGAGTAGCCGGTTCATACCCGGTATGTCATCTGTTCGAATCAGATTGCCGCTACCAGGCCCGTTGGTCAAGCGGTTAAGACACCGCCCTTTCACGGCGGTAACATGGGTTCGATTCCCGTACGGGTCACCAAAACGAAACAGCTCACCTTTAGGTGGGCTGTTTCGTTTTGCATAATCTATCGGGAATCAATGGACTTTTTTCATACCTTCTTTGCAATGACGATGAATCGCCCGTTCTCCGTGTGATATGCGCAGGTAGAGAGGGTGAGCAGCTTATCTCCGGGGCTTATCCGAACTCCGGTGTCGTATAGCTTGTTTTTGTCAATAAACTTAGCATATTCGGCAAAGGTCTTTTCGTCGCTGCCGGTGTATTCGTTGTACCTGAAGCCCTCCTCGCCATCGGACGGCAGTTCGGTCTGTATTGCGGCGACGACCTCGTAGGTCTGTTTTTCGTATATCGTGTCAAAGCTTATGTATTTGTGCTGCTTATAAAACTCATCGCTCTGGTAATCGACGATCACGCCGAACATTGAGCCGTCCTTCATGTGATGTCCGTAAACTATGATGTTATCCGATGTGAGCACATCACACCAGCCGTCAACGAACAGACAGCCGCGGTAAGAGGAGTTGCCGTAAAAATCGGTGTACAGATACTTCTCGTTATCGTGCCGTGAGAACATGACGACGTTGTCAAGCTCTGTTCCGTCGATCTTCAGCCAGCCTATGGTATCGGGATTTTCGGCATAAAGCCCGGCGTATTCATCGAGAACGTCGGGCACGGTAACTTCGGCGTCTTTGAGCTTATCAACGTTTTTGTTAGACTCGGAGTCACGAATATCTCCGATTATGTAAACTGCCAGCACGGCAGTGCAGGCGATAAATACGATAAGAGAAACTATCCTTATTACTTTTTGCAGACTTATCTTCATGCCTTGTCCCTGTATTCGAGCATGCCGTAATCGACAAGCTTGTCATAGTTCATGTAGTAAAGATAATATCCGCCTACATTGTGCTGAACGTCGTCGATCCTGACGCGGTAGCCGTCGTGGCGCACCATGAACGTGTCGAGAATGGAGTTGGGATTTGCCATATACATTGCGTATTCCGGGTAGAAATATCCGCAGAGCATGTGATCTGCGCGCTTATATATCGTTCTGAGAAAGTACTCAAGGTCAAATCCGTTGTCGAGGTAATCAACGTGTATTCCGCGCTCGATCATGCGGTCATAGATCTCAAATGTGCTCATCAGAAGCTCAAAATATGTGTGATACGTTGTGTCGCGGTTATATATCGTGTCAAGGTTTTCCTGCGCGTTTCTGAGTGCAAAGGTGTAGTAGCGCTCGTCATCGACATACTTTGTTATCTCGTTCATCGAATAAGCCACCCAGTGGTCCTTGTACTGAACATAGTCGGCCGAGATAAAATGCTCAACGGCGCTTTTTGCAGCATTGAGCCACTTCTCGTCCGAGGTGAGGGAATACAGCCTGCACAATGCAAAGGTCGCCTCGCCGTCATAATAAACGGTGCGGAACTGCTCTTTTTTTATAAACTCGCCGTCCAAAACGTGATAGTATTCGCCGCTGTCCTGATCGAGCATGGTGAGTATGCCGTTGCCGAGCTTAACGGCAAGATCCTTGTATTTGTCCGAGCCGAACGCATCCATATACTCGGTCAGCGCAACGACGGCAACGCCGCAGCCGCCGAGCTTGATCTCGTCGGACTTTTCTTCGTACAGATACGATATCTCATCGTTTCGCTCGACTATTGCGTTTTCGACCATGTAGTCAACCGCCTTGTCGATCACGGGAACAAGCTCTTCGTTGCCGGTCATTCTGTATTGGCAAACAAGACTCCAAAGCGTGCTTGCGTGGCGGACAATGTTGTAATTGTCAATATTCTTATCGAATCTCGGATAGTAGCCGTAAACAAAGCTGCCGTCGTCCTTGACCTGGTCGATAAGGAAGCCGGATGCGTTTTTCACAAGCTCGGCGGCGTACTGCTTGTCCACGGTGTCGACCTTGCGTCTGCCGTAATCGTCAATGTCGCTTATGAGATCGTAGACCTCGTCGTTTTCGTCGCACATCCAGCCTACGCATTTGAAAACAACATAGCTGTCCGGCAGGGAAGAGAGTGTGCTGCGGCCGGCTTTTTTCAGGTATGTGTTCAGATAACTTTCGTCAACGCACTCGTTTTCATAGTCGAGTATTTTGGCGCCATTTAGCTCAGCTTCCAGAAGTGCCGTTTCAAAGTTCTTGTCAAAGGCTATGCCGTATCTGAAAAACTCGGGCCTGTAGTGGTGCAGCTCGGTTGAAAATTCGACCGGGTCGTATGTTTTAGCCTCGCTCATGAGGTCGGCCTTGAGCCAAACAGCGTTGTAGTTTTCCTCCTCGATGAAGCTCTTTGCCTGATCGTATGCGCTCAGCCATGCGGCCTTGCGGTCAACACCCGTTCCGGTGAAGACCTTTGCGCGCTCCTCACCGCTGCAAACGGAAAGAAACACAACGTTGTCCGGAAGCCCCACTTCGATATCGCCCGATATCTCGTCGAGGCGCGCGTCCGAGAGCACCTGCTCGCGCAGAAGCTCGGCCTTCTTTTCAAACGAAGCAAGCGCATCGTCCTTTTTGCCGGCGGAAACGAGATACAGGATCACCACCGCGGCGACTATAGCCAAAACAACTGCCGAACCGATGATAACGGCTTTTTTGGTCCGCGCTGCAAGCTGCTCGGCGGTAGGCTTTTTTGACCGTTCAATGTGCTTTTTCCGTCTGCTTCGTCTGCTCATTTTGCACCTCAAGCAAATAAAAATAGGAATGGTTTACAACCATTCCTATTTTATATGCACTTAAGCAATAAGTCAACTAATCGCCCACATTTGATCAGTTATTTTTCTTCTTGCGATAAGTAGAAGTGAATGCTGCCAGGCTGACAACTGCAATTGCTGAGATCAGGATAATGCTGCGATCATCCCCCGTTTTTGGATCTTGATGATCATTGTCATCATCGGCATCCGCGTCGGCATCGGCGTCCGCATCCGCATCGGCATCGGCGTCCGCATCGGCATCGGCATCGGCGTCGGCGTCGGCGTCCGCATCGGCGTCGGCGTCCGCATCGGCATCGGCGTCCGCATCGGCATCGGCGTCAGCATCGGCGTCGGCGTCAGCGTCGGCGTCCG
>ERZ857882.5468-NODE-5468-length-9945-cov-2.828615_pt1 | contig 9945 bp, 7 predicted proteins | sample MGYA00519697_ERZ857882 | MGnify/ENA primary metagenome ERZ857882 (study PRJEB31778, sample SAMEA3449373) | human gut metagenome | biome: human gut; feature: human-associated habitat; material: faeces | place: United Kingdom | collected 2010/2012 ... | reverse complement strand
CGCTTGTCGAGCCGCGACAATGCGGCCAGGGCTCCGAGCACGATTGCCACTCCCGTCCAGCGCGTCGCGTCGAGCCGCTCGCCGAAAATCAGCACGGCTCCGAGCACGACGAAAGCCGGCCGCGTCGCCTTGATAGATGCGGAGATCGTCAGCGGAAGATGCTTTGTGGCGAAAAAGCCGAAAATCCACGACCCGAGTACGATGACCGCCTTGAGCACGATACCCCAGTGAGCTTCTGCCGATACGGGCGGAATGTAGAATGCCGACTCCCGAATCCATGTTGGAGCCGCCATGCTCGATATCTGCAAGGGAAGGAACAGCAACGCGCTGATCCAGATGCTGACGGCCAGCACCGGAATCACGGCGTTCGAGTTCAGCGCGCTTTTCTTGGCCACCTCGTTCAGCCCGAGAAAAAGGGCCGAGAGCAGCGACAGAGTCAGCCACATCGTGTTCGTGCGTTAAAGGATTACGCGGGCAAAGATAACGTTTTTTGGAATTCCGAGCAGAGCGGCTTTTACCGGCGGAGGCTTCGGACGGGTCGGACCGGGCATCCGGCCCGGGTGCTGCGGTTTTCCGGACGAGCGGGCCGCCGTTGCCGGGAAAACGTGAGTTTTCCGTGCCGAGCGGCGTCGCGGAACGGGCCGGACGAGGGGCGTTCGCGACGGATTTGCCGGCGACACGGAGCGATTCGCCCGTCCGGTCGGTTGTTTTTCGCAATAGTTTTTTATTTTTGCATATCGGAGCGGTTTTTGTCCGTCGGAATGCAGAGAGTCCGGACGATCCGTTCCCGAAATTCGGACTGACGATGAAAAACAGATTGCTACGGACCGTTATATTGCTCGGCTTGCTGGGTATTTGGGCCGGATGCGGGCAGGGCGGACACCGGCATGGGGAGGCGATCCCGATCCCCGAGAGCGCTTTCGAGAAAACCGTGCAGGGCAAGCCCGTCTCGCTGTACACGCTGCGCAACGAGAGGGGAATGCTCGTCCAGATCACCAATTACGGAGCCCGCGTCGTGGCGCTTTGGGCTCCCGGTGCGGACAGCGTGCATCGCGACGTGGTGTGGGGATACGAGACGATCGACGACTACCTGGCTGCGGGCGATCGGTTCAGCGGCCCGATCGTGGGACGCTACGGAAACCGGATCGGCGGCGCGCGCTTCGAGCTCGACGGCCGCGAGTACCGCTTAACGGTCAACGACGGGGCGAATCATCTGCACGGCGGCAGCAGCGGGTTCGCGGACAAGGTGTGGGATGCGCGGCCTTTCGTGAACGAAGCCGGAGAACAGGCCGTCGAGATGAGCTACCTCTCGCCGGACGGCGAGGAGGGATATCCGGGAACGCTTTCGATCTCGGTGACCTATACGCTGACGGCCGACAACGCGCTGCGCATCGACTACCGGGCGACGACCGACGCCCCGACCGTGCTGAACCCGACGAGCCACGTCTATTTCAATCTGAACGGTACGTCGGCCCGGGGAATCGGATCGCATGTGCTGACGATTCACGCCGGTCGCTATACGCCGACCGACGGAGGGTTGATTCCGACCGGCGAGCTGGCGAGCGTCGAGGGTACGCCGCTCGATTTTCGGACCGCAACGCCGATCGGGTGGCGCGTCGAGTCCGATTTTCCGGCGATGCGGTCTGCCGGAGGCTACGATCACAACTGGGTGCTCGATCGCACGGGCGATTCGCTCGAGCTGGCCGCCGAAGTGTACGAGCCGTATACGGGGATACTGATGAAAGTCTGGACCGACCGGCCCGGCCTGCAGTTCTACAGCGGCAATTTCATGGATGGCAGCGACGTCGGCAAGCGCGGCGACCGGCATGACTTCCGGACGGGCATTGCGCTTGAGACGCAGAATTTTCCCGACGCGCCGAACCACGACAATTTCCCGTCGACCGTGCTGCGTCCCGGCGAGACTTATACTCAGACGAGCGTATACGCTTTCGAGATGAATAAAGAAGGGCGGTCTTATGTTCGGAACCGCCGCAAAACGCAGGATAAAACGATCGGACATGAATAGCATCGCAACGCAATATCTCGGTCTGGAACTTTCCGGCCCGGTCATTATGGGCAGCTCGGGTCTCACTTCGACGCTGCGTCACATCGTCGAAGCCGAAGAGGCCGGAGCGGGCGCCGTCGTGCTCAAGTCCGTTTTCGAAGAGCAGATTCTGCACGAGGCTTCCCGGCTGGACCGTTACAGCGATTATCCGGAAGCCGGCGACTACGTGCGCCGGTACGTGTCGGAGCATGCGCTCGCGCAGTATCTCGATCTGATTCGAGAGGCGCGGGACCGCTGCGCGATACCCGTGATCGCCAGTATCCATTGCGTTCATCCGGGCGAATGGGTCTCCTTTGCACGGTCGATCGAGCAGGCAGGGGCTTCGGGAATCGAGCTGAACATATTCGTCCTGCCTACGGATGCGGGCCTTCCCTCGGAGCAGATAGAGCGTGCGTACTTCGATATAGCGGCTCAGGTGCGCGAGGTCGTGTCCGTGCCGCTCGCGGTCAAGCTGGGCGCCGGCTTTACCAATCCGCTGCGAATCGTGCGCGGGCTTTATGCCCGGGGAATTCAGGGTGTCGTGCTGTTCAACCGCTTTTATCCTGCCGATATAGATATCGATCGTCTGACCGTGCGCGCGGGCAACCTGTACAGCCACCGGTCCGAGCTGTCGGGCGCGCTGCGCTGGGCTGCGCTCGTCAGCGGATCGGAGCCCGGAATCGATGTGGCCGTTTCGACCGGCGTTCATCAGGGCGAGGACGTCGTGAAGGCCATGCTGGCCGGAGCTTCCGCCGTCGAGATAGCCAGCGCCGTGTACGAGCGGGGTCTCGGCGTGATCGCCGAAATGAACCGGTTCGTCGGGTCATGGATGGAGCGTCATGCCTTTCTTGCCGCGCGCGACTTCGTCGGACGGATGAACGCCCGTAACATTCCCGATCCGGAACTTTACGAGCGCACGCAGTTCATGAAATATTATTCCTGTCACGAGTAGCCCGAGCCTTTGGCTCTGCGGTTTTCGGGAACGGTTTTGCTCCCGGATTCGGACATGGCGCTTCCGTATCGGTATTTTCGGTCGGCTTTCCGGTTATGCTTCCGTAAGGCCCGGCGGGCTCGGAAACCGGCTTGTCTTTGCCGTGAGGTCCGTAGCGAAGATATCGTTCCTTTCGCACGATGGCGACCGGCGATCCGTATTCTCTTTGCCTATTATGACAACGGGGCTGATAACCGTTGGACCATCATAGCCGCGCCTGCTATGTATAGAAAGCCGTACGGGGAGTTGTACCCTATGTTCCCGAAGTGTTTTCGGTGCCGGTGCTTGCCCGCGATGCCCTCTGTCGTAGCGTATAAGGATCGGGAGAGACATCCGGGGCAGGTACGTTTTGTCTTTGTCGGACGGTCTCTGCTCTTCCTGCCCTTGTGTTCATTCTTTGTATGGAAAGTTAACAAGGTCTTCCCCGAGAAAGGCTCTTCCGCGTATGACGACGGTACGACCTGCGGCAAGTGACCCGTGGCGAACGCTGACGTGCTTCCGCAACGGTTCGTTCATGCCGGTCTCGGGCTTGCAACTCGGACGCTTGCGGTATCCGCAGGACCGTTCTCTTTTTCGGCGGGATTTCTGATCTGAAAAGGTACGGGATCAAGGGACGGGCGATAAGGTCCGGCGACCGAACGGGATGCGGCTTCAGCGCGATCCGCTTTCCGTAATATAACGGCAGAGTTGTTCGCGCGCGCGGTGTATCTGCGTTTTGACCGTGCCCATCGGCAGCTGCAGCTCGGCAGCGATCTCCTCGTAGGAGTATTCCTTGAAAAAGCGCAGCTCGATCAGTTTCCGGTAGCGGGGCGACATTCTTTCGAGAAGCGATTCGAGCCGGGCGCGGCTCTGGTCGGTGATCATCCGCTCTTCGGGCGTGGGACCTCCCCAAGACGAGGAGACGCGCTCGCCGATCCGGTCGATCGGAACGGTGTCGTCGCGCTTGCGGCGCATGTAGTCGATGAACGTGTTGCGCGCGATCGTATAGACCCATTGGCCGAAGGTGTAGCGGCTGTCGTATCGCTGCATGTTCAGGTAAACCTTGACGAAAGTCTCCTGCAACAGGTCGCTCGCGTCGTCGGTCCGTCCGCTCGTCCGCTGGACGTATAGCTGGTAGATCGAGTCGCGGTAGCGGTTGAACAGGTGCTCGAACGCTACGGTGTCTCCGTCCAGCGCCCGCTCGACGAGCTGTTGGTCGGTCGATACGATGTATTGTTCTATCTCCATATTTTCCTGTTGGGCCGGATGCGGTTGCCCAGCGCCAGAGCGAATTCTCCGACGGGCGCCCAAAAATCGTGCAGAATGTAGGCCCATGCCAGTCCCCGCTCGCCGACCCTGCGGCCGATACGGCGGATCTTCAGCTCCAACAGCAGCAGCCGTATGAGCACCAGCGAGAGCGGAACGGCGATCAGAGGCGGGGGAAGCAGCAGAGCGGCCGTTGCCGATAGCGCGAAGAACAGCAGGCGGCTCGAGAGCTCCGTACGTACCGACCGCTTGACGCGGGCGGGATAGTACCGGAACGAATAGGCGTAGAACCGCCGTACCGCGCGCCACCAGCCCAGTCCGCCGAAAGGAACCTGACGCATCGTCGCGGCCGGATTCATGACGACGCTTACGTTGTCGGACGTCGCGATCTTCTGGATGAACAGGTCGTCGTCGCCGATCTCCATGTTCAGATAGTTGAAACCCCGGCTTTCGAAGTAGAGGCTTTTGGTGTAGCCGATGTTGCCCGCGATGCCCCGGTAGGCTCGGCCCCGGGTCGCGGCGGACAGCCAGCGCACCGATCCGGCGAGCCGGCTGCACCGCATCAGCCGGTTGGCGAGCCCCTTTCCCGGTTCGATGCCGCAGTAGCCGATCACGATGTCGCCGTTGATAAAGCCTTTGGCTATCAGCGACAGCCATTTGTCCGACGACGGGTAGCAGTCGGTCGTCGTGAACACGATGTGCTCGTAGGCACAGGCTTTGATACCGACGGTCAGCGCCAGTTTCGTGCCGTGACCCGCGCTGCGCTGCTGCTTGATCGCCGTCACATGGAGCCGGGAACAAGCGAGGCTTTTCTCGTGCAGCAGCTCGCCGATCTCCTCGTCGTAGCTGCAGTCGACGGCGACGACTTCGAACTCGTCGTATCGCTGGCCGAGCAGCAGAGGCAGGTAGTTCTCGATGAAATAATAGCCGTTCTCGCGGATTACGACGACGACGGAAACGGGCGGCGACGGGATTTGCGGCCGGATGCCCCGGTTGTTGCGGAAGCGGGGGAGGCCGCCGTACCGGCCGAGCCAGTAGTACAGCTGGACGAAAAATGCGGTCAAGGCTCCGGCCATGGCGCCCAGCATCCAGTCCGGATGCGCAATGCCTTGGGATAGAAGGTCGTCGTATAGCAGGTCGAGATAGTCCACCGCCGAAGTTGGAGTTTACCGCAAAGGTACCGGATTTTCGGGGAATCCGCAAACGTTTCCCGATCCGCCGGAAAATATTTACCTTTGCCGGCGATGAACTTCGAACTGCTTCATACCGATCCCGGCAGCTCGGCCCGCGCCGGACTGATTTCGACCGACCACGGGACGATCGAAACGCCCATTTTCATGCCCGTGGGTACCGTAGGCAGCGTCAAGGGCGTGTTTCACCGCGACCTGGCGGACGAGGCGGGCGCACAGATCATTCTGGGCAATACCTACCATCTGTACCTGCGTCCGGGGACCGATATTCTGGAGAGAGCCGGCGGCCTGCATCGTTTCTGCTCGTGGGACCGTCCGATTCTGACCGACAGCGGCGGATTTCAGGTCTTCTCGCTGGCCGGTTGCCGGAAACTTTCGGAGGAAGGCTGCCGCTTCAGCTCGCATATCGACGGGTCGAAGCATCTGTTCACGCCCGAGGGAGTGATCGATATCCAGCGTTCGATCGGGGCCGACATCATGATGGCGTTCGACGAGTGTCCGCCGGGCGACGCGCCGTACGACTATGCGGCCCGCTCGCTCGATCTGACCTGTCGCTGGCTCTTCGACCGCTATCGGCAAACGGAGCCGAAATACGGGCATTATCAGTCGCTGTTCCCGATCGTACAGGGATGCACTTATCCCGATCTGCGGACCCGCTCGGCCGAGTTCGTCCGGCAGTTCGACGCCGACGGCTATGCGATCGGGGGACTGGCCGTCGGCGAGCCTGCGCCGGTAATGTACGAAATGATCGAACTGGTGAACGGAATCCTGCCGATCGACCGGCCGCGTTACCTGATGGGAGTCGGAACGCCGGTAAACCTGCTCGAAGCGATCGAGCGCGGCGTGGATATGTTCGATTGCGTGATGCCGACGCGCAACGGACGCAACGGGATGCTGTTTACCAGCGAGGGGATCATCAATATCCGCAACCAGAAGTGGCGCGACGATTTTTCGCCGATCGATCCGGCGGGCAACTGCTTCGCCGATACGGCGTACACGAAGGCTTACCTGCGCCACCTGACCGTCGCCGGCGAAATGCTGGCCGCGCAGATCGCGAGCCTGCACAACCTCGCCTTCTACCTGTGGCTGGTGAACGAAGCGCGCCGGCGCATCCTCGACGGAACTTTTTCGGCGTGGAAACCCGGAATGGTCGTTAAACTGTCGCAGCGATTGTAAATTTAGGCGGGAACCGGCCCCGAAATACCGGATTTTCGTTAACTTTGACCGCAGTTTGAAACGCATAGCAACAGCGCACGAATCACGAATATGAAATTCCCCGGAATCAAAATCATAGACCGTTACATCATCCGCAAGTTCCTGGGGACCTATTTTTTCGCCATTGCGCTGATTATCGTCGTGGTCGTGATCTTCGACGCGGCCGAAAAGATCGACGACTTCATCGAACTGAAGGCCCCGCTGTCGAAAATCGTCCTTCAGTATTATCTGAATTTCATACCGTTCTTTATCAATCAGTTCAGTGGGCTGTTCACGTTTATCGCGGTTATTTTCTTCACGTCGAAATTGGCTTATCAGACCGAGATCATCGCGATCTTGTCGGCCGGGATCAGTTTCCGGCGGCTGATGTGGCCTTATATCCTCAGCGCCGGGGCGATCACGCTGCTGAGCCTGGTGCTGAACCTGGTGGTGATTCCCGCGGCGAACGGCGAGCGACTGAAGTTCGAATTGAACTACATCAAGAATATCAAGGGGGCGAAGTACGATCCGCATATTTACCGGCAGATCGAGCCGGGCACGTTCGCTTATATCCGAGACTATACCGAGCAGACCCGGACTGCGGCGTTCTTCGTGCTCGAAACTTACGAGAACGGGACGATCGTATCTTCGCTCGAGGCTGCGAATGCGAAGTTCGATCCCGAAACGGGACGTTGGAGCGCTCCGAAAAGCGTCTACCGGAAATTTGAGGACGACAAGGAGATTTTTAATAACACGCAGGCGCTCGATACGCTTATAAACCTGAATACAAGCGAACTGGGGCGTGTGGAAGAACTGGTCAAGACAATGGATATCGTAACGCTCGGCCATTTTATCCAGCAGCAAAGGGCCAAGGGGTCGGATATGATCGCCCGCTTCGAGGTGGAACGGCACAACCGGTTCGCCTTTCCGGCCTCGACATTTATCCTGACGATCATCGGCGTGTCGCTGTCGTCGCGCAAAGTGCGCGGAGGAACCGGGCTTCACATCGGCATCGGCATCGTGCTGGCGTTCTCGTTCATCTTGTTCAGCAAGTTCGGCGAAGAGTTTGCTAAGGGCGGATTGCTGCCGCCCGGAATTGCCGTCTGGATCCCGAACATCATCTATTCGTTCATCGCATTCTACCTTTACAAGAAGGCTCCGAAATAGCGGACTATCCCGAACGGGGGTATTGAGAAACGAAAGCCTCCGGCACGTATCTGTGCCGGAGGCTTTCGTTTCGGGACTTTTCGTCGATATTATTCGGCCGCCGGATCCGGCAGCCGGTCGATCTCGTCGAACGTGAACCGGCGGATTTCGCAGTCGCCGATGCCGCGCAGTAAAACGAAGCTGACCGAGTCGGCCTCTTTTTTCTTGTCGTGCTTCAACGCTTTGACGAGCCGTTTGAAGTCGATCTCCGTACGAATCGGCAGGCCCATCCGTTCGAATACCCGCCGCACGCGGTCGGCTTCGTCCTGCGTCGCGGTTCCCAAGTGGGCCGACAAGCGGGCGATCATGACCGTGCCGATCGCGACCGCTTCGCCGTGCAGGAATTCGTTGCCGCACTTTTCGATGGCGTGGGCAAACGTATGTCCGAGGTTCAGCTTGCGTCGTTCGCCGCTTTCGCGTTCGTCGCGTTCGACGACGTCGGCTTTGACGCGGATGGCCCGCGTGATGGCTTCGTTCAGCAGCGATTGGTCGTTGCGGAATGCGTCGATCGGATGGTTTTCGAACAGTTCGAACAGGCCCCGGTCGGCGATCAGGCCCGCTTTGATGATCTCGGCCAGCCCGGCCCGGAACTCGCGGTCGGGCAGCGTTTGCAGCATCGACAGGTCGCACAGTACGAAATCGGGCTGATTGAACGTGCCGACCATATTTTTGTATCCTTCGTAGTTGACTCCGTTTTTGCCCCCGACGCTGGCGTCCACCTGGGCCAGCAGCGTCGTAGCGACGAATCCGAACCGTAGTCCGCGCATGTAGGTCGACGCGACGAACCCGGTGATATCGGTAACGATGCCGCCGCCGATGCCGACGATGAACGTCGTCCGGTCGGCTCCCCGTTCGAGCAATTCGGCGTAGAGTTTGTTGACCGTCGTCATGGTCTTAATCGTTTCCCCCAGGCCGATCAGACAATAGTCGTACCGGTTGATGATCTCCTTGTAACGGCGGTGTACATTCCCGTCGGTGATGATAATAACCCGTTTGCCTTCGGGCAGGTAATTGTCGAGCGAGTTGATCACGTCGCCTACGACCACCTGCGAAGGCTTCCCTTCCCTGCGTTTAACCTCGATCACTTGTTTCATGTTCTGTGGATTTGTCCTGCGCCGCCCCGGCGTTTTCCGCCTGCGGCGTATCTCGGAATTATAATACAAAGATAAATTTTATTTCGTACCTTTGCTCCCGACAAAAATCCATTCTATGCAAAATTTACGCAATATTGCGATTATTGCCCACGTCGACCACGGCAAAACCACGCTCGTCGACAAAATGATCCTGCAGGGCAACCTTTTCCGTGACAATGAAAAAACCGGCGAACTGATCCTCGATAATAACGACCTCGAACGCGAGCGGGGGATTACGATCCTGTCGAAGAACGTGTCGGTGAATTATAAGGGAATAAAAATCAACATTATCGATACCCCGGGCCACTCGGATTTCGGCGGCGAGGTGGAGCGGGTGCTGAACATGGCCGACGGCGTGCTGCTGCTGGTGGACGCTTTCGAAGGGACGATGCCGCAGACGCGCTTCGTGTTGCAGAAGGCGCTGTCGCTCGGTAAAAAGCCGATCGTCGTGGTTAATAAGGTGGACAAGCCGAACTGCCGTCCCGAAGAGGTGTACGAGCAGGTGTTCGACCTGATGTTCACGCTGAACGCGACCGAAGATCAGCTCGATTTCGTGACGATCTACGGTAGTGCGAAACAGGGTTGGATGTCGCACGTATGGAAAGAACGCACCGGGGACATCACCCCGTTGCTCGATGCGATTATCGACAACATTCCGGCGCCGCAGCAAAAGGAGGGTACGCCGCAGTTACTGATCACGTCGCTGGAGTATTCGCCTTACGTCGGCCGGATCGCCGTCGGCAAGTTGACGCGCGGGACGCTGAAGTCGGGGATGCCGATCACGCTGGCCAAACGCGACGGTAAAACGATGGTCAAGACCCGAATCAAGGATCTGATGGTATTCGACGGATTGAGCAAAACCAAAGTCGAGCGGGTCGAATGCGGCGAGATTTGCGCGCTGGTCGGCATCGAAGGGTTCGAGATCGGCGACACGATCTGCGA
>ERZ857882.5463-NODE-5463-length-9954-cov-4.668552_pt1 | contig 9954 bp, 27 predicted proteins | sample MGYA00519697_ERZ857882 | MGnify/ENA primary metagenome ERZ857882 (study PRJEB31778, sample SAMEA3449373) | human gut metagenome | biome: human gut; feature: human-associated habitat; material: faeces | place: United Kingdom | collected 2010/2012 ... | reverse complement strand
CACTAATTCAGCAGCTTTACCCCAAACAACAACGGGGATAAAATCGGTTTCTTTGTTGCCATTAGCATCTTTAAAAGGTCTGTCTACCGCTAAAGTGAACTGTGCCACTACTTTGCCGGTCTGTGTATACTTTACGTCCGGTTCTTTGGTTAAGCGACCCATTAAAATAACTTTATTCATTACTATAGCCTCCCAATCTTCCAGGTTTTACAAAATATATAAATAAATACCAATATAACTAACGCCATATATACTATCCATGCAGATACAAGCCATTTTACTAATTCAATAATCTCAGCCATGTTTATACTCCTCACTCCAATCTAATCTTTGCCCGCAATACGGGCAGGAATTAGAGTTACGCATTACTTCGAATCTACAAGAATTTTCGGGGCAGAAACATTTGCCCGAACCAAAATCTCCATCATAAAATCTGTTCTTATTCCGCACAAAAAGAAACAATGGCTTTTTGGGTAAATCCCTGCTATCCTGCATCTACTCCGCCTCCTTATATTCTTTGCACTCGTCAAACCTTGCCCACTGGCGTCGATCTTCGTCTAATGGTGCATTTCCCTCGTGCCGGTCGCAGTCGGTGTTCGTGCAGGGCTTATCCATAAATTTGTTACTTCGTATGCAGTAGGCTTTATCGTTCGTCATCTACTCTTCTCCTTCCTTCCGTCCATAATAGCCCCGCAATTCCAGCAAAATTTCTGTTCTTCCTCGGCTATAAAGTCGAAGTGTCCATCGGTTGCAGCAGATTCACCACATACGGTACAGCAGCCATTTTTCCAACATCCTTGCTCACGTTCCTCTACTGCAGGAAAGGTTATTACAACACCAACGACTTTCATTAAACCTGTTTTCTGTCCTAGAAAATATTCATCATTGCCTGGATATATTTCATTTCCCATTCTCTCTAAATATTCCACTAAAGCATCTTTATCTATCAATTCCATATTATTCACCGCTCCTTTAGTAGCTCAAATCATCATAGATATTGCCGATAACTTTTGCACAAGGTTTCCCACCATGGTTTAAATAATAAATGTCACCATAATATTTAACTGGTTTTTCAATTTCCGCTAAGTAGAAAGCTCCCTGTGCATAAGCTACCTGCATACATGGTGGTATCCAATCGTCCATACAGACGATATCGCCCTCAAATATTTTCTTGCCATTTTTATCGACAAAGCCTGTATACTGCCCTGCGGTATTAGCGTCAATTTCATACATCGCCACTCCATCCGGTGTTATGTAAGGGTATCCCTGCTGTTCTGTATAAAAGCCGTAGCGCCATTCTTTATCATTTATTCCTTTACCTCTAAATAATATTTCGCGCATTTTTCTTCACCTTCTTGTGCCAAAATATCCAAAAACAGCTATAAAAACTACGGTCAATATAGCCATTAATACCATTGATAAATTCGGTCCTATTTCATACATTTTTTATGCCGCCTTGTCTGTAAACACATATTTTATGATTGGTCATTTCAACCATCCTACGAGAAATTTTATTCCAAATAATATAAGTGTTATAGCCCCTGTAGTGTAAGTAATGACATATAAGCGGCTATGTCTGTCACTGCTGTCAGTCAGAAGTACCAACATAGACCAAAGAGCTGACACTATAGCCACAGTAATAGATGCTGTAACGACACAATTCATTAGTAAATAAATAACCTCCATGATATTCATTGTTCTTTACACTCCTTTATCTCAATTAATGGGCAATATGTATGTCTACCGCTTTCTAAAACCTTAAAATTCTCTCGTACGCCCTCGATATCTATACAAAGAATATTAGGCACTAATGCTTTGCCATCAACTTGACAATACTGCCCACTTTCATCTATAAAAGGACACTTTAAGCAATTCTCAGGCATATCCATTTCTTTAATTGCTATCATATTTTTCTAGCTCCGTTCTGTCAGCCCAAGTAATCCTACGCGATTTAAACTTAGTTGGCATAGATATAACAGTAAGCTGAATACAGTTACTACATTTTGGGTTTTCGCTCAACTCACTGGCCTTTCTGTTATTAATGCATAAATAACAATAGTCTAAGTATTTCATTTTTTACTCCTACATTCTTACCCAACGCTTTTTGTTCTTAGGCATAAATTCAGAAGGTCTACCAAAACTGTATTTCTCATTAGGCTTACAGTTACCACAAATAAAACTTCCCATGCATTTGCACTCATGGCACCAGCCTACGTACTTGATTTCAGGTTTTTTCATCTGCTCCACTTCCTTAAACTTCTCTAAAATCAATATCAGGGTACTTATAAAGCAGCATTTTCTTTTTGATCATATACACCTGCGTCCGCATCCCTTTCGTATCGACGTAATATATATGCCCGTCAGCTTCCGTCACCTTAAAATCAGCTCGATAAATAATCGGCCTTATCTTTTTACCTGCGACCTCATAAGCAGGCTGTAAAACAAATTCAGGCTGTAATTCAATGCTTTTTACTGCACCAGTACGCTGCTGCCAAAGTAGGTCCTCATAGTATTTGGCTTCTTTCCTGCTATCAAAGCGAATCCCGTCAACCTCAGTTATTGCATTGCCATATTTCAGCACAGGTACAGCCCCGGGTAAATTCGCCGGCGCCGTTACGCTATCAGAACGAATTTTACTTACAAGGTGTGCCGGCAGTTCATTCCACGTCGTCATTTATTACTGCAGCCAATAACATAATTTCTAGAGCTTTCTTCTCTCTCCGATACCGAGCCACTTTCCCGCCGAGCTGACTATTCTTCCGACGCAAATGTTTGAGTTCAGTCAGTATCTGCATAAGTACTGGTTTCAATACTGGTATATACTGATCGCCTGGTTCTTTTTCGATTAACGCCATCATAATTTTTATATTTATTGGTTTCACTATTTCCAACTCCTTATATTTAAAAGGCCGCTCCCCTACGGGCTAATCACCTCCGCAGGGGTATACTTCCCTTTATGCTTGTATACAGTTAGTATGCGCGGCCGTTTTAACTAAAAACAAACTAATTGTTCAAATTTCTGCGGCTTGAGCATTTCGGTTTTTGCTTTATTGTAAAACTCCTTAGATAACTCAAATCCATAACTGTTTCTACCTAATTCCATAGCCGCTCTTAATGTTGTCCCACTCCCTGCTACTGGATCTATAACCACGTCACTTGGGTCTGTAAAGATTGTTATTAACTGCTTCAACAAATTAACTGGCTTTTGTGTCGGATGTATTTTAGGATATGTTTTTGTATCCTTTACCCAGTTAAACCAATTAAAAATCATTTTTCCATTATTATTAAATTTCGGTAGTTTTTCCCTATATAACACTAAAGCGTATTCAGTAGCACCAACAACACGCATATTTGCTTTTAATACCTGTGCTGAAAAGTTTTTGATGAAAATTAAAGGAATGTGTTTTTTAAACCCATGTTTTTCTGCATACTGAATTACCATCGGCATTTGTTCAAATGAGCAAAAAACTATCATGCACGGAGCTTTCCCTTTTTCTTTAGGCTCTTTTTTTAATAAGCGATTACAAAAATGAAAGTATTCTGCAATGTTAAAATTATGATCTGTATTGAAAAAAGCTTTACCTGCAAATTTGCTTTCACCTTTTTTATTATCGCCATCTACATACCACATTGGATTTGATCCGTAAGCATTTGCTCCAAGGTTGTACGGTATATCCGCAATTACTAACTGTGCCTTGGGAATCCCATACCGTTTGAAATTTTGAAAATTATCGCAATAAAGTTCTGTCTTTATTTTCACTACTTACCTCCTAATTAATCCACAAAGTACCATCATCAGTTAGTACCCGCTTAACCTCGGCGAATACCTCAACAAGTCGGGCAATGTACTCCTGCATTGTTGGTTCAAGTCCTATTTGCCCTGGTACACCATAATCACGTAGGTTAAAGTAAGGCGGCGACGTTACACAGCAGCGGCAACATTTATCTGGCAAAGTACGTAATACGGTTAGTGCATCGCCGCATATGATTTTATTCATGACCTACCAACCTTTCACGGCCTTCACAATTCTATTAATCCAACTAACAAAATTATTTTTAAAAGCTTTCCTGTAAACAATCTGATCAACTAACCTTCTAATCTCATCGCTTACCTCATCTACTGTCCATACGTGACCCTCACTGCGATGTTTTTTATAAAAATTATAAAGCCTCGGATTTAATTCTCGTAATATATCCATATCCTCAGCATCACCACCATGACGACAGTCAAAGCCTATCCAATAGACTTTACCTTCTGCCGGCACAGGATAATTACTATCACTGCTTCCATATGTCAGTCCACCATGAACACTAAGATTATCGTCAATATCAGTAATCTCATCATAACTTTTAGCAAAATACGGATGACCTTTCGGTATTTGTACATATCCACACCTATGTCCCATTACCGAAGCTACTACTACGCACCTAAAGCCTTTATATTCAAAATCTTCTTCTACTCTGTAATTCATAATTGTCCACCGCCTATTCGTTGCTTATACTAATATCTTCCAAAAGTCTCAAATTCTTGAAGTTTTTAATTATCTCCCGCGCCTTCACGGCCCGCAGATCGTCGGACCACATCAAGCAGCTCGGGCAAATATGCACCTCAAAATATCGACCTCTGTTTACGTGACTACCCGCCGTTGTATCCTTATGGCATATATCGCAATTCATGATCTCACCTCAAAACGGTTCTGACTTATTAGTGTTCAGCTTGTCAAAATGTTCTTCGCCTAAAATCTGTAGTTCTGCCATATCTGCAGCAAGGTTATATATTTTTGCATGCTTATTATTTCCATGTGTATCGGAAACCTTAGCTCTAAATTCGGCAATAGTCCCTAAGAAACAACCACAAGACACTGTTATACCTTTGTCTTTATTTTTGAAAAATGTCGTAAAACTAAATCTACTACCAATGCGACCGATCAATAAATAGTCAGCGTCGCCGCACACCCTAGCGTCGCCGCACACCCTAGCGTTGCCGTACACCTCAGCGTTGCCGTACACCCTAGCGTCGCCGTACACCTCAGCGTTGCCGCACACCCAAGCGTTGCCGCACACCTCAGCGTCGCCGTACACCTCAGCGTTGCCGTACACCTCAGCGTTGCCGTACACCCAAGCGTTGCCGCACACCCTAGCGTTGCCGTACACCTCAGCGTTGCCGTACACCCTAGCGTTGCCGCACACCCTAGCGTTGCCGTACACCCAAGCGTTGCCGTACACCCAAGCGTTGCCATCTTGCGCTAAGTTATCTTCTTTTTCCACATATCCACCAAGTTCACCAACTTCAACACGTCCAAAGCTAATTAAAGCCTTAATCCTAAATAATTTCTTGCCCCATTTTTCTATAAACTCTGCTGTCAACTCATACTTTTTCATAGTTACCGCTCCTTTAAACTTTAGCTAATTCACCTTGACGACAGGTTGACCGTTTTGGTACTACATCAGGCACTAACGGATGATATTTATAACACCGCTCACGATCCGCTACCACATAAGTAAAACCGCTTTCTTCGTCTACTCTCAAAAACGGTTGATATCCGCTGTATGGGCAATCAACAGTGTTAATACATTCAGCGCATTTTCGTTCGACGTCTGCGATAAAGTTGATATCGCTGCAATTACGCTTTATAAAGCTATCGTCAGCATCAGGGAAAATCCGTTTTGCTGCAGCTCTAACTTTCTCGCTTATTGGCTGCCGTAGTTCGCCAAATGTTTTACCGGCAGCAAGATCAGCAAACAACTTTTTAACAAACTCATTTGCCGCTTTAGAATTACGCTCAACAGCCTTCTTCTCTGCGCCGATTTTATTCTGCCGGACTATAGACAGCGCTGTATTGATGTCGAACCACGTTGCCCAGCGCGTATTATTATTAGCCACCCACTCAACAGCTTCCGCCCAATCATTAACCTGTGTATACTTGTATTGTTCCAACGTTTTAGCCATAAAGTTTTCCCGCTGCACATCATTCATCGGTGGTGGAGTTAAGCCAGCTGCTCGCCATACCACAAACGCAGCCTCTATATCGCCTATATCAAGCATTCAAATCACCTCACCATGCCCATTCTTTTTTCTGCTCTGTAACACGTATCTCATCTTCCCAACGCCTGTCTTGCAAGAATGTTTCAGGGTATGGAATATAAGCCCCGTTGTTCTCTTTCCAACGGCTTGTCTGTTTATACCGCTCAACAGCAGCTATGATTTTTTCGTACAGCTCCACACAAGGATCAACAAGCTTGTTCCACTCGATTTTAGCTACAGGCTTTTTCACTTTCACCGGGTATGCTTCCCAAAATCGGGCAAAATATTCTTCCCGCTCACAATCAGGCGCTTCTTGTTTCTTTTCGTTTTGTTTATTATTAATAATATTATTTATATATACTTTCTTCTCCGCGCGAGATTGTGTTACAGGTTGTGTATCAGTTTGTGTTACAGGTTGTGTATCAGTTTGTGTTACAAGTTGTGTATCAGTTTGTGTTCGGTATACGATACACAAATCAAATATCTGATAAAAACCTGATCGACTACCTTTGCCGCCCTGGTATGAAATCAGCCCCATCTGAATTAGAGTATTCCTATGCCTACTTAATTCAGTCCGAGAAATTCCACACACCGATTGCAGCATCGTGCTGGACACGGTAAACTCTTTTTGCCAGCCGCCTAAATTGTTAAAGTGCAATAATGCCATATACAAATCAGCAGCTCGGCTATTAAGTTGGTTGAGTAACCGCCAGCTCCAAAACGCATTCATCTGTGCAACGTAGTTCATAATAATCCTTTCAGTCGTCTAAATAATTTCTTCCGATAATCTTCATAAATTCTTCTCTGCTGTGAGTTTCTTCAAACTTACGTTGACATAACTTCTTCAGCAGTAAATCAATAACCCTGCGCTGATGCGGACCATTATTGCCCCTGTGATGTTCAGCACAGAGCCAAACTTTAAAACCATGCTTTTCGCTTATCCTTCGCAGTGAACCGAAGTATATATGGTGTTCCTCAATTCCAGTTGTCCTGCTGCATAGATAACAATATTTTCCTGTCTGCAGGATACTCTTAGCCATTTTATTTGCCCCATTCTGCAATCATAAGCGCCCTATCAGCATCGGAAATAAGGTTTATACCAATTTCCTTAGCATCGTTAATCGTTCCATCTAATAACCGACTAAATTCAAGCGTATTATAAGTACTACTGCCAAAATAACATTGTAGCTGCTTACCAGTCTGCCCATTGACAGTAACTTCGCCAAGATCCTTAACAGTACGCCATTGAGCTTTAAATCGCTCTGCAGCATTAGCTTTTGCAATTATATGCGTAAATACTCCATATCTACCCAACATTTCAAGATATAGCGCATCTTTATTTGTCCGTAGTTTAGCCGCCATTTCCTGTAACAAAAACCATAATGCCGCATTTGCATCAAGGCTACGTTGTTTTCTAATGATTTTTAATTCAAACTGCAATGGTTTTCCATCGTCAGCTTTCTTCTTTAATTCTGCAACCTCTTCCGCCTCTGACGATGAAAGCGGAATCACAACACTTGCCCCCTGCCATGTCTGAATCAGCTGAAGGTCTTTTACCGTGGTTTTCATTTTACTTCTACTGCCTTAGCGTTTATCGCAGTTCTTATGGCCTCATGGGCATTCACATATTTATCGTCGTTTAAGAGTTTTTCAAGTACTTCAATTTTCAAAAACTCAACATCATGCCAATCACCGTTTTTATCCTTGATTTGACACTGTACTCCGTTGATAAACCTTACCGCTCCATTCTCACTAACTGATGTAATGTTAATCGGACTTTCTACAGGTTTTTTATCCTTTTTTTCTTGCCTTGCCATTGCTTTTTCTCCGTCATCATCTTCCTGCGCCAGACCAACCATCGCGGCAAGAGCATATCTTCTGCCGTAAGTAATTGCGCTGCCAATGGCTTGCGGATCTAATTTAGTGACAGTCATTGTTAGAGTGCTGGATATATACTGCCCGCTTGAATGTGCAAGCATCGTTGTAATGTTCAGTCTGCCGTTCTCATTGATTTCTTCCGGCATCTGGATAACTGATATTTCATTTGCAGTTAATGCTTCTCTGCACGTGTTCCAACATTCAGCCAGATCTGCGTATTTACTTTTGAAAAACGGATTACTGCTGCTTTTCTTTGCCCCTTCAATCTGCCCCTGTGCCTTTGCCAAAGCGGCGGCAAGTTCATTTATCTGTTCACTCTTCAACATTGTTCTGACCTCCAGTCTTCTATTTTGTTTTCGATAGTATTGGCACTAATATGAACCCATTTCAGCAATGTACTGACTTTAGTTTCATCACCATCCAGATCATCCATTTCCTTTAGATTCTCTAGAATAGCCTCTGCTTCATACCGAAGCGAATATACTAAATCATCAAATTTATCCATACTTGCAATCCTCCAATTCTTTTGCTAAAATGAAGGTGGGCGCTAAACTTCGTAAAATTTACATGTCCACCCTGAGCTATCGAAGCTGTAACTTCGGTAGCTCTTTTTCTTTTGCTTTCTCATAATCACTCCTCCTAAACTAAATCAGATACTTCACAGTTCATTGCTGCTGCAATTTTCCTGAGCGTGGATAATGTCACATCTTTACCGTTTTCAATATCAATCAGATTTTTATACCAAACACCACTGGCTTTAGAAACTTGTCTTCTTGACAAGCCTTTCTGTTCACGAATTTGTTTAATTTTGTTCATCTTGAATACTCTCCTTGCTGTGGTACAATTACTATATATGGAGGTGATATTATGGCTAAAATTATTACTTACGACTTACGTAAACCTGGCACAAATTACGATGGTCTTATTGCTCGTATCAAACAATATACCCATTGTAAATTGACAGAATCTTGCTGGTTAGTTTCTACAACTTGGACTACAGCACAAATTCGCGATGACTTAAAAAGATTTCTTGATGTAAACGACAGACTATTTGTTGCCGAACTTTCTGGAAACGCAGCGTGGACTGGTACGATGCTCGGCACAACAGAATCCATCAAGAAAATATTGAAATCATAATGGTTGTAAACCACTTACCGGTTTGCCAAATTGGCAGGCCGGTTTTTTATTATCAGTCTCTCCGCAGCACCCTTCTGACAAACCATATTTCCCGCTACAAACCTGATTTTGTAAATCCTCTGCCAGTCTTTCTAAAACATCACCAGCTTCATTTATCGTTAATTCATTCGCAGAAGCAAAGTTAAAAAAACATTCTCTCAAGCTTTGATAATCATCCGGTGCTACTTTGTTATTAAACATAAATTATTCCTCCTTCGCTCATCTCAACACCCCTACTGTAACTACAGCAGCCATAATAGCTACGTATGTTCCAACAAATATTGCAGTAGTTGCTACGGTAAAATCTCTAATCATAAGCCCCGCCCTTCTGCTACCCCCGAAATGTAGCAAATTCTTAACGCCGTTAATACTGCTGCTGTTCCTACAATGCAAGTGCCAGGATATCTTGCTATGCCGTCAAGGACTTTTAAAGTTGCATTGACTGATTTTAGATATACGGACTTTAATTTTTCCTTGATCAATTAATTGTAATATGCCTACTGCGACAAACACCTTGCCTGCTGATGCACTGGCAAATTTAGTTTCTAATGAATTGGGAACTTCATTTGCTAAATCAGCAAAACCTGTCGAGCTTTCACACAAAATCTCTTTGTCTTGAACAATATATACATTACCTCTAAAATTGTTATCAATCATCTTTTTTATATTCATCGGCCACTCCTTAATTCATATTGAGCACTCTGCTGAAAATACAAATCGCATTTTGATTATTGCTCACGGACATAACTTAATACGGCTTTAATAATACCACACCTTTAAAGTAGGACAGTTAAAAATAAAAACTGGTTAAACTACTCTAAAAAATAATTATCTTCAAATTCTCATAACACATGAGTGTCAAAAAGCATCAAACC
>ERZ857882.5459-NODE-5459-length-9958-cov-3.112491_pt1 | contig 9958 bp, 9 predicted proteins | sample MGYA00519697_ERZ857882 | MGnify/ENA primary metagenome ERZ857882 (study PRJEB31778, sample SAMEA3449373) | human gut metagenome | biome: human gut; feature: human-associated habitat; material: faeces | place: United Kingdom | collected 2010/2012 ... | reverse complement strand
GGATTGAGCCATGGACTACGAAAGACACTATGAGCAGTACCGCGCGGCGGTGGAGAATAACGATCTCGCGGCGCTCACGGCGCTTCTCGACGAGGGCCGCCGGCGCAAGGAGGAGGTAGACGGACGATGAAAACGATCCATGTAACGGCGTCGCGCGAATACGATGTTGTTATCGGCGCGGGGCTTCTCGATGAATGCGGGCAGCGCATTGCCGCGGCCGTTCCGGGCGCGGAAAAGGCGGTCGTCTATACCGATACGACCGTGTTCCCGCTCTATGCAAAGCGCGTGACCGAGTCGCTCAAGGCCGCGGGCTTTACGGTATTGCAGGACTACTTTCTTGCCGGAGAACACTCCAAAACGTTCCGCAACTGGGAGCGTATCCTCCGTTTCTTTACCGAAAACCGCGTGAGCCGGAGCGACGTTGTCGTTGCGCTCGGCGGCGGCGTTGTCGGCGACATGGTCGGGTTTGCCGCGGCGTGCTACCAGCGCGGCGTCCGGCTCGTGCAGATCCCGACGACGCTTCTCGCCGCGGTGGATTCTTCCGTCGGCGGGAAAACGGCGGTCGATCTTCCGGCGGGGAAAAACCTTATCGGGGCGTTCTGGCAGCCGTCGCTCGTTATATGCGATACGGACACGCTCCAAACGCTTCCGGACGCCGTCCGGCGCGACGGCTGCGCCGAGATCATCAAATACGGCGTACTGGATGGCGCGGCGCTTTTCTCCCGGCTGGAAAACAGCTTGCCGGACGAAATACCGGAGGATATTCTCGCGCGCTGCGTGGAGATAAAGCGTGATATCGTCGCCGCGGATGAATTTGATACCGGCGCGCGGCACCTTTTGAATCTCGGCCATACCGCCGCGCACGCGGCGGAGCTTTTGAGCGATTATTCGCTCTCCCACGGCAGCGCCGTGGCGATGGGGCTGTGCTCCATGGCGCGCGCGTGCGCCGCGCGCGGTCTCTGCACCGAAGAGGACGCCGCGCGCATCGAAGCGCTTATCAAAAAATGCGGCCTTCCGACGGAGCTGCCGTATACGGCGGAAGCGCTCGCCAACGCTGCGCTTTCAGATAAAAAACGCGCCGGATCAACGCTTCCCGTCATCACCGTTGAGGGGCTGGGGCGCTGCACCGTGCGAAAGATCGCCGCGTCCGATTATGCCGGATGGCTCCGGCAGGGGGGCGCAAAATGAACTTTGTCATTTCTCCGGGAGCACGTACCGGCGCGGTGCGTATCCCGGCTTCCAAATCGCAGGCGCACCGCCTGCTCATCTGCGCCGCGCTCGGCAAAGCGCCGGTAACGGTCCGCTGCGACGGGCTGAACGCCGACATTCTTGCCACGGCCGCGTGCCTTCGCGCTCTCGGCGCGAACATCGCGGAGCAGGATGGCGCGCTGTGCGTTGAGCCGGTCAAAACTGTGCCGGACGGCCTTTGCATCCTGCCCTGCGGCGAGAGCGGATCAACGCTCCGTTTTTTGCTCCCGGTCGTCGGCGCGCTCGGCGCGAATGTGGTGTTCCTGCGGGAAGGACGGCTGCCTGAGCGCCCGCTCGAGCCGCTTTTGAGCGAGCTTGTCCGCGGCGGCATGATGTTCCGATCCGAGGGCGGGAAGCTCTTCTGCTCCGGAAAACTCGCGCCGGGAGAATATACGCTCCCCGGAAACATTTCCTCGCAGTACATTTCCGCGCTGCTTTTCGCGCTGCCGCGCCTTGCCGGGGACAGCGCGCTCACGATCACCGGCGCGCGGGAGAGCGAGGGCTATATCGCCATGACGGAGAACGCCCTCGCCCAAAGCGGCGTCCGGCTATTTAAAACGGATTCCGGGTATGATATCCCCGGCGGGCAGACGTACGCCCTGCCCGCCGCGGTCAAGGTCGAGGGGGACTATTCCTCGGCGGCGTTCTTCCTCTGCATGGGCGCTCTCTCGCGCTGCGGCATCACCGTTTCCGGCCTGCGCGCCGATTCCGCGCAGGGCGACCGCGCCGTGCTCGATATTCTCCGCGCGATGGGAGCATGCGCGGAGGAAGCGGCCGCGGGCATCACGGTGCGGCGCGGCACGCTTCACGGCGCGGTCATCGACGCCGCGCCCGTCCCCGATCTTATCCCCGCGCTCTGCGCGCTCGCTGCGGCGGCGGAAGGGGAGACGCGCGTTGTGAATGCCGCGCGGCTCCGGCTCAAGGAATCCGACCGGCTCGCAACGACCGCGGCAATGCTCGCTTCTCTCGGCGCACACGTCGAGGAGCTGCCGGAGGGACTCATCGTTCACGGCGGCGGACTTCGCGGCGGCGCGGTGAGCGCGCAGCACGACCACCGCATCGCCATGGCGGCGGCGGTGGCGGCGTGCGCCTGCACGGAGACTGTCACAGTCGAGGGCTGGGAGTGCACAAACAAATCCTATCCGCGCTTTGGCGAGGACTTTAACGCTTTGAAAAGGGAGGAAACGCCGTGAGCAGTCTGGGAAAAAACTTTCGCATCACGATCTTCGGCGCTTCGCACGGCGAGGCCATCGGCGTCGTTATGGAAGGGCTGCCCGTGGGCTTTGCCATCGATATGGATGCGCTCAACGCCTTCCTCACACGGCGCGCGCCGGGGCGCGGGGCGTTTGCCACCGCGCGGCGCGAGAGCGATGCGCCGCTCTTTCTCAGCGGCGTGAAAAACGGCGTCACCTGCGGCGGCGCGGTCACGGCGGTCATCCGCAACGGCGACGCCCACCCCGGCGACTATGACGCTCTGCGCAATACGCCGCGCCCCGGCCACGCGGACTTTGCCGCCCGCATGAAAGACGGCGATGCCGTCGATCTCTCCGGCGGCGGACGCTTTTCCGGACGGCTCACCGCGCCGCTCTGCGTTGCGGGCGGCATCACCATGCAGCTTCTGGAAGAGGAAAACATCCGCATCGTTTCGCACATCGCCTCCATTGCCGGTATCGCGGACGATGGCATCTTCCCGGCATCCACACTGGGAAAACCGTTCCCGACGCTCAGCGAAGCGCGCGGCGAGGAGATGCTCGCTGCCATTGCAAAGGCACGCGCCGACGGCGACAGCGTCGGCGGCGTGGTGGAGTGCGCGGTGCTCGGTTTGCCTGCGGGTCTCGGCGACGCGCTTTTTGACGGCGTGGAGAGCCGTCTCTCCGCGGCGCTCTTCGGTATTCCCGCTGTGAAGGGCGTGGAGTTCGGCGCGGGGTTCGCCGCCGCCGCGCTGCGCGGCAGCGAGAACAACGACGCCTTTGTGCTGCGCGGCGGGAGGGCTATGACGGAGACGAACCGCTGCGGCGGCATCCTCGGCGGCATCACGACGGGCGCGCCGCTCGTGTTCCGCACGGCGTTCAAGCCGACGCCGTCTATTGCGCGGCGGCAGCGCACCGTTGATCTCGCCGCCATGCGCGAAACGACGATCGAGATCGCCGGCCGGCATGACCCCTGCATCGTGCCGCGCGCCGTTCCCTGCGTGGAAGCGGCGGCAGCGGTCGTGCTATATGATATTCTTTGTTCGGAAAGAGGGAGAAAGCCATGAACATGGACGAACTGCGAGGCAGGATCGACGCGGTGGATGACGAGCTGCTGCGATGCTTTGCCGAGCGCATGGACATCGCCGGGGACATTGCCCGGTATAAAGCCGAACACGGCCTTCCGGTGCTCGATGAGCGGCGGGAGCGGGAAAAGCTCTACGCCGTGAGCGAAAAAGCGCCGGAGGAGCTGCAAAGCTACGCCGTGTCGCTCTACGCGCTGCTCTTTGAGCTCAGCCGCAGCCGCCAGAACCGCCTGCTGCATAAGCAGAGCCAGCTCGCCGAGAGCATTCAGGCAGCGATCGAGCAGACGCCGCCGCTTTTCCCGGAGAAGGCCGCCGTCGCCTGTCAGGGCGTCGAGGGCTCCAACTCCCAGATCGCGTGCGAGCGGCTGTTCCGCCTGCCGAACGAGCTTTACTTTTCAAGCTTCGACGCGGTGTTCAACGCCATCGAAAAGGGCCTCTGCCGCTACGGTGTGCTGCCCATCGAAAACAGCACCGCTGGTTCGGTGAACGCCGTGTACGATCTTATGATGCGCCACCATTTCCACATCGTCCGCTCGGTGCGCGTGAAGATCGACCACAACCTGCTCGCGAGGCCCGGCGCAAAGCTCTCCGGCATCCGCGAGATCTATTCGCACGAGCAGGCGCTCAGCCAGTGCGCGCAGTTCCTCTCGTCGCTTCCGGGCGTGAAGGTCATCCCGTGCGAGAATACGGCGCTCGCGGCAAAGCTCGTTGCGGAGTCCGGGCGGGACGACGCTGCGGCGCTCTCCACGCGCGCGTGCGAGCGGCTGTACGGTTTGGAATGTCTCGCCCCCTCCGTGCAGGATACGGCGAACAACTACACGCGCTTCATCTGCATTGCGCGCGATCTGGAGATCTATCCCGGCGCGGATCGGACGAGCCTTATGATGACGCTGCGCCACGAGCCCGGCTCGCTTTATAAAGTGCTCTCGCGCTTCTATGCGCTCGGCATCAACCTGAACAAGCTCGAAAGCCGCCCGCTCCCGGAGCGCAGCTTTGAGTTCATGTTCTATTTCGATCTGGAAAACCCGGTGTACGATCCCGCCTTCCGTCAGCTTGTGAGTGAGCTGGGGGACATCAGCGAGGAATACACCTATCTTGGAAGCTATAGTGAGGTAATTTGACATGATGCATTGCGGACTTCTCGGACAAAAGCTCAGCCACAGCTATTCTCCGGCCATCCATTCCATGCTCGGCGACTATGAGTATAAGCTCTATGAGACCGAACCGGAGAATGTGGAGACCTTCCTTCGGAAGGGCGATTTTGACGCGCTGAACGTCACGATCCCCTACAAAAAGTGCGCCGCGGCGATTTGCGACGAGCTCTCCGAAACGGCGCGCGCCATCGGCAGCGTCAATACGATCGTCCGCCGCGCCGACGGAACGCTCTACGGCGACAATACGGACGTCTACGGCTTTGAAGAGCTGCTGCGCCGCGCGGTGTTCTCGCCGCGCGCGAAAAAGGTGCTCGTGCTCGGCAGCGGCGGCGCTTCCGCCGCGGTGGTGTACGCGCTCGAAAAGCAGCAGGCGCGCGAGATCGTCGTCGTCTCCCGCGATGGGAAGGACAATTACTCCAACCTCTCCCGCCACACGGACGCCGAGCTCATCGTGAACACCACGCCGGTCGGCATGTACCCGCACAACGGCGAGGCGGTCATTGATCTGCTGCGCTTCCCGCGCTGCCGCGCCGTCGTCGATCTCATCTATAATCCCGTGCGCACGGAGCTTTTGCTGCAGGCGGAAAAACTCGGCATCTCCTGCGCGAACGGCATGGTGATGCTCGCGGCGCAGGCCATCCGCGCGAGTGAGATCTTCACCGGCAAAAAGGCGGCGTCCGGCGCGCTCGAGCACGCCATCGACCTCGTGAAGAGCAAGACGATGAACATCGTCCTCATCGGCATGCCCGGCTGCGGCAAATCCGCCGTGGCGGAGGCGCTCGGCAAGGCGCTCGGCCGCGAGGTGCTCGATACGGACGCCTATATCGAGGAGCACACCGGCTATACGCCCGAGCAGATCATCACAATGCAGGGCGAATCCGTGTTCCGCACGCACGAGAGCGAGGCCGTGCGCGAGCTCGGCAGCGCCTTCGGCGCGATCGTCGCCACCGGCGGTGCTCCACGAGGAGAACTACGCGCCTCTGCACCAGAACGGCGTCATTTTCTGGCTGCGCCGCGATCTTGACAAGCTCGAGCGCGACGGCCGCCCGCTCTCCCGCGCGGGAAATCTCAACGCCATGTACGAAATGCGCGAGAAGCGCTATCTCCGCTTTGCGGACTATATCATCGACAATAACCGCGCGCTTGAGGACACCGTGGAGGACATCCGCAAGGTGATCTTATGAAAATCCTCGTCATCAACGGCCCCAATCTGAACCTTCTCGGCGTGCGGGAACCGGAGCTTTACGGAAGGCGTGACTTTGCCGCGCTCGAGGCATATATCCGTGCGTCCTGCCGGGAGCTCGGCGCAGAATGCGAGCTTTTCCAGTCCAACCACGAGGGCGCGATCGTCGATGCCATCCAGTCCGCTCTCGGACGGATGGACGGCATCGTCATCAATCCCGCGGCGTATACGCACACGAGCGTCGCCATTCTCGACGCGCTCAAGGCCGTGGCGCTCCCGGCGGTGGAGGTGCATCTCACCGATATTCAAGAGCGCGAGAGCTTCCGGCACGTGTCCTACGCGGGCATGGCGTGCGAAAAGACGTTCGCCGGGCTGGGCTTTGAGGGCTACCGGAGAGCGGTCGAATATCTTGTGAACCGGGGGAAAACCACATGATCCCATCCGAAGTATACGCGCTCGGCGCGTCCGGCAACCCCATCCGGGAGATCGCCGATTACGCCATGCGCCGCGCCGAAGAGGTCGGCGCGGAAAACGTCTACGATTTCAGCATCGGCTCGCCGAGCATTGCGCCGCCCGTGGCGGTGCAGGAGACGGCGCAGCGTCTTATGAAGGAAATGTCCCCCACGCAGCTGCACGCCTACAGCCCCGATCAGGGTCTGCCGGAGGTGCGCAAGGCTGTGGCGGAGTATCTGAACGGCGCGTTCTCCATGGCGTATGCGCCGGAGGATATTTACATGACGAGCGGCGCGTCCGCGGGCCTTGCCATCGGCTGCCGTGCGCTGCTCTCGCCGGGCGACGAGTGCATCACGCTCACGCCGTATTTTTCCGAATATCGCACCTATACCGAGGCCGCCGGCGGCGTCATGCGCGAGGTGTCCTGCGAACCGGAGACGTTCCAGCTCGACTATGAAGCCTTCGCTGCGGCGGTGAACGGAAAAACGTGGCTCGTGATCTTAAATTCTCCGAATAATCCCTCCGGCGTTGTGTATACCGAGGAGACCCTGAAGGGTCTGGCTGCCCTGCTGGAGCGCAAGAGCAAGGAATACGGCCATCCCATCTACATCATTGCCGATGAGCCCTACCGTGAGCTGGTCTACGGCGGCGTGAAGGTCCCCTTCATCCCCTGCCTGTACAAGAATACCATCGTATGCTACTCCTATTCCAAGTCCCTGTCCCTGCCCGGCGAGCGTATCGGCTATGTGTACGTCCCCGGCTTCGCAGACGACAGCCACGCGGTGTATGCCGCCATCGCCGGCGCCGCCCGCATCATGGGCCATGTCTGCCCCCCCACGCTGATGCAGAAGGTCATCGAGCTGTGCGCCGAGGAGCGCCCCGATCTGGCGGCCTATGACGAGAACCGCAACCTGCTGTACAACAGCCTGCGTGAGATGGGCTACGAGTGCGCCAAGCCTGACGGCGCGTTCTACCTGTTCGTCAAGGCGCCCAACGGCGACGCCAATGAGTTCTCCGAGAGGGCCAAGCTGGGCCACAACCTGCTGGTCGTCCCCGCCGACGGCTTCGGCTGCCCCGGCTACTTCCGTCTGAGCTACTGCGTGTCCAACGACATGATCCGCCGCAGCCTGCCCGCCTTCAAGGCCATGATCGAATCCTTCAAGTAAGCGTTTCGCGGACAAATCGTATAAAAATGTCTCCCGGCTGTGCGGGAGACATTTTTATACAAAATAATCCTGGCAACCGCCGTATATTTTTGCGTAAATTTCACTTGCAATCCGCTGACTCCGCGCCTATAATGGCAACATATTTTTTATCAAGAGAGGTGTTTCACGCATGAGCAAATTGACGATCCCTGCCGGCTACAAGACGCCGCTGTCCACCTACGAGATGCAGCGGGCCATCGAGTTCATCAAGAGCAATTTTCAGGTGAATCTGGGGCAGGCGCTGAATCTGCGCCGTGTCTCCGCTCCCCTGTTCGTGGAGGAGAATTCCGGCTTGAACGACAACCTCAACGGCGTGGAGCGCCCTGTCTCCTTCGACATCCCCGATGTGGGCGCCACCGGGCAGGTGGTACACTCGCTGGCCAAGTGGAAGCGTCTGGCGCTGAAGCGCTACGACTTCAAGCCCGGCAAGGGCCTGTTCACCGATATGAACGCCATCCGCCGCGATGAGGAGGTGGACAACCTCCACTCCGTCTATGTGGACCAGTGGGACTGGGAGAAGGTCATCGACCGTGACACGCGCAACATGGCGTATCTGGAAGACACGGTGCGCCGCATCGTCAGCGCCATCTGCGGCACGCTGGACGAATTAAAGTGGCAGTTCTCCGGCCTTTCCACCGAGCTTTGCCGCGACATGTATTTCATCACGTCGCAGGAGCTTGAGGACCGCTACCCTGACCTCACCCCGAAGCAGCGCGAGAACGTCATCGTGCGCGAGCACCGCACGGTATTCATCGAGCAGATCGGCGGCGTGCTCAAAAGCGGCAAGCCGCACGACGGCCGCGCGCCGGACTACGATGACTGGAGCATGAACGGCGACCTGCTGTTCTGGCACGAGCCGCTTGGCATGGCGCTGGAAATCAGCAGCATGGGCATCCGCGTGGACGAAAATTCGCTTGCGGCGCAGCTTAAAATTGCGGGCTGCGAAGCGCGCGCGGAGCTGCCGTTCCACAAAATGCTTTTAAACGGCGAGCTGCCGCTCACCATCGGCGGCGGCATCGGGCAGTCGCGCCTTTGTATGCTTCTGCTCGGCAAAGTACATATCGGCGAGGTGCAAGCTTCCCTCTGGGACGAGGAGACCCGCCGCGTCTGTGCCGAAAAGGGCGTTATCCTGCTGTAATTGTGCTTGAAGCGGAATAAAACGGAAGCCCTCTGCTGCGGTTCTTACTTTGCAGCAGGGGGCCTTTTCTATGCCGAAAAAATCTATAAAGACGGAAAAATGTTTTAACGTTCGCGGAGTTCAGCTGAATTTTTAACCGACAAAGAGGTATGCTCAGCACTTCGTCCACTTCATCAAAAGCGATTTTGGCAGGATATGCGCTAAGAAGCGGTAGAACTTATAAAATCCGCCCATGGTGCAGGCGCTTTTGCCTTTTAATCCGGCTTTCAGGGCGCAGGTCGCCATTTTTGCGGGCGACTGGTGTGGCAGCATGTCGAGCGTGCGGCTTTTATGCGTGGGGCGGTCGGCAACCTGCCAGAACTCTGTAATCATCGGGCCGGGGCACACGGCAAGGACGTTGATCTTTTTGGGCTTTAATTCCTCGCGCAGCGCGCGGGAGAAGCTTTGCACGTACGCCTTTGTGGAGCAATACACTGCCATGCGCGGTGTGGGCGCAAACGACGCGATGGACGAGATGTTCAGGATAAGCCCGCCCGTTTTCATATACGGCAGGCTGTACCGCGTGACGGCGGTCAGTGCGCGGCAGTTCAAATCGATCATCGCGGTCTGGCTTTCGACGTCGCTTGTCGCAAAATCGCACAGCTTGCCAAAGCCCGCATTATTGATGAGCAGTGAAATTTCCGGCTTTTCGCGTTCAAGCAAAGCGTTAAATTGTTTTAATGCGGCGGAGTCGGTGAGGTCGAGCGCGATGGGGCGCAGATTTTTTCCCGGGAACTGCGGCTTTAATGCTTCCAAGCGGTCTTCGCGGCGAGCGATGAGCCAATAGGTGTCGATCTCCGGGCAAAGGGTGACAGCGGCGCGTAAAAACTCGATGCCAAGTCCTGAGGAAGCGCCTGTGATCACGGCGATTTTCATAGTGACTGTCCTTTCAAAATTTTCCGATGGTTGTGTCTCCATTCTACCGCCGCTTCAGCTGCCTGTCAAACGCCTTTTTGGACAATTTGTAAATTCGCGCGAAAAAACGCAAAAAACGGTATAAATTTTCGTGAAAGTGTGGTACAATGACAATAATTACTGTGATGCGTACGCACCGTGTACGCAGAAAGGACGCATACATGACAAATCAAAGAAAAAGCATGCGCTTTATAGGCTGTCTGCTGGCAGTTTTCATGCTGGCAGTTGTTTTTTGTCTGCCGGCTTTGGCGGACAGCGCATCATCGAACACATACACGATCCCGGACACGAACATGACCGTCACAATCCCCGAGGGCGCGACGGTGCTTTCCGTCGATACCCCGGCGG
>ERZ857882.5448-NODE-5448-length-9975-cov-2.632056_pt1 | contig 9975 bp, 5 predicted proteins | sample MGYA00519697_ERZ857882 | MGnify/ENA primary metagenome ERZ857882 (study PRJEB31778, sample SAMEA3449373) | human gut metagenome | biome: human gut; feature: human-associated habitat; material: faeces | place: United Kingdom | collected 2010/2012 ... | reverse complement strand
CGCTGGATGCGGCCATGACCGAATTGAAGAAAGTTACCGATGAAACCAGAGCGACCTATACTCGATTCTTCAATGAAGCGGCTGTGCGTGCCAAGAGTCTTGGGGCAACGCTGACTGATACGATTACGGCAACAGCAGACTTTGCGAGACTGGGCTACTCCATTAGCGAAGCGGCAGAGTTAGCAGATGCTGCGCTGGTCTACAAAAATGTTGGCGATGGTATCAATGATATTTCCGAGGCGTCGGAGAGCGTCATCTCTACCATGAAAGCATTCGGCATTGAGGCTGCCAATGTAATGACCATTGTTGACAGATTCAATGAGGTCGGCAACCGATTCGCCATTTCTTCTAAGGGCGTGGGCGACGCATTAGTGCGTTCAGCGTCCGCTCTTGCAGCTGCCGGTAACAGCTTAGACGAGAGCATTGCCCTGGTAACGGCGGCAAACAATGTTGTGCAAGACCCTGAGAAGGTCGGTACAACTATGAAGACCGTTTCCATGTATCTTCGTGCGGCAAAGACCGAAGCGGAAGAAGCTGGTGAAAGCACAGAAGGTATGGCAGAAAGTGTCTCCAAGCTGAGAAAGGAAATTCTTGCGCTAACCAGCGGACGGGTTGATATTCAGCTGGACGAAAACACCTTCAAGAGCACTTATCAGATTTTGAAGGAACTTTCCAAAGTTTGGGGAGACCTTACGGATATTACCAAAGCCAACATCATGGAGATGATTGGCGGTAAAAGAAACAGCAATGTGGTAGCATCGCTGCTGAACAACTTCGCAGATGCGGAGGCTGTTCTTGAAGTGGCGATGAATTCAGCGGGTTCTGCACTGAATGAAAATGAGAAGTATCTCGACTCTATCAATGGTAAGGTTGCGCAGTTCCAGGCCGCATTTGAAAAACTCTCTGCATCGTTTGTAAACTCCGGGCTTGTTAAGGGTGTTGTAGATGGCGGGACGGCGATTCTTGAAACACTGACTGCAATCATTGATAAACTGGGTTCGTTCCCTGCTTTGATTTCCACAATCACCGGAGCTGTAACTGCGTATAGCGGTGCCAAAGGAAAGAACCTTGGAATCTTTGATGTTGTTGACGGTAAAGTAGGGCTTTCCGGAGGCATTACGGATTGGTCTGCGGCAAGCAAAAACATGGCCGAGTATAACAAGGTTCTCGGCTCATCTATACAGACGCAGCAGATATTCATTAAATATCTTGATGGTACTGACGACGCTCTGTCTGGCTATCTAAAGTCTCTGAAGGGCGGCAAAGCCTCCATGTCCGGCTACAAAGCATATTGCAAACAGGCTGGCATAGAGACCAAAGCGTTTGGTGCAAGCTCAAAGGCAGCCGCGATTGGTGTAACGGCGCTCAATACGGCCATCAATATGCTTATTTCGTTGGGAATCGGATTGGTGATTCAGGGAATCATCACGGGCATTACGCATTTGATTAACGCCAGCGATGAAGCGATTGAAAAAGCAAACGAGCTGACCAATGCGTTTAATGAGTTCCGGCAAACAAACTCCGATAACATCGATAAATTGCAGTCGTTGAAGGAAGAGTTTGAGACGCTTTCACACGGTGTCTCTCGCTATGGTGAGAATATTTCACTGACAGCAGATGAGTATGACCGATATAAGCAAATCGTTCAGACGATTGTGGACATCTCTCCCGCACTGTCAGAAGGCTATAGCATTGAAAACGGTTATCTTGCAGACAAGAATGAACTGATTGAGCGAGCCATCGAGCTGCAGGAGCAGCAGTATAAGAGCGAGCTTCGTCAGATGACAACCACAGAAAAACTTTCTGAGGTTATTAAAGGATATGCAGCATCTTACGATAAGCTGAAAAACAGCGATATTATAACCACTGATACGGATTTGTCAAACAATATGTGGGGTATGTTCCGTGTCAATGATAGAGATGTGACGCCCGAGTTTGCAGGAAACTCTGGAGACAATAAGAGCCGATATTTGTCCGAGCAGATTAGGCTCTTGGAGTAACCGATATTGGCAAGGAGCTGGAAAAATACACCAACGAGTACGGCTATTACCAATGGGGCGATTTCTGGGACGACTATGCAGACCAGGTATCTCACAATATTGGAAAGATTGCGGCCTCTATTGACTATACGGAAGTTGGCTTCGAGTCTCTCTCTGATTTTGAGGCTGCTGTCGAAAAGACAAAGAACGCTGCTGTCCGTTATGGTGAGGCACGAGATGGGCTTGAAAAGGCCAATCAGGATGTTGCTGACCAGTTGAAGCTTGTTGCGCAGAACAACGCTGCTTATGACGATTTAAGCACAGAAGCGCAAAATATTGTTTCCAATTTTATCGACCGCTTTGGTGTCGATGATGTCACAAAGAAAAACTTCTGGGGAAAGATTGTCCCTGATGAAGACGCTATTACCGACATTAAGGTTCAGATAAACGACTTCATCGACAAGCTGACGCCGGAAGTGCAGAATGCAATGTCCGGTCTGTTCGACCTGAAGGGGTTGTTCGATGCAGGTGACATCAATGTCGATGAGTTCCAGGAAACTGTCAATGCGATTATCAGTGACCTTGAAGCAGCTGGGTTTGACGATGACACCATCAAATACCTCAAGCTCTCACTGGAAACAGATACCGTCGAGCGGCAGCTTGCTGCCGTCAAAGAAGCCATCGGCGGCGTTGGCGGCAAGTACGATGCACTGTTAGGCGAGATGTCTGCACAGGAGCTGGAAATCGCTTATAACATTATTTCCGAAGAAGGCTCCATGACCTTCGAGGAATTACAGGAGAAAATCGAATGGCTGAAATATGCCAACGCCGATATGGTGAACACCCTCGATTTCTCCGATATGATATCCGGCCTGGATAGTGCGAAGGATGGCCTTGACAGCATCATTTCTGCAATGGACAGACTGAACTCTGGCACTGCCATGACAAAGCAGCAGCTTGCCAATCTCGCCTTGCAGTATCCGAAGCTTTTGGAGCAGGCCGACCTGTTTGTTGATGGGTCTATCGATGGTCAGCGACAGTTGCTAAACAGCGTTCTTGAGATGAATGAAGCTGAATATGATGCGCAGCTTGACACGAAAATCGCAGAGTTGAAAGCGACCGAGCAGGTTATCAACGACCAGCTTGCGATGGAAACGGAAAAGGCGAACATCATTGCCGATATCAAGAACATGACTGTGAACGGCCAGGTTCAGCAGGAAGAGGCTCTTATCGCTAAAATGAACGAGCTCAACGACCTGCAAGGCCGGAATTATGTTGCGATGGAAAACGGTATGCTGACCGTAAACGAAGAGGCTCTGAATAATAAACTTGGCAAAGAGAACGAGTATGGTCAGCAGGCAACGGAGAACATTTGGAAACCGTATGCGAATACCATTAAAAGCGCACATACACAAGGATTCTCCAAGTCGCTTGAGGCAACCAACAGCTACGGCAACAGCCTGTTTGCCAAGATTCGCAACATTGCTTCCAGCGTTTGGGGCGCACTGAGTCAAGCTGTTAAGGATGCTACGACTGGTAACTGGCAGGGTATTTCTCACTATTTCCAGTCCGCAGTATCTGGCGCCGCAGGTAATACCTCGATTGATGCAGGGGATGTTATCGTAACTTTTGATGGTGCAGCGGCCTATGTCGGAACAGAAACGCTTGATAATTGGATTTCACAACAGGAGCAGGCGTCCGCCCAGCGTATCGCCGCGCTGGAAGATTTCAAACAGCGGACAGTCAACGCCTACAAGAACCTTGAGGCGCTGCGTGGGCTTGACCTGACGAGTATCTATGGTTCTGCCGGTAGCTCTTATGGCAGTAGAAGCGATAGCAGTAGCGGAGGCAGTTCAGATGGCGACAGCGATACAAAAGACAAGATTAAAACAGTCGAAGAATATATCGCTGATATCGATGCTTATTACGAAGCTGAGAAGCGGCTGCAGGCTGCACAAGAACGGGCAAACTCTCTGGCGAAAAAGCTGAAGTATGCGGAAGACCCAGCTGAGAAAATTAAGCTATCCAGCGATTTGATTGATGCCTATAAAGAAGAGATGGCCGCTGAAAAGGATTTGATGGAGCTGAAAAAGAGCACCATCGCATCCAATGTCGGTGCTCTTCGGGCGCTTGGGTTTGAGGTCGAGTATAACAGCGAAACAAATGAGCTGTATATTAAGAACCTTGAACATCTGAATGAGCTTACGGCGTCATCTGCTGGCAAGTATGACACGCTGCAGGAAGCGACCAATGCCCTCCGCAAGGAAACGGAAGACCTGATAGATGTGACGGAGCAGCTCAACGATGACAACATCGACGCTGCGGGCTCCATTGAGGATTTGGGTTATCAGGTTCAGGAGACAAAGAACAATATCATCGACTATATCGAGGAAGTCTATAAGAAACAGATAGATGCCTATCAAAAGATTATAGACCTGAGAAAAGAGATGATTGAGTCCGCCAAGGACGAGTTCGACTATGAAGCTGATATTGCCGATAAGGTCAAAGAGATAGCAGACCTGCAAGCCAGAATCGACCAGCTTGCTCTGGATGACAGCAGAAGCGCACAGGCAGAGCGGAATACGCTAATGCAGGAGCTGGAAGAAAAGCAGAAAGACCTTGCAGACACACAGAGAGACCACTCTGTCGAGGCTCAGACCAATGCCTTGGACAAGATGGGCGAAGACTACGAGTCTGATAAAGAAGCGGAATTAGAGCTGCTCAGAAGTACCGTCAATTCTTCCGAAGAACTCTGGACGGCATTTTACCAGACACTTCTTGGGCAGAGCGTATCTGTTGGCGCATCTATCGATGCGGAGATTTCTTCTGCATGGATACGGGCTGCGGAAGCTGTAAGACAATACAGCGATGCAGTGAGCGGCGTAAGCGGCGTTGGCACCGTGGTAAGCAATGTCCCCAAATACCATGATGGCGGCGTTGTTGATGAAGCAAACCTCAGCAAGGATGAAACTCTTGCTATTTTGCAAAAGGGCGAAGTCGTATTGAATGAGGCCAAGCAGAAGAGCCTGTATCGTATCATCGATTTCCAGGCGGAACTGTCAAAGCGCCTTGGCGTGGTTATCGGTGCGCTACCGACAATCTCGGCTCCGTCATCAGGCATCAGAGACACCATGAGTGGATTGACGCAAGACATTATTGGCAGTGCCGCACAGAGTCTCGTGTTTGAACCGCACTTCGAGGTCAACATTACCCATAGTGGTGAAATGGCCGACACGGACGCAAAAGCCTATGGCGAACGGATTGCCGATGTGGCAATTGACAAACTTTACAGCGCATTTGAGCGGCGCGGCATCAACAGTACGCGAGGCTCAAGGCTGAAACCATAAGTAACCCAACGGGGAGATACGGGCAACTGTATCTCCCCTATTTCAGAAAGGAGGTTTTCTCAAAGTATGGTAGTTGATTTCTCAAAGATAGACCTGCGGGAACCGCCAATGTTGATTCTTAAAAATACGACCGATGTACCGATTGGCGTGCTGGGCTATGCCATGAATATCACTGCTGATATTAAATATGATGAAGCCTCTGTGATTGAGTTTAATCTTCCGGCACAGGTGGATGGCGAACCAACCCCGTACTATGATGCGGTCATTGGTATGCGCATTGTTGAACTGCAGAATATCGGCCAGTTTATCCTTGTGAATCCCAAAGAGACCGGCGATGGCGTGAAGAAGATAAAGGCGTGCAAGGGGTATTCCCTTGAGTACGAATTTACTTTCAAAAAGCTTTCACTGGCAAACGCCACCTATAATTTTTGGAACCCTGTTACGCCGGACAGTACTCTACTCGGTATTATCCTTGAGCTGATGCCATCGTGGAGTGTCGGGAGTATTGACAACAATCTTGTTGGAAAATATCGTACCTTTGAAGTTTCTGACGAAAACCTTTATAACTTTATCAAGGGTACGATACAGACTTCATATAACTGCATTTTTGACTTTGATACCTATCATCGTAGAATCAATGTTAAGGATGCTTCTTCTGCAGTTCCGACCAATCCAATTTACATCTCTAACGCCAATCTTGCAAAAGAGATTACGGTCGAAGAGAATACGGAGAGCATTGTCACCCGGTTGGATGTCAACGGTGCCGACGGCGTAAACATTCGTGATGTGAACCCCAGCGGAACCAATCAAATTATCAATCTGGATTACTTCATGAATGCCGACAACTTTAATCAGGCATTGATTGATAAATACTATGCGTGGAAAGAAAGCTACGCAAACTATCAGCTCCCTTACTACAATCTGTCTGTGGAATATGTTCTGCAAATTATGCGTAAAACCACGGAACAGACGGCGTTGGTTGAGTTGGAAAGCGAACGGACGATTTTGGAAAACGAACAGGCAATCATCATCCAGGGTATTGCACGCGACCTTGTTCCGCAAAGCAAATTGGATGATGTAAACACCAGAATTGCCGCAAAGCAAGCTGAAATTAACGCCAAGAACGAGGAAATCAAAAGTATCGAAGCGCAGGCCGCATCCATATACAGTGAACTGGTTACGATAAATAAGGCAGCTAATTTCAAATCATACTTCACGCAGGAAGAGTATTTGCAGCTTGACCGATACTTGAAGGATGATGCCGTATCAGAGAGCAGCTTTGTCGCACAAACAACTGGTTCCTATACCGACGAGGACACAGGCAACCATATTGCCGACAAGTTGATTGGTGTTAGCAACGCCAACATTACTTATGTAACCAATACACGCAATAAGGAAATCTATGATGTCAAGGGCGGCAGAATCAAGACCGACTTTATTGACGCAGAGGTTATCAGTGCGGCATTTGAAAAAGCGCCAAACAACAGTTTTGTGATGACGGCGTATCTCGGTGCAGGTACAACTGGCGACCGGTCTTTCCCGAAGGGGTGTATCTCTTTGACGGGGACGGTGTCTTCCGTTGCACATGACATGGCAGCAGACGCTGAAATCCCTGACTTGTTGGTCGGTACGAGGCTGGACATTACGGTCAGCGAGGGGTATCTATACTTCACACTGAACACCAGCGAGTATGAAAAGCGTGCTGTCGCATGGGACTTGTTTGAATACGGCAACGAGATTCTAACCAAGGTATCGCAGCCCTCCTATACATTCGGTGTGACAAGCGCAAACTTCTTATGCCTTGACGATTTCGTGAAGTTCAAGAATAAGCTGCGTCACGGTGAAAAGCTTTATGTCGGTATCAGCGAGGATGAGACGCTGGCGCCTATCTGCGTAGGTGTGAAGGTAAACTTTGATTCCCCTAATGACCTGACGCTGGAGTTCAGCGATACCTATACCTCTGGCGATAGTTCATTCCTGCTGGCTGATTTGCTGGAGCAAAGCGTCTCGATGGGTAAGAGTGTAGACCTAAATAAGTACAACTACTCTGCGTTTATGGATAGCGGTGCTTCTACAAAGGTCAAAGATTTTATGAAGACGGCACTGGATGTATCCAAAAACGCCATCATGTCTTCTAAGGAGCAGGCTATTTCGTGGGGCGATTCCGGTATTCGATTGCGCAAGTGGAGCGATGAGGCACACACAGAGTACGAGCCGAAGCAGGTGTGGCTGAACAACAACAGTATTCTGATGACCAGCAACAACTGGTCAACGGCAGAACTGGCTATCGGCAACTTCTACGATGAAAACCTCGGAGATTGCTGGGGCATCGTCGCCCCCAACATTGTTGGCACCCTGCTCGCTGGCAGCAACCTTGTTATCGAGAGTGCAAAGCAGGACGGCGGCGTATCGGTGTTTAAGGTGGATGCCGAGGGGTGTGTGCTGCACAACAGCAACTTCAGCATTACCAACGAGAAGAGCAACTCGCATATTCTCTTAGACCCGATGCATGGCCTGATGATTGGCAAGTATCCGCTTATCAACAATAAGGGCGTTGTAGATGACAGCAAGAAGCTCTTTTACGCAGACACCAATGGCAACCTTACACTGAAAGGCACTATCTATGCTACAGCCGGTTCTTTTAGTGGTGAGGTTACTGCGTTGAGTGGTTACATCGGCCAGCCGTCACAGGGTTGGGCTATTATTAGCGATGCCATTTACAACGGGAAGCCTTCGTTCTCCAGTACCGCTTCCGGTATCTATATTGGAACGGACGGCATTTCTCTTGGAACGGCAAGCAACTATATCCGTGCCAACAAGAACGGCTATCTGCTTGCAAACAATGTGAATGTTTCCGGTCATATCGAGGCGAACAGCGGTGTTATTGGCGGTTGCGAAATCTCCAACGGAACACTACAGGTCACTAACGCAAACATCATCAGTATCAATGCCAGTAAGATTACAGCGGGCACTATGTCTGCCAACAGAATTAGCGGCGGCACGATTGACGCAACCGATGTGACCATCAAGAACCTGAATGCGAGCAACATTACATCGGGTACTATTAACGGTAATGTCATCAGTGTCACAAACTTGAATGCAAGTAACATTAAATCTGGTACGCTGGACTGTAACAATATTACCGTTACCCACTTGCGAGCGGACAGTATTACAGTCGGCAAAATAAACGCAAGCCAAATCAACGGGTTGCCAGCCAGCCAGATTACCTCTGGGCAATTTACAACATCCAGAATTCCAGAACTGAATTGTTCCAAGATTACATCGGGCACCTTTGACCCTGTGCGCATTCCGGAACTGAGCTGCTCCAAGATTACTTCTGGAACTTTTGACCCTGTGCGCATTCCGAATTTATCTGCGAATAAGATTACGACAGGAACACTTTCCGCCAACCGAATTAGCGGCGGCACACTCTCCGGTATTTCCATTAGTATCGGGGGTCGTTTTCAAGTAAAAAGTGACGGGAGCATCTACATCTATGGCCGCGCCGGTAAATACACCGGATGGCACTCTGGCATTACCGATGCAATCCCATATATGAACAATACGATTGACCAATGGCTGATGTATTTCTTCCAGGGTATTTGTATTGGTTACGGTAATAACAAGTAAGAGTTGGAGGAAAAGATGAAGGCGGCAGCTTTGATTAAAGAGGTTCGTGAAAGTACACAGCATCTTTACGATTCCTATCAAAAATATCTGGAAACAGACGGGAAAATGGGGTTGTGTTGTTTTGACCCCGATTTGCTCGAAGAGCGATTGAAGAGAAGTGACAGAGACATCATTGAACAGGGTTTGGCAAAGGGTGTTTATATTGAGGATGCCGAAGAATACCTTGCCAAGCTTGGCCGGTGAGTCTCAGTGTGTAAGAAAGGAAAATATATATGATACAGGAAAAGATTAACAGAGCCTATGAGTCTCTGATGAAGCTGAACAATTTTAAGCTGCCTGTTAAAAAGGCGTATGCGGTATATAAGCTGGTTCAGGCGGCTGACAACGCATATCAGTTTGCCCTCTCGGAAGAGCGCAAGTATCTGGATGAGTTCCACGGTACGCTGAATGAGGATGGTAATATCACCTTCTTAACCCCCAGCGATTGCGCTGCATTCAAAGTAAAAGTAGACGAGCTGTGCAATATGGAAGTGGATATTGCAATCGATGTTGTAAAGCTGGACGAGAATGACCTCGGCGAACAAACACTTTCGCCTGCGGATATTTTTAACTTAGAGGGCTTTGTTGACTTCACATAATCACAAGGAGGTGGACTATGGCGTTTTGGGGAACTGAGTTCATTTTTGATGATATTCCCTGCTCCGAGTTCGGACTCATGGTTTACCACTTCGGTTCAAACGGGCAAGATGATGTGAGCTTCAAGAAATCATCGAGGATAGGATTCCGGGAAGATACGATGCGCTCACCTATGGGCTGGTGCAGAACCAGTCGCTGGAATATACGCTGGTCTTTGGGGCAAACATGGAGTCACTTGACGCAAACGCAAATCTGGATAGGTTTGAAGTCGAGGCGATTGCGGCATGGCTCACCGGACACAGCACAAGAAAATGGCTTGTGATTGTGCAAAATGATATGGAACCGTTTCGATACAAATGCACGATTTCAGAGCTGAAGCTGAT
>ERZ857882.5446-NODE-5446-length-9976-cov-3.928636_pt1 | contig 9976 bp, 8 predicted proteins | sample MGYA00519697_ERZ857882 | MGnify/ENA primary metagenome ERZ857882 (study PRJEB31778, sample SAMEA3449373) | human gut metagenome | biome: human gut; feature: human-associated habitat; material: faeces | place: United Kingdom | collected 2010/2012 ... | reverse complement strand
AGCAAGGCCCAACCGTCGGACAATCCGAGACCCATCAGCGCGCCGATCAGCAGCGAGCCCGCCACATTGACCGTCAACGTAGAAAACGGGAAGCCGGACGACACCACCCAAGGCAGCATCAGCCGCGAAATGAGATATCTCAGCGCGCTTCCGGCGAAGCCGCCGGCACCGACCAGCAAAAGAGCTTTCATATTCGTCTGCAATATCATACAAAGGTAATGATTTGCCGACGAAACAAAAAGGTTTTCCTAACTATTTTGTCTTCCTTCTTCCCCTGCGGGCCCGCCATACCTCGATGACGGCGGGCAACACGGAGAGAACGATGATCGCCACGATCAGCAGCTTCAGGTTGCGCTGTACGATATCCAGTCCCCCGAACAGATACCCGGCATAGATGAACAGCGCCACCCACAGAATGCCTCCCGTCACGTTGAATGCCGCGAAGTGACGGTAGCTCATCCGCCCCATACCCGCGACGAACGGCGCGAAAGTCCGGACGACGGGCACGAAGCGGGCGATGACGATCGTCTTCCCGCCGTACTTGTCATAGAAGGCATGCGTCTTTTCCAGATAGCTCTGCTTGAAAATCTTCGAGTTCGGATTACGGAAAAGTCTGGTTCCGAACAATCTCCCGATCTCATAGTTGGATGCATCGCCCAGCACGGCGGCAAAGGCCATCGCGAGCGCCAAAAGATGCACGTTCAGGCCGTTGGTCGGCAGGGCGGCCAAAGCCCCGGCTACGAACAGCAGCGAATCGCCCGGCAAAAAAGGAGTAACGACCAGCCCGGTCTCGCAAAATACGATGACGAACAAAATCGCATAAACCCATATTCCGTACTGAGCCACCAGCGCGGCCAGATGCACGTCGATATGCAGAACGAAATCGATCAGATAATGAATGTATTCCATAACAAATATGCGCTACGGACACCTCCGGCGACCCGCCTTCGCGTCTTAATCCTCGAACTTGTACCCTACGCCCTTGACCGTTACGATATGCCTGTCTCCGAGCTTCTCCCGCAGTTTGCGGACATGCACGTCGATCGTCCGGTCGCCCACGATCACGTCGCTGCCCCAAACGTTTGCGAAAATTTCCTCCCGCGAGAATACCTTCTGAGGTTTCGAACAGAGCAGGCTCAACAGCTCGAACTCCTTGCGCGGAAGCGTCAACTGACGGCCCTCGCAAAAGACCAGATAGCGCTCCCGATCGATCACGACGCCGCACGACTGCCCGTCGGCATCTCGGACCGTCGAGTCGAATCGTTTGAGCATGGCCCTGATCCGGCTGAGCAGCACCCTGACATGGATCGGCTTGGCGATATAGTCGTCGGCGCCCGCATCGAACCCGGCAATCTGGGAATAGTCCTCGCCCCGAGCCGTCAGAAAGGCTATCAGCGTCCGGCGCAGCGAGTCGTGGGAGCGAATCTCGCGGCAGGTTTCGATCCCGTCCATCTCGGGCATCATCACGTCGAGCAGAATCAGATGAGGCACGACGCGCAGCGCCGTCTCGACCGCCTCGCGTCCGTTCGAGGCCGTAAATACCTCGTAGTCCTCCTTTTCCAGATTGTAGCGTATGAATTCAAGAATGTCGGCTTCGTCGTCGACAAGCAAGATGCGATAGGCCATGGTTGTTTTTGTAGTATCGGCACATCGAGCCGCATACGGTTTCACGTTGCAATTTTAATCAATTAATGTGAACATAACGTTAAGAATCCCGGCGAATTTCGCGGGTTCGCTCCCATCCCTTAACTTTTTGGAGACGCCGTGTGATTTTTCCCGAAAAATCATGTACATTTGTCACTTTAGCCACAGGCTACGAAAAGAATACTCAACAATAAACAGCAAAGCGATGGACACCGACAAGAAAGATCCGTCTGTTCCCGTGGAACAAGTCAATGCCCCCGGCATTGAAGATATGCCTCAATCCGCCCCGGCATCCTCCGAGATCGCCGATGAAGAACAACCGGCCCAAGATCCGGCGCCGAGCACTGAAGCCGGAAACGAAAAACGGCCGGACGCGGCTGCTGCCGAACAGCAGCCCGAAGCCGCAGAGCCGGGCGATACGCAAACGGACGCGGATACTTCCGCGGAAAGAGTCGACTTCTCGGACGAGGACGCCGCACTGGCCGCGAGCGCTCCCGAATTCGATCTGGGCGAAGCCAGCGAGGAGGAGAGCGCCGACCTGAAAAAAGAATCCGGCGACTATACGGGCAAAACGAAAGAGGAACTCTTGTCGGCATTCGAAACGTTGCTCTCGACCCAGCCGGTACAGATCATACGCAACGACGCGGAGGCGATCAAGGTAGCCTTTTACAAAATATACCGGAGCGAGACGGAACAGTTGCGCCGGCAGTTCGTCGAGTCGGGCGGCCTGATCGAGCAATTCGTACCGCCTACGGACGCGGCCGAGCAGCGCCTCAAGGAGCTGTTCGCCGAGTACCGCCGCAAGCGGAACGAGTACATGGCCCGTCTGGACGAGGAGAAAGAAGCCAATTACCGGACCAAGCTGCAGATCATCGAGGAGCTCAAAGAACTGATCGACAGCAACGAAACGCTCAACCATACGTTCAATTCCTTCCGCGAGTTGCAGCGTCGCTGGAAGGAGACGGGCCCCGTGCCCCAGACCCACCTGAAAGACTTGTGGGAAACGTACAACATGTACGTAGAGAATTTCTACAATTTCATCAAGATCAACAAGGAACTGCGCGATCTGGACCTGAAGAAGAACTACGAGGCCAAGCTGCAGCTTTGCGAGGAAGCCGATGCGCTCGTACTGGAAACTTCCGTCATCACGGCTTTCCACAAATTGCAGAAACTGCACGAGCAATGGCGCGAGATCGGACCGGTCGCCAACGAATACAAAGAGCCGCTGTGGGACCGTTTCCGCGAGGCGAGCTCGAAAATCAACAAGAGGCATCAGGAGTATTTCGACAACATCAAGGAGGAGCAGAAGCGCAATCTGGAATTGAAAACCCAGCTTTGCGTCCGCACCGAGGAACTCTCGGAGGCTTCGCCGACGACCCGCAAGGAGTGGAACAAGGCGTCGGAACAGCTGATCGAAATTCAAAAGGTATGGAAAACGATCGGCTTCGCACCCAAAAAGGACAATACGAAAATATACGAGCGCTTCCGCACGGCCTGCGACCGCTTTTTCGAGAATAAGCGGAACTTCTACCTGCAGACCAAGGCCGAGATGGAGAACAACCTGCACCTGAAGAACGAAATCTGCGCGGCAGCGGAAGCCGTTATGGACAGCGAGCAATGGAAAAAGACGACCGACGAGCTGATCGCCCTGCAGAAAAAGTGGAAAGAGATCGGTCCCGTTTCGCGCCGCCATTCCGATGCCGTCTGGAAACGCTTCCGCACGGCCTGCGACCATTTCTTCGAGCGCAAGGCAGCCCATTTCTCGGAGATCGACTCCCAATACGAGGAAAACCTGTCGAAAAAACGGGAATTGCTCGAGGAACTGAAAAATTTCTCGGTCGAGGAACGGGACAAGGGCTTCGAGGCGATCAAGGAACTCCAACGCCGCTGGGCCGAGATCGGGTTCGTTCCCATCAAACAGAAGGACGCGATCCAAAGCGAGTACCGCTCGCTGGTGGACGATATCTTCGCGCGGCTCCGCGGCAGCGAGCGGGAACGCCACATGGAGCGTTTCCGAGGCAAGTTGTCGAGCCTGTCCGAAGGAGGCGACCGCCGCATCCGCCACGAACGGGACCGGCTGTACAACAAGATGAAGCAACTGGAAGCCGACATCGCGCTGCTCGAAAACAACATCGGCTTTTTCTCGAAAAGCAAGAACGCGGAGGGAATGATCCGCGACGTGAACGACAAGATCGAGCGCGCCAAGCAGGAAATGGCGACCATCATCGAAAAGATTAATCTGATAGACAAGCAAGGAGAGTAACATCATGGCTGTAGCTAACACGAACAAGACGAAATTCATTTTTGTAACCGGAGGCGTGGCTTCCTCTTTGGGCAAGGGCATCATCTCCGCCTCGCTGGCCAAGCTGCTGCAAGCTCGCGGCTATAAGGTGGCCATCCAGAAACTCGATCCGTATATCAACGTCGATCCCGGCACGCTGAATCCTTACGAGCACGGCGAATGCTACGTAACCGAGGACGGCGCCGAGACCGACCTCGATCTGGGACATTACGAGCGGTTTACGAACATTCCGACTTCTCAGGCCAACAACGTAACCACGGGCCGCATCTATCAGAGCGTAATCAACAAGGAGCGACGGGGCGAGTTTCTGGGCAAGACCGTGCAGGTCATTCCTCACATTACGGATGAAATCAAGCGCCGCATCAAGCTGCTCAGCGCGAAGAAAATCTACGACGTCATCATTACGGAAATCGGCGGCACGGTTGGCGACATCGAGTCCCTGCCGTATATCGAGGCGGTCCGCCAGCTGCGCTACGAGCTGGGATACAGTAACTCGCTGGTGGTGCATCTGACGCTGATCCCCTACATGGCGGCCTCGGGCGAGCTGAAGACGAAGCCTACGCAGCACTCGGTCAAGCAGTTGCTCGAGAACGGACTGCAGCCCGACATTCTGGTGCTGCGCACCGAAAAGCACCTGACCAACGAGATCCGCCGCAAGGTGGCGCTGTTCTGCAACGTGGACGTGAACGCGGTCGTCGAGTCGATCGACGTGCCGACGATCTACGAAGTCCCGCTGATGATGCTGAACCAGAAACTCGATATCGTGGCTCTCAACAAGCTGCAGCTGCCCGACAACGGGGAGCCCGACCTGAAGGCATGGATCGAGTTCGTCGATAAGGTCAAGCACCCGCAGACTCAGGTCAATATCGCTCTGGTGGGCAAGTATACCGAGCTTCCGGATGCCTACAAGTCGATCTCCGAGTCGTTCATTCATGCCGGTGCGGCCAATCATACCAAGGTCAAGCTGCAATACATCAACTCGGAGAAAATCACCGAGGAAAATATCGCCTCACAGCTCAAGGGCATGTGCGGCATTTTGGTGGCTCCGGGGTTCGGACACCGGGGCATCGAGGGCAAAATACTGGCCGTAAGGTACGCCCGCGAAAAGAAAATCCCGTTTTTCGGCATCTGTCTCGGCATGCAGTGCTGCGTGATCGAGTTCGCCCGTCACGTGTTGGGCTACGAAGACGCCAACTCGACCGAAATGGCCAGCACGTCGCATCCGGTCATCGACCTGATGGAGGAGCAGAAGGGCGTTACGGCCAAAGGCGGCACGATGCGTCTGGGCGCCTATCCCTGTGCGCTGAAGAAAGGCTCGAAAGTCGCTGCCGCCTACGGCAAACTCAACATTTCGGAGCGTCACCGCCACCGTTACGAGTTCAACAACGACTATCTGGAGCAGTTCGAGGCGGCCGGCATGAAGGCCGTGGGCGTGAATCCCGACACGAATCTGGTGGAGGTCGTCGAGATCGAGAACCATCCCTGGTTCATCGGTACGCAGTACCATCCCGAATACAAGAGCACCGTATTGAGCCCCTCGCCGCTGTTCGTGGCCTTTGTGAAGGCCGCGCTGGCGTATGCGGAGAAGAAGTAATCACCCTCTGAAAAGATAAAAAGGAAGACAGTTTAATGGATAAAAAATCAATCATAGGCATTGCCGTCGTAGCGGTTCTTTTTCTGGGATTCGCCTATTTCAACAGCCAGCAACAGAAAGAGTATCTGGAACAGAAAGCCGCATACGAGGCCTATGTCGATTCGGTGGCCGCAGCCGCGCGTGCGGCGGCTCCCGTGGCCGATTCGCTGGCGTCGGGTAACGGCGTGCAGGCAGAAGTGGCGGCCGCAGAGGCTGCGGCAGCGGTACGCGAGCGTCAGGTGGAGACGCTGGGCGAGTCGCTGACGGCGGCCCGCGAGGCGGAGGCCGAAGAATTCATCGTGGAGAACGACGTGATGGCGGTGCTCTTCTCCACCCGCGGCGGCCAGATCAAGGGCGTCACGCTGAAGGATTACACCCAATACGGTCCGCGCGGAAAACGCGACCGGAAAATCGAGATGATGGACCCCGCCACGGCGCGTTTCGGGCTTTCGTTCTATCTGAAGAACGGGCTGAAGAACGTGCCGGTCAACACGCTGGATTACGTGTTCACGGCCCAGCCCGTAGTCGGGGAGGCGGACGGAGCCAAGAGCGTCGTGATGCGCCTTCCGGTGGCGGAGGGGGCCTATCTGGAGTACCGTTACCTTATATATGATACGGAGGCTCCCGAGCGCGACTACCTCGTCGACTTCGACGTGCGGCTGGTGAATATGGCTCCGGAGATGGCCAACCAGACGCAGATTCAGATCGACTGGGCGAACACCACTTTCCAGAACGAGAAGGGTTTCCAGAACGAGAACATGTACACCACGCTCTCGTACCGTTTCCCCGACGAGACCTCGATCGAGGAGCTGGGCATGAGCGAAGGCGCAAAGTCGAAGAACATCTCGACGCAGGTCAACTGGGTGGCTTTCAAGCAGCAGTTCTTCTCGTCGGTGTTCATCGCCCCGGACAACGTGTCCTACGCCAACCTCGCCTTCGACACGGCGGCTCCCGAGTCGTCGCTGCTCAAGACCTTCACGGCGCAGATGGGCGTGCCCTATACGCCGCAGACCGAAGGGTATGACTTCGCATTCTATTTCGGCCCCAACAAGTACTCGATCCTCAAGAAGATCGGGGAGCCGGGCGGTGCGGATATTTATCTGGAGCGTCTCGTGCCGCTGGGCTGGGGCATCTTCGGATGGGTCAACCGCTGGTGTGTGATTCCGGTCTTCGACTTCCTGCGCAACTACATCGGCAGTTTCGGCATCATCATCTTCATCCTGGTGCTTCTGGTGAAGCTGGTGATCTCGCCGCTGACCTACAAGAGTTACGTTTCGATGGCCAAGATGCGTCTGGTCAAACCCCAGATCGACGAGCTGGCGAAGAAGTATCCCAAGCCGGAGGACGCCATGAAAAAGCAGCAGGCGACGATGGAGCTTTATAAAAAGGCGGGCATCAACCCCATGGGCGGCTGTATTCCGATGCTGATTCAGATGCCGATCCTGATCGCCATGTTCCGCTTCTTCCCCGCGTCGATCGAGCTGCGCGAGCAGCCCTTCCTGTGGGCCGACGACCTCTCGTCGTACGACAGCATCGTGAACCTGCCGTTCTCGATTCCCTTCTACGGCGATCATGTTTCGCTGTTCGCCCTGCTGATGGCGGTGTCGCTGTTCGGATACTCCTGGTTCAACTACCAGCAGACGGCGTCGTCGCAGCCCCAGATGGCCGGCATGAAGTTTATGATGGTCTACATGATGCCGATTATGATGCTCTTCTGGTTCAACAGCTATTCGAGCGGCCTTTGCTACTACTACCTGCTGTCGAATATCTTCACCATCGGGCAGACGCTCGTCATCCGGCGCATGGTCGACGACAACAAGATCCACGCGATCATGCAGGCGAACGCCGCGAAGAAGTCGAAAGGCAAGAAATCGAAATTCCAGCAGCGCTACGAGGAGCTGATGCGTCAGCAGGAGGCCCAGCAGCGCGCGAAGAGAAAATAGGCGGAACTCCGCTTTGAACACGGGCCGGAGCGGATTCCACATCGGGAACGCTCCGGCCCTGTTTTTGCCGGAGGCCGCATAAAACGATACCGTTATGAAACGAATTTTGATGCTGGCGTCGCTGCTGGCGGCCGGAATGCCGCTCGGGGCGCAGAATTTGGGGTCGGAGTACCGGCTGAAACGTGTGATTCCCGTCGAGGGACGGCAGGGTGTCGCCGCCGATTCGAATTTTTACTATGTGTCGGGCAGCACGGCGCTCTATAAATACGACAAGCAGGGGCGGCTGGCGGCCAAAAACGAGCGGCCGTTCGAGGGGCTGCCGCTGGCTGCCAACCACATCGGCGACATCGACGTGTGGGACGGGGAGATTTACGCCGGGATCGAAACCTTCGACGACGGCCGCGGGGAGAATATCCAGGTGGCGGTCTACGACGCCAACACGTTGAAATGGAAACGCTCGATCGACTGGGAACCCTCGTCGGGGCAGGTCGAGGTGTGCGGGCTGGCGGTGGACCGCGACGGCGACATGGTCTGGATGGCCGACTGGGTCGACGGACGCTACGTCTACGGCTACAATCGGAAAACGGGGCGGTATGTCCGCAAGGTCCACCTGCGTCCCGTGCCCCAGTGGCAGCAGGGGATTTTCATGGTCGGCGGACGCATGCTGATCTCTGCGGACGACGGGGACGCCGACCTCGATGAGCCGGATAACCTCTACGTTGCGGATCTGCGCGACGGAAAATCGTATGCCACGGTGCTTCCGTTCCGCTCGATGGCCGATTTCCGCCGTCCGGGCGAAATCGAGGGGCTGGCCGTCGATCCTGCGACGGACGATCTGCTGGTGCTGGCCAACCGGGGTGCGCGGATCGTGCTGGGGATGCCGCGGGGATTCTATCCGGGCTATGACCGGGAGATTCACGAGATTTACGTCTACGAAAAGGTGAAATAGATGAATATGGAAAGGCCCCTCCCCGAGGGGCTTTTTCGATTCCGTGCCGGAAACTGCGGACGCAGGGATTCGCGGGCTTCGAAATTTTTTCAGTTTTTTCGCCGATTTAATCGCCTCATTCCGAATATTCGTTACACGAGGGTAACCTACTGATCGGCAGGTGCCTTCTTGCATATCCGAAACCGTTGCCTTACCTTTGCGGTAAATAATAGTAATCATATTACTAAAAGTAACTGATGTTCATTTCTAAATTGTTAAGGCGATGAAAAAGATTTTATGGATCGTGTCGCTCCTGGCAGGCGGCGGCGTGTTCGGAGCGCAGGGCGATGCGGCGCTGCTGAAAGGTGAGGTGAAGACGTACGACATGGACGGGTTCCGGCTTCATGTCTACCTGACGCAGGATGCGTTGGGCGATGCGACGACCGTCGTCGAAGGCCGCGACGGACTGGTGATACTGGAAATGCCCCTCTTCAAAGAGAACCTGAAAGAGTTTGCCGGATACCTGAAAGGACTGGGAAAACCCGTCGTGAAGGTCGTGGCCGACTATCATGTGGGCGGCGTGGCCGATTATGCGCCCGATCAGGTCGTGCTGGTCGAGGGAATGTCCGAATTTGCGAAGGGGGCCGTTTACGGCGGCATGCTCGAAGGCTTCAAAGCGGCGTTCGGCGATGCGATAGACCTGCGTGAACACGCGGGGCACGAAGAAGTGCCGGCCGAAGGCCGCCGGATATGGGCCGGGGTTGCCTTCGATTTCTCACGGGGTGCGTCGTCCGATTTTCCGGCTTCGAGCGTGGTGATCGGGGGGCAGGTTTGCTACACGCATTTCGCTCCGGCGAAGGCCCACTTATCCCCGCTTCAAATCACGGGACCGGAGGCGGTCGATGCGCAGCTTGCGGCGCTGAAAGCCGCTGCGGCGTCGGGCTGCATGCTCTTCGTGGGAGGGCACGGCGCACCTGCAACGCCGGCCGAGGTGGAGTTCCAGATCGCTTATCTCGAAAAACTGAAATCCCTCGTCGCGGAGAATGCCGATGCCGGAGCGCTTGCTGCCGCACTCTCCGCAGCCTGGCCCGGACTGCCGGGCGATCCGGCGGCATTGGCGGCGGTGTTGTACCGCTGAAACGAAAAGGGCTTCCGACGGAAGCCCTTTTTCGTGTGTCGTCATTTGCCGAATCCCGCCGAGACGAAGATCAGCACGTCGGGCAGGACGGTTTCCCAGTAGCGCCACGTGTGGCCGCCGTCGCGCATGCGGTATTGCAGGGGGATGTTCCGTTCGCGCATGAGCGAGTAGAAATCGACGTTGCATTTCCAGAGGAAGTCGTCGTCGCCGCAGTCCACCCACCAGCGGACCGAGCGCACGCCGTCGAGCTTGTCGTCGGGCATTTCGTGCAGCATCGCCACGGGCGAGTTGTCGGCGACGGACTGTTTGAATGCGTCGTCGTAGTTGCGCGGGCCGGGCAGGGCGTCCAGAAGGCCGCTCATCGGGCAGGCCGAGCCGAAGACCTCGG
>ERZ857882.5445-NODE-5445-length-9976-cov-4.545711_pt1 | contig 9976 bp, 8 predicted proteins | sample MGYA00519697_ERZ857882 | MGnify/ENA primary metagenome ERZ857882 (study PRJEB31778, sample SAMEA3449373) | human gut metagenome | biome: human gut; feature: human-associated habitat; material: faeces | place: United Kingdom | collected 2010/2012 ... | reverse complement strand
CACCACAGGGTAGACGGCATCGACTTTGAAGTCACCGCTTTTCTGAATCTGTCCGAGGATCACATCGGAGAGGGTGAGCACCCGGATTTCGAGGATTATAAAAATTCGAAAAAGAGACTGTTTTCCGAGCATAAGACGCACCTTGCGGTTTACAATGCAGACGATCCCTGTTCGGAGGAGATGATCTCGACGTGCAGCGCGCCGAAGATCGCCTTCTCCGTCGGCGGCGATGCTGATCTTTCGGCATCCGATATACGCCCGTTCCGCGACGAGTTCGCTCTCGGAGTGGATTTTACCCTTTCGGCTTGGGGGCGTGCCGAGAGCATCAGACTGAGATCGCCCGGAGAGTTCAGCGTGTCGAACGCGATGGCGGCGATTGCGACAGCTTCGCATTTCGGCGTTTCTGTCGCTTCTGCGGCGGAGACCCTCGCCGTAACATCCGTGCTCGGAAGAGGTGAGATCGTAGAAGGACTGCCCGACAGGACATTTGTTATAGACTATGCACACAACGGCGTAAGTCTGACAAATACCCTCCGCGTACTCCGTGAATACAATCCGTCGAGGCTGATCTGCGTATTCGGATCGGTCGGCGGCAGAACGCAGATACGGCGCGCGGAGCTTGCGCACGCCGCGTCGAATCTCGCCGATCTTTCGGTGATAACGAGCGATAATCCCGATTACGAATCCCCCGACGCGATCATACGCGAGATAATCTCGCATTACGATGGTCCCGCGCCGTATATAGTGATACCGGACCGCGAAGCGGCTGTCCGCGAGGCGGTGCAGCTTTCCGCTCCGGGCGATATCGTGCTGTTTGCGGGAAAAGGTCACGAAACTTATCAGCTTGTCTGCGGCAGGCACATCCCGTTTTCCGAAAGGGAGATCATTGCCGACGAATGCAGCGTCGTGCTTACGGAGGAATTCTCCGTTTGATTACGCGAAACGTACAAAAGGGATGCGTTAAGCTCCATTTATCTGAAAAAGCCGCCCCATCGGGCGGCTTTCCTCATCATGTGCATGGAAACGAGAGTTCTGCTCCGGGCAAATTTCTCGTTCTAGAAGTCCTTGAAGGTCTCGCGGAAGACCTTGTCGGCGTACGCCTCGACCTTCTTGTCGTAGATGTCATAAAGTTTGAGGAATTCCTCGCCATCCTCGGTAAGCTTGGAGCCACGGGCACCGTAGCGCTCGATAAGTTGGAAGCCAAGACCTTCCTCGACCTTCTTGATCATGCTCCACGCCTTGCTGTACGCCATGTGGAGATTCTTGGCCGTCTTATTCAGCGAACCGTTTTCCTCGATTCCGTGAAGCAGGGTTGCCGCGCCCTTTCCGAAAGTGGGACCCTTGCGGTCTTCGGTGGCACTGACCATGAGCTTGACTTGCGCGTGCAGATTTTTCTTATCGGCCATGATGAATCCTCTCGGTAAATTGTCCTGTAGATTCGTACTAATGAGTTGCCCGATAAACACCTTTAACGCTATCTAAGGGATAACAAGATTTTTATCGGATATCAAGATTAAGCTGAGCAAAGGCTATTTGTGGTGGCGAACGGTCATAGCGTTTTCGGCTCGTGTTTATCCTATGAAGTCGGTAACCGCCTTCTCGATTGCCTCCACATCGCCGTCGATCACCGTCGTGAAGCGAATGGGCTTCTCGTCAAGCTCGTCGAGTTGCGGCGGGACGGGACAAACGCGTGTCATCTCGTAGACCTTGCGATTGAGCTGCACGTCGGTAAGCCCGGCGACATCGGTAGGCAGCGGCTCATCCGGCGCAATGCCCGTAAGGCCGCGATACACGTTGCTGCCGAACTTGGCCCAGTTAGCCGTCGAGGCAACGAGCATGGGGTTGCCGCCCTTCTGCTGCTCGGCAACCTTCCATGCGACAGCCGTATGCGGGTCGAGCAGATAATCGTGCTCTTTGAACACGTCATGGATGGTTCCGAGGCAGGCGGCACTGTCAATCGATCCGGCACGGTAGTTATCCCTGAGTGCCGCGAACGTCGCTTCGTCAAGTTCGAAGCGGCGCTTTTCACGCAGATCGTCCATCCACGTCTGGATGCTCGCGGCATCGCGTCCCGTGAGCTCGAAGAGCTGGCGCTCGAGATTGCTCGAGACGAGAATGTCCATCGAGGGAGAGGGCGTGAGCACGAAGGGCCGATCGCTGATGTCATAGACGCCCGTCTCGATGAAGTCGGTGAGCACGCGGTTGGTGTTACTCGCGCAGACGATGCGATCGATGGGTACGCCAATCTGCTTGGCGTACCAGCACGCGAGGATGTTGCCGAAGTTTCCGGTGGGAACGGTCACGTCAATGGGGTCACCTGCCTTCACGGCGCCATTTTCGACCATGACCGCATACGCGCTGATATAGTACACGACCTGCGGCAGCAACCTGCCCCAGTTGATCGAGTTCGCCGAGGAGAGCGCGATGTTCTCGTCGGCAAGCAGATGGTCGTTGAAGGCTGCGTCATCGAACATGCGCTTGACGCTCGTCTGGCAATCGTCGAAATTGCCGCGCACGCCGTAAACGCAGACATTGTCGCCTTCCTGCGTCGCCATCTGCTTGAACTGGATATCGCTCACGCCGCCGTCCGGATAGAAGACGACGATGGAGATATGCTCGCGATCGGCAAACCCCTGCAGGGCAGCCTTGCCGGTATCTCCGCTCGTAGCCACGGCGATAAGGTAGTCGTTATCCGCTGCACCGGCGGCACGCTGCTTGTCCACGCATGCCGAGAAGAAAACCGGCAGGCATTGCAGTGCCATGTCCTTGAATGCGCACGTGGGCCCGTGCCACAACTCGAGCACGTACATGCCATCGGCGACCTCGACAACCGGACAGACATCGGGCGTGTCGAAGTTCTCGTTATACGAGCGCCGCATGAGCTCGTCGACCTGCTCGTCATCGAAGTCGACGCCAAAGCGCTTGTACACGAAGGCCGCGCGCTCGGCATAGGGCATCTTGGCAAGCGCCACGATCTCGTCGAGCGTCATCGAGGGCAGCTGCTCGGGAACGAACAGGCCACCACCGGACGCCATGCCCTTGAGAAGGGCCTCGCTGAAGGTCAGGGGATCGTGCGTGTTGCCACGCGTGTCGATATAGCGGATTTCCATGCAAGACTCCAAGGTAGGGTGAACGTGCGATAGATGGTACCATGTATCGCACCACGCCAAGCGCACGACTCTGCGCGCAAGCACCGAGACGGACGCTTTGCACCGGACAAAGACGAGGGGACGGACATGCCAGTCAAACTGCTCATGGGCAACGAGGCGTTGGGGCTCGGCGCCATCCATGCGGGCGTCAACTTCGTGAGCGGCTATCCCGGCACTCCCTCAACCGAGGTCCTCGAGACGGTCGCCAAGCACAACGACGGCTCCATCCATGTCGAATGGTCCACCAACGAGAAAGCGGCCCTCGAGGCTGCTGCCGGCGCGGCATATGCCGGCGCCCGCGCTCTCGTCACCATGAAGCAAGTTGGCCTCAACGTCGCGAGCGATCCGCTCATGACGCTCTCGTACATCGGCGTGGAAGGCGGGCTCGTCATCGTCGTCGCTGACGATCCCGGCCCCATCTCGAGTCAAACCGAGCAGGATACGCGTAACTTCGCGCAGTTCGCCAAAGTCCCCATCTTCGACCCGGCAAGCCCCGGCGAGGCATACGGCATGATCCAGGACGCCTTCGAACTCTCCGAGAGGCACCACACGCCCGTCATCGTGCGACCCACCACGCGCGTGAGCCACGCCTGCGGAACGGTCAAGACGCGCGGCGGTGTCGCCGACTGCGGGGCAGACTTTGAAAACCCGACGCTTGACGACGATGACGCAAGCTGGGGGCGCCATGTGCCCGGCGGCTTCGTCAAGGACACGCGACGCTGGGTCGTCTTCCCACGCACGAGCTTCCTGAACCACGGCAAGGTCGAGAAACGCGCCGCGGCCATTGCTGACGAGCTTTCCTCCGGCTATCGCCCCAACCGCATAGAGATCGGCGGGTTGTCGCACGCCGAGGCCATGCGCGCGTTCGAGGACCGCGGTGAGCAGCGTTTCGCCTCTGGCATCGCCTGTGGCGGCATTTCCTATCACTACGTCATGGAAGCGCTCGAGATGCTCGACCTGGAGCTGCCCGTGCTCAAGATCGGCACCCCCTATCCCTTCCCCGCCAAGCTCGCGGCCGAGTTTCTCGAATCGGTCGACGAGGTGCTCTGCGTCGAAGAGCTCGATCCGGTCATCGAGCGCGAACTCAACTTCCTCTGCGGATACGAGTTTCTACCTAGCACCATTCACGGCAAGCTCGACGGCTACTTCGGGTACGCGGGCGAGCAAAGTGTCGAGGCCATTTGCGACGCGCTTGCGGAGTTTGTCGACGGAGATGAGACAACGAGGCCCCTCGACACATGCCAATGTGCCAAGGGGTCTGACCCCCTGACACATGACGGAGAAGCCATCCCCAAACCCGAGCTGCCGCCGCGCCCACCGGTGCTGTGTGCGGGCTGCCCCCATCGCGCGAGCTTCTACGCCGTCAAGCGCGCCGTAGGCAAGCGCAAGGCCGTCTTCTGCGGCGACATCGGTTGCTACACGCTCGGAAACGCCGCGCCGCTCGACATGGTCGACACGTGCCTGTGCATGGGCGGCGGCATCACCGTCGCGCAGGGCATCCACGCCGTCGAGCCGGACACGCTCGCCTTTGGCTTCGTGGGCGACTCGACCTTCTTCGCAAGCGGGATCACCGGCGTCGTCAATGCCGTCTACAACCAACATGACATGATCGTCTGCATCCTCGACAACTCGACGACGGCCATGACGGGACAGCAGCCTCATCCGGGCACCGGCCGCACCATGATGGGCGCCGATGGGGTCCCGCTCAGCATCCCGCGTATCCTCGAGGCGCTTGGCGTCAGCTACGAGACGGTCGACCCGCTCGACTTCGAGACCGCCGTGCAGACGGTGCGTGATGCCATCGAGAAAACGGGCGTACGCGCCATCATCTTCAAATCGCCCTGCATATATCTCGAGCCTTCGGCACATCCGGCCGTCGAAATCGACCTCGGTAGCTGCATCGACTGCCGCGTCTGCATCAAGCAGCTCGGATGCCCCGCTCTCGTCATCGAGGACGGCCACGTGGCCGTGGACAGCTCGCTGTGCTATGGCTGCGAGCTCTGCTGCAAGATCTGCCCCACAGACGCGCTGCGGGAAGGAGGCGCCGATGCGTAGCGACTCCGGCCTCAATTGCGTCATCTGCGGTGTCGGCGGGCAGGGTAACGTGCTCGCCTCGCGCCTCATCGCGCAAGTTCTGCTTGCCCGCGACGAGCACGTGAAGACGGCCGAGACCATCGGCATGGCGCAGCGCGGTGGGTCCGTGGCAAGCCACGTGCGCGGAGGGCACCCACAATCCCCCCTCGTTCCCCTGGGATGCGCCGATTGCATCATCGCCTTCGAACCCGGCGAGGCGGTACGATGCATAGGCTATCTCGCACCCGGGGGGACCGTCATAGTAAACACGCAAGCAGTGCAGCCGCCCGTCGCGGCCCTGCAGAACATCGACTATGACGGGGCCGAGGCCCTTTCGTACCTACGTTCGTTGCCGGATATCCGGCTCGTCGAGGTCGACGGCGCGTCAATCTGCGACCAGGTTGGCTCGCCCAAGGTGCTTAACATCGCGCTGCTCGCCGCTGCCGTTGACAGCGGGACGCTCGGAATCACGCGCGAGGAGCTCGAGAATGCCGTGCGCGGCCGCGTGCATCCCCGCTTCCACGAGATGAACCTGAACGCCATCGCACTCGTGTGCGCATGACAAGGTAGGAGGTCGTCATGTCCTTTCTGTTTCGCTGGTTGGTTTCCGCAATCGCCGTTGCCGCGGCGGTATGGCTCGTCCCCGGTATCGAGCTCGTCGGCGGAGATTCCGCGTGGATCGGCATCGTCATCTTCGCGCTGATCCTCTCGCTCATCAACATATCCATCAAGCCGATACTGCAGATCCTTTCGCTGCCCATAACCGTGTTCACGCTTGGCATCTTCTACCTGATCGTCAATACGGCACTGCTATACCTGGCAGCATGGCTGGCAAACGGGCTCTTCGGCATCGGGTTCTGGATTTCGGGATTTGGCAGCGCGTTTCTCGCGTCCATCGTGATTTCGATCGTCACCGCCATCGTCAACTCGATTGTCGCGAGTGACAACCGCCCCACCGGCGGATACTAAATGCGTCAGGAGTCTGCGTCAGGGGGTCAGACCCCTTGGCACATCTGAATGAGACAGTTGATCAGAGACGTTGTCTCATTGGCAAGCCCTTTTCGTCCTCGCCCCTACGCGATCTTGGGGGCGCGGGCAAGGAAGAAGCGGCAGTTGTGGCAGGTCTCCTTGTGGGCCACGCTGAAATCGACGTCATAGGCATCGAGCATCTCCATGGCATCGGCGCGCTCGTACCAATCGCAATCGCAAATCGTGTTGATGCAGTCACGTGGACAGATGCCAGTCGCATCGTGCGGGCAGCCCTTCGACATCGCCCCATGACATCCCCTGTCTTCCCAACAACGCATCTCTCACCTCAGAACCCGAGCACGGTCATGACAAAGCAGCCGATCGTCAGGGCAAAGACTACCACGATGAGCGCCCAGACGAGCACCGTGAGCAGGCGCTTGTTCGCGTACGAGCGCATGATGCGCTTGCTGCTGAGGATGCGCACCATGAATATGAGGATGACGGGCAACAACACGCCGCTGACGAACTGCGCGACGAGCATGATGCTGATGAGGCTGACATCGGGAATGAGCGTCACCACGACGCCAATGACTATCATGGCGGTGTAGATGCCCCGGAATGCGGGAGCGTCATTCCAACCACGGTCCACGCCGCGCTCCCAGCCAAATGCCTCGCAAATGGCGCTCGAAGCAACCAGCGGGACAACGCACGCGGCGAGGAAGCTTGCGGCGACGAGACCGACGCCGAAGAGTATCGTGGCGTATTGTCCGGCGATGGGAGTCAGCGCCTCCGCGGCCGCAGCGGCGCTATCGACGACGACGCCCTGCGGATACAAGACGGTGCCCGTCGTGATGATGATGAACCCCGCGACTGCACATGCGACGATCGCGCCGCCAATGGCATCGACGCGCTCGAGCGAAAGCTCGTCCGGCGTCACGCCCTTGTCCACGACGTTGTTCTGCGTCAGGAAGATCATCCACGGGGCTATGGTCGTGCCCACCGTGGCAATCACCAGGCTGATGAAGCTGGGATTGTTCTCGAAATGGGGAATCACGAGGGAAGTACCCACCTCGCCCCAATCGGGCTGCGCGAGGAACGCCGCGATGACATACGTTACGAACACGCAGCTGATGGCGAGAAACACTTTCTCGACACGCTTGTAGCTACCGCCCATGACCAGCAACCACACCACGACGCCGGCAATGGGCACCGCTATGTACTTGCTCACGCCGAAGAGCTCCATGCCGGCGGCGATGCCGGCGAACTCCGAAAGCGTCGCAGCCCCGCTTTCGATGAGCACGGCAATCATGGCAAGGGCGGTCAAGCGCACGCCGAACTGCTCGCGGATGAGCGACGCTAGTCCCTTGCCCGTAACCGCACCCATGCGCGAAGCGCCCTCTTGGACGATGGCAAGCATCACCATCATGATGGGAATGATCCACAGGGTTCCATAGCCAAACATGGCGCCGATGGTCGAATACGTGGAGATGCCACCGGCGTCATTGCCCGCCATCGCCGCCACGACGCCAGGGCCCAGTGCGGCGAGCACGATGAGCACGCGACTCCTCCTGCGCACGGGCACCTGTCCCTGCTGCGACCTCCCGTGCTCTGTCAGCTTCTCGACCGCCATGCGACTCGTTCCTAGCTGTTGAGCATGAAGATGAGTACGCCGATGACGATGAGCAGCGCGACGATGATGCCGATGACCCATGGACTCGAGATGGAGCGCTGCTGCAGGTCCTCCTCGTGCTCCTCCTCCATGACATCCATGGCGTCATCAACGGTCACGACGCCCAAGATGATGCCCTGCTCGTCGACGACGGGAATGGCGAGCAGATCGTATTTGGCAATGGTCTGCGCGCATTCCTCCTGGTCAAGATCGGGATGAACCGTGATGAGCTCCTTGGTGCTTATCTCGTCGAGCGCCGTCTCGGGTTTGGCGATGACGAGCGTGCGCAGGCCAAGGACGCCCGTGAGCACGCCATTGTCGGAAACGAGATAGAGATAGTGGATGCTCTCCTGGTCTTCGTCCATCTGGCGAATCGCCTCGATGGCATCCGCAACGGTAAGGTCATCGTTGACGGTGAGGAAGTCGGTCGTCATGATGCCTCCGGCCGTCTCCTCCTTGTAGCCGAGCAGCGAGCGCACCGAAGCAGATTCCTCCACGCCCATGAGGCGCAGGAGCTTCTCGGCCTTGTCATAGGGAAGGTCGCCGATGATGTCGGCGGCATCATCCGGGTCCATCTCGTTGAGAACGGCGGCACCGCGACTCGTGGTCATGTCCTCGATGACGTCAGCCTGGTACTCGTCTTCGAGCTCGGCAACCGCGTCGGCCGCCTGGCCCGCGTCGAGCTTGTCGAAAACCACCTGCCGGTGCTGCGGGTCAAGCTGTTCGATAATGTCGGCGACATCCGCGGGATGCATGTCATGCAGGCGCTTGTGGCTCACGGACAGCTTGATCTGCGACATGTCGCGCTCGATGAGCTCCATGTAGTTCCACGCGATGATGCGCTCGTCGATGCTCTTGCCGAACGCCTTGGCGATGCCGCAGGCGGCTTTTTCCACCCACGGAGCCAAGCCGCGCAGAATGCCGCGAACGCCCACTTCTGCACCAAGAAGGCGCAGCTGCGTTCCGGAAACGGAGAGCTTCAAGTCGTTTACGCGCACAACCTTCATGCCCTGCGTGTCTACGATCTGCCTATCGAGCAGGTCGCGCGTAAGGAGCACTTCGGCAGGCTGAAGGTAGCTGAAGCGGATGGCGGTGCGGTCGACTTTCAGGCGAATGCCCTCGTCTTCGTCGAAGCTGTCTACGTATTTACGCCAAGAGATCATGAAAGGCGTTTTGCCAGGTCCCAGGAATGCCAGGCTGGTGATGCGAGGGAACACTTCGCCAGTTTGGATGGCCAGGTCGGATATGGAACCGATTTTTTCACCATTTGCATCAACGACGGGTTCGCCGAGCATTTGAGATAGATAGAGCATGCAATTCTCCCTTGGGATTGCCGCCGCGTGTCAGCGTTGTTGTGCGGGCAGTTGATCTGCGCAGCGCACAGCAATACCGACAGGCGCAATCCGTTCATGTCGCAGTCGTCCTTCGACCACTACATGACGGGTGTGAAATGCAGAGGCCGAAGGCTAATTACTGTGAGGTTTCGATTTTCGAACCTTCAAGTAATGTCCTTTCCTAAATGTGTAAATGGCAGCGCAAGGCAAGAGCGCCCTAAACGCAGCAAACTTGATTTTACGCGAATGCGGTGCGCAGGGGATGTGATAGAGGTGAAAAGAAAGTAAAAAACGGGTTTTATCTGCAAAGGGCAGTTAACAATTACGCAGAACATGCTTTTGCGGGGATTTAGGGCTCCTGCTCGCGCCGACGGTCTGTTCTGCGGGCCGTTAAGGGCATCGGTTCGTGCCGGCAGATGTCTGCAGGGTGCCAGCGGATGACGTGCGGGGGTCGAAGGATGCTGTGCCGTGCGATGGCGGATGGCTTGCAGGGCGTCGCCGGGCATCGCGCGGTGAACTGGCGGGCAGATGGCATGCAGAGAGCCGACGGATGCTGTGCAGGGGGCCGCCAGGTGCTACGCAGAACGACGGCAGATGGCTTGCAGGGGGCGGCCAGATGTTGTGCCGTGTGTTGCAGATGGTTTGTGACGCGTCGGCAAGTGGCGCGTAGAGGGTCGAAGAATGCTGCGCCGGAAGCAAGCGGATGGTGCGTGGAGGGCCGGCGAGTTGCCAACAGAAGGCGCTCGGGGGCTATATTTAGCCCGCTAGAGTTATAGCCCATT
>ERZ857882.5444-NODE-5444-length-9983-cov-2.793815_pt1 | contig 9983 bp, 11 predicted proteins | sample MGYA00519697_ERZ857882 | MGnify/ENA primary metagenome ERZ857882 (study PRJEB31778, sample SAMEA3449373) | human gut metagenome | biome: human gut; feature: human-associated habitat; material: faeces | place: United Kingdom | collected 2010/2012 ... | reverse complement strand
ACATGCAGGAAAACGGCAACATCATGGACTTCTACGTCAACGGAGACACCGCGCCGGGCGGACGGTTCAACTACGTTTATTCCACAAAACCGAAGTAAGCAAAACATTGATAATACAGGATCGACACAGACAAAACAATCACCATCAAAACCTAATTTTAATAAAACTTACAAGTAATGAAATTCTTAACCAAATTTACTGTGGCGCTCGGAACGGTCTGCCTGATCGGCGGAAGCGCCTTTGGACAAACAGTCAACAGCGATTCGTGGGCGGCTACCGACGCGCTCGGACGCAAAGTCCGCGAATACAAGGATGCCGGCGACAAGAAAAAGGACAAGTTCATCGCTATGTTCTACTGGACATGGCATCAAGGCAATGACGACACCACTTATCAGGTGAAGAATATCTCCGAAATCGTCCGCAAATACCCCGAAGCGATGAAGGATTACAACCATCCGGCGTGGGGCGACAAACGTCCGGGCTTTTTCTTCTGGGAACAGCCGTTGCTGGGTTACTACAAAACGACCGACCCCTGGGTATTGCGCAAACACGCCGAAATGCTGGCCGACGCAGGCGTGGACGCCGTATTCTTCGATTGCACGAACGGCAGTCTTACCTGGGAGGATTCGTACGAAGCGTTAATGAAAACCTGGGATCAGGCGCAGAAGGACGGCGTAAACGTGCCGAAGATCGCTTTCATGCTGCCGTTCGGCCCGGCTCCGCACTCGCTGGTATCGCTGCGCCAACTCTACAAAGACGTTTACAAACCGGGGCGTTACGAAAACCTGTGGTTCGTGTGGAAAGGCAAGCCCTGTATCATGGCTTATCCGGACAACCTGACCGATTCGCCCGAAGACAAGGCGATCCGCGACTTCTTCACGTTCCGGCCCGGACAGCCCGACTACGTGGACGGCCCGTTCCCGACGCGCAAAGACCAGTGGAGCTGGCTTGAAATCTATCCGCAGCACGGCTACATAAAAGGGCCCGACGGCGGATTCGAACAAGTTTCGGTCGGCGTGGCCCAGAACACCTCTCCCGACCGCAAAGGACACTGCGGAGCCTTCAACGTGAAAGACGCTTACGGACGGAATTTCAGCGTACTGAAAGGATTCGACCCGCGCGTGGACGGATACCTGTACGGCTATAACTTCCAAGAACAGTGGAGCCGGGCGTTCGAACTCGACCCGGAACTGGTATTCGTCACCGGATGGAACGAATTCATCGCCGGACAATGGCTGCCCGAACACAGTTGGAACGGCTTCCCGTTCTCGTTCGTCGACCAATTCGATTGGGAACACAGCCGGGACATCGAACCGAACAACGAATGGTGGGACGCCGACGGCAATTACAGGGGAGACACCTATTATTACCAACTGATCCAGAACGTGCGTAAATTCAAAGGCATGACCCAGCGCGAATATGCGTCGGAAACCAAAACGATCAAACTCGACTCGATGGCAGCTTGGACAGACGTGAAACCCGACTTCAGGCACTACAAGGGAAACGCGATCAAGCGGGCCCACGCCGGGCATGCCGACAAGTATTACAACAGCTCGCTGGGACGCAACGATATCGTCGATGCGAAAATCGCCCGCGATGCCGAATACATCTACTTCTATGTCGAAACCGCTTCGGCGATGACTTCTCCGCAGGACGAAAACTGGATGATGCTTTTCATCGACATCGACCGGAACAAATCGACCGGATGGGAAGGCTACGACTACGTCGTCAATTACGAAACGCCGGACGCATCGACCGGAACCGTCTCGAAAAACGTCGGAGGCAAATGCGAATGGGATAAAGCCGGAGATTTCGATTACGTCGTCAAAGGCAACAAAATGGCGATTCGGATGAAACGGTCGGTACTCGGAATCAAGGATAAAATCGACCTCGAATTCAAATGGGTGGACAACATGCCGAAAAATACAGAATCGGGCAAACCCGAATACAACGCCTCGCAGTTTTATACCTGCGGCGACGCTGCGCCGGGAGCGCGTTTCAACTTTATCTACACGGTCAAATAGATTCTTCCCGAAAAACGATCAGGCCGGCACCCCAACGAGTGCCGGCCTGATCGTTTTTATCCCCGACAAAGATCAGATGATCTCCGCCACGACATACGTGCTACCGCCGACGAATATCAGATCTTCCGGGCCGGCCTGCGACCTGGCCAAACGGAGCGCCTCGGAAACGCTTCCGACGCATTCCCCGCGCAATCCGTACGCTCCCGCGCGCCGCGCCAGTTCTTTTTCGTCGAGCGCGCGCCGGATCGCCGCCCGGGTAAAAAAATAGTAAGCGTCTTTCGGCAACAGCGGCAATACCTTCGACAAGTCCTTGTCCTCGACGAAGCCGACGACCATCAAGAGTTTGCGATAATGCTGCGCGGCAAGCTGCGCCGCCACTTCCGTAATTCCGGCTTCATTGTGACCGGTATCGCACACAACCAGCGGGCGTTCGCCCAACTGCTGCCAGCGTCCCATCAACCCGGTCGTCCGGGCCGCCGTCGCAATTCCCCGAAACACCTGTTCCCGTGAGATGGAAAGCCCGCCCGCCCCGTTCAGTACGTCCAGCGCCGTCAGCGCCGTCAATACGTTCTTGCGCTGATACAGTCCCGGCAGATCGCTGTCGATCCGGAAGCGAGAGCCGTCCAGCCGGTTTTCGATTTCGAAAGACTGTCCCTGCGGCCGGGAAATCTGTCCGAGCACCCGGTAGGTCTGGTCGGCAAAGAGAATCGGGGCGCGGGATGCTTTGGCTTTGTCGATAAAAACGAGCTGCGTTTCGATCCGGCTTTCGCCGACGACCACCGGCGTATCCTCCTTGATGATCCCGGCCTTTTCGCCGGCGATTTCTTCGAGCGTATCGCCGAGAAACTGCGTGTGATCGTAACCGATGTTGGTAATGACGCTCACCAACGGACGGATGATGTTGGTCGAATCGAGACGGCCGCCCATTCCGACTTCGACCACCGCTACATCGACCTCGTGCCGCGCAAAACAATCGAATGCAATGGCCGTAGTGATCTCGAAAAACGAAGGCTGCACCCGGTCGATCGTCCCGCGATTCCGTTCGACGAAACCGATCACTTCCTCCTCGGAAATCATTCGTCCGTCGATCCGGATGCGTTCCCGGAAATCCTTCAGGTGCGGCGAAGTGAAAAGCCCCGTCCGATATCCGGCCGCCGTCAGCGTCGAAGCGACCATATGCGACACGGAGCCTTTACCGTTCGTCCCGGCTACGTGAACGCTGCGGATTTTGCGGTGCGGATTCCCCAAAGCCTCCTCCAGCGCCACGATATTATCGAATCCGGCCTTGTAAGCGCTACCGCCGACGTGCTGAAACACCGGCAGCGAATTATACAAAAAATCGAGCGTCTGCTGATAAGTCATTCGAATACTATTTGGACAAACAAAACCTTCCGGGCAAAAACCGGAAGGTACACTTTTAATCGACGATATGGCTCTTCCGCCGGAAACGGTAGGCCATGAAATAGAGCAGGCCCAGCACGAACACATAGCTCGACACCCGACCGATTACATCCCCGTAACGGGTATAAAAAGTCATCCTGTCGTTCAGGCTCAACGAATCGGTCAGCGCTCCGCGCTGGTCCCATCCGAGTTTTTGCAACACGTCGCCGCGCTGGTCGATGAATCCGGAAATACCGGTATTGGCGCTGCGGGCGATGCTACGCCGGTTTTCGACGGCCCGCAACCGCGAATAAGCGAACAGATAGCGATGTCCGGGCGTATCCCGCCACCAGCCGTCGTTCGAAATCACGCACATCACCTGCGCCCCGTTGCGAACGAACTCGGTGAAATATTCGCCGTAAACCGCCTCGTAACAGATCGCCGGCCCGGCACGGACGCCGCCCGGAGCGGTAAACACCTTGCGCACTTTCCCGTATCCGATCTGTCCGGACAGTCCGCCCAGATCGACGAATAAGAATTTCCATTTTCGAATTACCGAATAATAAGGGAGCATCTCCGCCCCGATCACCAGTTTCCCTTTATGGTGTATTTTGATCGCTTCCGTCGAATCGAGCCCCAACGCCGTGTTGAAAACATCGTACCATTGTCCGCCCCGCTCGCGCGCCGTAGGAGACGCGGTCTCTTCGGAATCGTAAGGAACATACGTATTCGCACCGGTCACCACCATCGTCCCCGGTTTGCGCTGCCGGATAAAATCGTGAAACAGCAGCATCGAAGGCGTCCGTTCCAGGTATTCTTCCCAGAAATATTCATCGATCGCCGTTTCCGGAGCCACGATCAGGTCGGCGTCTTGCGGCGCCTGGTCCATCAACCCGATCAACAGTTCGTTCTGTTCGCTCTGCTTCATGGTAAGGGTCGATATTCGGCTGAACGACCGTTATTTTCGTCCGTTCGGACGGCTCTTCGTATGTGGCATACATAATCAGCGAAACGACCGCGGGCAGCAGCAACGCCACCGCCGGAGCGATCCACCGGACGGGCTCGCGTCGCCGTTTCCACGCTTCGAACACAAGCAGGTTCACCACCAGCACCCACAGCGATCCGCCGAGCGCACCGGTGTATTCGTACCACTGCACTAACTTCACGTCCATCGAGAACCCGTTGCCGAGCACCAGCCACGGGAACGAGATCTCGCCGTTCAGGAAAAGATATTCGTAAGCGATCCAGCCGCTGACCAACACCGTGTAGGCCAGCGCCCGTTTGGCCCTGCGCCAGACGGCATGGTAGATCAGAAAGGCCCCCGACATCAATACCGTTCCGGTCACCGTCGCCGCAACGACCCCGATCACGGCCGCGAAACCGACCCACCAGACCGTCGCGAGCCACCACAGCGTGAAAGTCGCCACCGCATAGGGCCAGAATCGCAACGGCTTCCCCCTTCGTCCCGTTTTCGCGGCCACGTCGCTCTGAATCCACAACAGCGGGACGAAAGCCACGAACAGCGTCAGGGAAGTTCCCCCGAGCCACGGGATCGAAAACAACGCCACGCTGAGCAGCAAACAAAGAATACGTTTTCCCATCTTTTCGCTTTTTCTGTTCTGCAAAGATAGATTATATTTATTACTTTTGCATGAAAGATTTCGCGGCCGCAACTGCGAAATCTCCGTGAAAACGCATGATTTATGGGTTTTGAAGTTTTTTTGAAAGGAATCGTTATCGGACTTCTGGCCTCCATTCCATTGGGGCCGATCGGCGTGATGTGCATCCAGCGGACACTGAGCAAAAGCCAGCGTTCGGGATTCGTATCGGGTCTGGGAGCCGCCTCCGCCGACACGCTTTTCGCTACCGTCGCCTTGTTTTCGCTGACGGTCGTGCTCTCTTTCATCGAAGACAACATGGTTATCATCAAAGTGCTCGGAGGCATCTCGGTCATTATCGTAGGCATGACCATCCTGCTGAAAAATCCGGTCGGGCAGATCCGCCGCAACCGGGCCGGCAAAGGCAGCAACCTGTGGAGCGACTACCTGTCGGTGTTGCTGATTACGCTGGCCAATCCGGCTTATATCCTGATCTTCGTCGCGCTGTTCGCGGCGCTCGGCGTCAACCACGAAGGAATCCCGTACGCCAACGGCCTGCTGATGATCCTCGGCGTGCTGTGCGGCACTTCACTGTGGTGGTTCTTGCTGACGTTCTGCATCAGCTTTCTGCGTCGCAAATTCCGGCCCCGCCACCTGCTGTGGATGAACCGGATATCGGGAAGCGTCATCGTGATGCTCGGAGCCGCAGCCATTTTATCCATCTTCATTCACATGAAAGTACCTGTCCATGAAATATTCCCCTACTAAAAAGATCGTTATCGCGATCGACGGTTTTTCATCGTGCGGCAAAAGCACTTTTGCGAAAGAGATCGCCGCGCGGATCGGCTACGTATTCATCGACACCGGAGCGATGTACCGGGCCGTAACGCTGTACGGCCTGAGGCACGGCGCCGTACAGGACGGGGACGTGAACGAAGCGCTGCTGATCGCGATGCTTCCCGAGATAGAGATCACGTTCGCATTCAACTCCGAACGCGGAGCGAGCGATATCTTCCTGAACGGCGAAAACGTCGAAAAACGGATTCGCAGCATCGAAGTCAGCGACCTGGTCAGCAAAGTCAGCGGCATTGCTGCCGTACGCGAGCAACTCGTCCGGCAGCAGCAGCAACTGGGACGGCAGAAAGGGATCGTGATGGACGGACGCGATATCGGCACCGTCGTATTCCCGGACGCCGAACTGAAAATCTTCATGACGGCCGACCCGGCGATCCGCGCGCAACGGCGCTACAAGGAGCTGGAAGTCAAAGGCGAAAAAGTGTCGTTGGAAGAGGTCGAACGAAACCTGCGCGAGCGCGACCATGCCGACCAGACGCGCGCCGTCAGCCCGCTCAGGCAGGCCGAAGACGCCGTCGTCCTGGACAACAGCCACATGACCCTCCCCGAGCAAATGGATTGGGTGATGCGGCGGATCGAAAAAATAACCTGCGCTCCATGTACATCGAAATAGACGACAAATCGGGATTTTGTTTCGGAGTGGTCAAAGCCATCACCAAGGCGGAGGAATCGCTCGCAGAACTCGGCAAGGTCTTTTCGCTGGGAGATATCGTACACAATCGCGTCGAAGTCCAGCGGCTCGAGAAGCTCGGGCTTGAAACCATCGCACACAGCCATTTTCCGGAGTTGGACGGACAGACGGTGCTGATCCGCGCGCACGGGGAGCCGCCGACGACCTATGCGCTGGCAGCGGCCCACCGTATCCGCCTGATCGACGCTACGTGCCCGGTGGTGGCCCGCCTGCAAACGCTGGTCAAAAAGGCGCACGAACAAATGAGCGGTTGCAACGGCCAGGTCGTGATCCTCGGCAAACGGGGTCATGCCGAAGTGGTCGGCCTGACCGGACAGGTCGACGGGGATGCGATCGTCATCGAAACGCTCGACGACCTGGACAACATCGATTTCACGAGACCCGTTTACCTGCTGTCGCAAACCACGCAGAGCCTTGCCCTGTTCGAAGAGGTGCACCGAACCATCCTGGAACGCTCCGCCGACCCGTCGCAGGTGACCGTCAACGATACGATCTGCCGGCAGGTTTCGAACCGGAACCCGCACCTAAAAGAGTTCGTCCGGCGGTTCGACGTCGTAATCTTCGTCTGCGGCCGGAAAAGTTCGAACGGGAAAGTGCTGTATCAAACCTGTACGGAAGCCAATCCGCGCTGCTACAACATCGAGGACGAACAAGAACTGCAAAGAGAGTGGTTCGACGACTGCCGATCGGTCGGCATCTGCGGCGCGACATCCACCCCGAAATGGCTAATGCAGCGAGTCGCCGACACGATCCGTAAAACGATCGGATAAACCCGAAATTATTTCTTATCTCGGGGAACAACCAACCCGTCCTCGTCATGCTCGAAATCCCCGAAACCACCGCCATCAGCGAACAAGTCGCCTCTTTTTTGTCCGGCCGTACGATCGTAAAAGAGGCTCACCTCGGCGGCGCGGTCTACTACGGCCCTGTATGCCAACCCCTGGCAAAAAATAGACGGGAACCTCCCGGCTGCCCTGTTTTTCCGTATCTTTGTATCGACCTGAAGTCCGAACGACCGGACTTCAGGCCGTAAAAACAGAGAACATGGGAAAATTGATCCACAGTTTCGACCCGATCGTCGACGGAGGCTGCCGGATATTGGTACTCGGAACGATGCCCGGCGAAGAGTCGTTGCGCAAACAGCAATATTACGGACACCCGCGCAACGCATTCTGGCCCATCATGGCCGCACTCTGCGGACAGGAACTTCCGGACGCGTACCAGCATCGGAAAGCTATGCTGCTGGAGACGCGAATCGCGCTTTGGGACGTTTGCCGCCGGTGCGAGCGCGACGGCAGCCTCGACAGCAACATCAGCAACGAAGCACCGAACCGCATCGGGGAACTGCTACGGCAATACCCGCAGATCCGCACAATCGCTTTCAACGGGCAGTATGCCGCGCGGCTTTTCAAACGTTATTTTCCGAATGTCGATCCGGAAATCACACGGATCATCCTGCCGTCGACCAGTCCGGCACACGCCGTTCCGTTGGAGAAGAAACTACGGGCCTGGCAGGCCGTAAAAGATTTTTTGAAATAAGCCGGACGCAAAACCGACTGAAAACGGCCGCAGGATTTAAAAATCCTGCGGCCGTTTTAAATTCAGAACAGAAAAAACCGGAAACCTTATCCGGTCGGAAAATTTCGCGCGAGGGATTTTCCTCCACACTTCGGGAAACCGACCGCCCCCCCTTCCTTTACCGCCGTTAGTTATCCGAGCTCGACGATACGTCCCTCTTTGCGGCTCCGTTCGGCGGCAAAAGCGATCGCATGGCTTTCGAGCGAGTCGTCGAGCGGAGTGCTCATGATCGTCGCATCCTGCCTGCGGACAGCTTCGATCCAATCGCGGATCATGCCGGCGTCGCCGCCGCCGTGACCGGCTCCTTTGTAATTCTCCGCATCGATCGCATTCGCATCGTAAACCGTCTTTTCGCCGGTCGCGAAATCGGTCAGCGTGAACGATTCCATATCGCCGACGATATCGCCGCGCGTTCCCATGATGCGGGTACGACGCCCCATGTAAGAGGTAAAAGCCTCGATCGAAAAGTTTACCGTCACGCCGCCTGCGAACTCCATGCTGGTCACGTAATGATCCGGCTGATCGTTGCTACAACGGTAAACGCAACGGCCGTAATCGGTCGTACGCAGGTAACGGAGAATCGCTTCGCCGCGTTCGGGCTCCTCCTCCGGCAGGTCGAATACGTACAGCCAGGTTCGGTCGCGATAGTAGATTTTCAACGCGGAGAACGGGCAGGTCGCCTCTGCGGCGCATCCGTCCGTGCAACGTTCGGTACTCCCTTTCGGAGCGTTCTCCGACTTAAAATGTTTCAGGCCGCCGAAGGCCGCTATCCGGCGACAAGGCTTCCCGATCATCCAGTACAGAATATCGAGGTCGTGGCTCGATTTGGCAAGCACCAGCGGCGTGCTTTTGACCGAATCGTGCCAGCTTCCGCGCACATACGAATGCGACATATGGATATGATCCACCGGCTCGAAATGCTGGATGCTCACCAGGTCGCCGATCCGTTTGGTATCGATCATCTCTTTCAGCTTCAGGAAATAGGGCGAATAGCGCAGCACATGCGTCAGGCAGACGATCTTCTTTTTGTCGCGGGCATGGGCGACCAGCCGGCGGCACTCGTCGAGCGTCACTTGTGCGCCGGCCGAAAGTCCGGCCAGCAGGCATCCGCACAGAAGGGCGATTCGTTTCATGGGCTACGGTTTTTTGAGTCGGCGCATGATGGTTTCGACGTTCTCAGTCCTGCGCAGTTCGAAAAAGCGTTTCCGGTCGCCGGAGAGGTCGCCGAAGATAGGCTCGATGATGTGGAATCCGATGAACGGGAAGACGTTGAGCGAGATGATGTCGAGCATCAGCATCCGCACGTCGATCCGGTCCGTCTCGCCGCGGGCCGCCGATGCGTCCAGCTCCTGCTGGATGTCGTGCATCAGGATCTCTGCGATCTCCCGGATGCGCGTGCGCATCGTCTCGTAGCGCTCGGGCCGCGAGAAGACCTCGTTGACGATGAAGCGCGGCAGGTCGGGGTTGGCCGCGATGAAGTCGAAATGGCGTTCGACCCCGTTTCGCAGACGTTCCGCCAGCGGGAGCCCCGGTTGTCCGAAGGCGGTCAGCACCGATTGGCTCATCAGGCGCATCTTCTCGTCGAGGATGCGTTCGAAAAGTTGTTCCTTGGTCCGGAAATAGTAGTGCAGCATGGCGTGCGTCACACCCGCCGCCTCGGCGATCGAGGTCGTCCGCGCTCCTGCGAACCCCTTGTTGAGGAATTCCCGTTCGGCGGCTTCCAGAATCGTCTGCTCCTTGTTTTTGGCCGGTTTGGTCATGGCGTTGTGCTGGATCAACAGTTTGATTTAACAATTTTGTCAATGCAAAGTTACTACAAAAAAGTGAAATGCGGAAAGATATAGTGATAGAATTGAG
>ERZ857882.5439-NODE-5439-length-9992-cov-4.872497_pt1 | contig 9992 bp, 11 predicted proteins | sample MGYA00519697_ERZ857882 | MGnify/ENA primary metagenome ERZ857882 (study PRJEB31778, sample SAMEA3449373) | human gut metagenome | biome: human gut; feature: human-associated habitat; material: faeces | place: United Kingdom | collected 2010/2012 ... | reverse complement strand
CGTACAAGCCGCGCAAGTCGTACAAGGACGGCGCGGAGAACGAAAACTCGCTCATCCTGCGGCTGGAATACGGGAGCGTGAGCTTCCTTCTGTGCGCCGACACGACCAACGGCGTTCTGAAGGCGCTTCTGAAGGAGGATCCGTCGCTGATGGAGTGCACTGTGCTCAAAAGCCCGCATCACAATGTGGGGCTGCGCTCGGAAACGTATACGTATCTCAAGACCGACTACATGATCTTTTCCACCAGCAGCAAATATCCGCCGGAGCGGGCGCAGATCAATCAGGCGCGGCGCGCGGGCGCGCGGGTGCTGATCACAAGCGGCGACAACGCAGGAACCGTGGTGTTCACGACCGACGGCGAAAAGCTCGACTATACCTGCGAAAACGAGGCCGGCAAGTGGAAGGTGGGCAAGAAATCGATAAAGCTCAGGAAGGGGCAGACCAAGAGCGTTTCCTGCGACACGCGCATGCTGGCGGCGCAGTATTCCTCAAAAAATGTGTGCGTGGTGCGCACCAGCGCCTTCATCTCCGGCGTATCGCGCCCGGCATCCTCGCGCACGGGCCTCACGGAGGCGATCATGCAGGGTTCCTCCTGCAAAACGCTGCCCAGCACGGCGCGGCGCATGCCTTCCACCAGCACGCGGATGCTGTCGCCAGGCAAATTAAGCACCTGCTTGATTTGCGCGATCGTGCCCACGCGGCACAAATCGCCCGCATGGGGATCGTCCACCTCCGCGTCCGTCTGCGCAACCAAAAAGATGCGCTGATCCTCCATCATCGCTTTTTCCAGGGCCGCCACGCTCTTGGGCCTGCCCACGTCAAAATGAAGCACCATGTGCGGAAAGATCATCATCCCCCGCAAAGGCAGCACGGGCATGCGCACAAGCACGCTCCTGCGAACCGTATCCTGCATACATATCCTCCCATGTTTCCAAAAAGCACACTTTGCCGCAGCTTTGCGCCGCGTGCAATGATTATAGCGGCATTTGCGGCCAAATGCAAGCTTCCAGGCCGTATTGTCACAAATCTGCGGTGCTGCCAACATCCCCCATACATGGAACGGCGGCGTTTCTCACAAGCTAGCACGGAACATCGTACAAGCATTCCATGAATGGAGGTTCTACCGTTGGTCAGCGCCATTTTGTTTGCGATCCAGCTATTGGTCACCGTGGTGGTGGGCATCTACTTCTATACGCAGCTGCGCCAGCAGCGCAAAACGCAGCCTGCTACCCGCCGCGAAAGCGGCCGGGAATACGACCGGCTCCAAAAGATGCGCGCCCTCAAGCTGAGCGAGCCGCTTGCCGAGCGCGTCCGTCCCGCCAAGTTTTCGGATATCGTAGGCCAGGAGGACGGCATCAAGTCGCTCAAAGCCATTTTGTGCGGCAAAAACCCGCAGCATGTGCTGATTTACGGCCCTCCGGGCATTGGCAAAACCTGCGCTGCGCGCCTTGTGCTGGAAGCGGCCAAAAAAAGCCCTGGCACGCCCTTCCTTCCCAACGCTCCCTTTATTGAGATGGACGCCACCTGCGTGCGCTTTGACGAGCGCGCCATAGCCGACCCCCTCATTGGCAGCGTGCACGACCCCATTTACCAGGGCGCAGGGCCCTTGGGCGTGCAGGGCATTCCCCAGCCCAAGCCAGGCGCGGTAAGCAAGGCGCATGGCGGCGTGCTGTTCCTGGACGAGATCGGCGAGCTGCATCCCATCCAGATGAACAAGCTGCTCAAGGTGCTGGAGGACCGCAAGGTCATGCTTGAATCCGCCTATTATAACCCGGACGATACCGGCGTGCCCCGCTATATTCACGATATCTTCAAAAACGGCCTTCCGGCGGATTTCCGCCTCGTGGGCGCTACCACCCGCAGCCCGCAGGAAATTTCGCCCGCGCTGCGCAGCCGCTGCATGGAGGTGTTCTTCCGCGCGCTGGAGCCCGAGGAAATCGCGGATATCGCCTACCACTCCGCCGGGCGCGCAGGCTTTGAAATGACCCATGAGGACGCGGAAATGGTAGGCCGCTTCGCCACCTGCGGCCGCGACGCGGTAAACATCGTGCAGATGTGCGCGGGCCTTGCGCAGATGGAAAACCGCACGCAGATCACCACCGCGGACGTGGAATGGGTGATCTATTCCGGCCACTATGCCGCCCGCCCCGACCAGCGCGCCGATACGGAAAACCGCGTGGGGGTCGTGCACGGGCTGGCCATCATCGGCAGCCATCAGGGCGCCACAATGGAAATCGAGGCGGTGGCGCAGCCCGGCAGCGGCCGCCTCACCATCACCGGCATTGTGGAGGAGGAAGAAATTGGCGCGGAGGGGCGCAAAATCAAGCGCAAATCCACCGCCCGCAGCTCTCTAGAAAACGTGATGACCCTATTGTGCTCCATGGGCTACCGCACCCAGGCGTATGACTTGCACATCAACTTTCCGGGCGGCACGCCCGTGGACGGCCCCTCCGCCGGCGTAGCCATGGCCGTGGTGGCCGCCAGCGCCCTTACCGGCAGGCCGGTGGACGGCCACGTGGCCGTTACGGGCGAGCTATCGGTTCGCGGCCTGGTAAAGCCCGTGGGCGGCGTGCCCGGCAAGGTAGAGGCCGCCGAGCACGCGGGCCTCACCACCGTGCTCATCCCCATGGATAACCGCATGGAACGCTTTGAGCACACCACCATCGAGGTGGTGCCCATCTCCACCCTGGAAGAAGCGCTGGACCGCATGCTGCTGCCCGCAAGCGCCGCCGCCCCCGCCGACGCCTCTACGCCGCCCCATCCCGCGCCCGTTCCCGTGCTGGCCGCAGAGGAGCAAACCGCGGCGGGCAAGGGCTGAAGAAGCCCTTGACAATTACGGCATATGTGCTAAAATGGCCCTCCATTGCTTGCTTAAGCGTGAAAGGAGAGCGACGCATATGCCGCAAATGAACAAGGGCGGTAAGTTTATCTTTGGCAAATCGCTCATTCGTCCGGATGGATCGCTGCGCATTCCTCCGCAGGCCGCGGATGAGTACCGCATCGCCTCGGAGGGGCGCGTCTACCTGTTTACGGGAAGCCGCTCCACGGGTGGCTTTTGTGTTACGCGCCACGGCCTGCTCGCCCCCTCGAAGCTGGGCGGCATCCTGCGCGATCTGCCCGGGCTTGACGCTTATGAGCAGCCGGAAGGAACGTTTGCGCCCTATAAGGGCCGCTCCTACGGCTGGCTGCCCATCCAGCCGGACGGCTCCATCCGCCTTCATGAGGCAGCCCTGGCATATCTGAACCTGAAGCCCGGCATGGCGCTTCTGTGCATTCGCAGCTCGGATATCGCCTTCACGCTGGGGGCAAAAGGGCCCCTGCTGGAAAAAGCACAGGCCTTCCCCGGAGTGATCGAAACGTTTTAGAATCCCAATCAAAACCATCAGCTAAGCTGGTGGTCAGGCCGTTGAGAAACCCTATGGAAGGTTTGGAGGGCCGCAGACCCGCAACCTCAATCGTCGTTCTGGCTATTGCCATGGCCGGCCCTCGGTTTGATCGGCGCGCAAGGCGCTGCCGCGCGATAGGCGCAGGCGAACCCTGTTTCGGTGGAAAAGCTCGCCCGCAGGCGAGCTTTCAGTCTGTCAAAAAAGGTCGCGGAAGCGGCCTTTTTCTGATATACTGTAGACGGGTGATGAAAATGCTGACGAAAGAACAGGAGCAGAGACAGGCAATCGAGATGCTGTGTACAGATATGCTGGTGCCGCAGGATCATCTGTTGAGAAAAATAGATGCAGCAGTAGATTTCAAACATATCTACGAGATCGTAGAGGATTTGTATTGCGAGGACAACGGACGACCGAGCTGCGATCCGGTTGTCTTATTCAAGCTGGACATGATAAAGCATCTGTTCGGGATCAGGTCTCTGAGGCAGACGCTTCGGGAGGCAGAGGTCAACGTGGCGTACCGCTGGTTTCTGGGATACAGCATGACGCAGCCGCTGCCGCATTTTGCAACGGTGAGCTATGCGTTCCGGCATCGATTCACAGAAGAAGTGATAGAAGAAGTGTTCCGGTGGATACTGGAAGAAATAGCGCAGGCGGGATATCTGTCACCGGAAGTGGTGTTTGTAGACGGCACGCACATCAAAGCGAACGCAAACCTGAAGAAGCATGTGAAGAAATCCATACCGAAGGCGGCGAAGAGATATCAGGAGCAATTGCTGGAGGAAGTGGATGCAGACCGTGCAGCGCATGGAAAGAAACCACTGCGCAAGGATGACGACGATGATGATCCAAAGCCTCCTGAAGAGAAAAGGATCATTGAATCTACAACGGATCCGGACAGCGGGGTATTCCACAAGGGAGAACACAAGAAGTGTTTTGCCTATGAAGCCCACACGATGTGCGAAAAGCACGGATATGTGCTGGAAGTAGAAGTCACACCGGGGAATGTGCATGACAGCGTGGCGTTTGACACGGTATTCAAAAGAGCGACGGAGCATTATCCGGAGATTGAGGTAGTGACAGCTGATGCCGGATATAAAACGCCGTGGATCTGCAAACAGATCATAGACAGCGGTCGCCTGCCGTCCCTGCCATACAAACGGCCGATGACGAAGAAAGGCAATCTTCCTTGGTACGAATATGTATACGACGAGTACTACGATTGTGTACTCTGTCCTCAGTACAAGGTGCTGAGTTATGCAACGACGAATCGTGAAGGATACCGGGAATACAAGAGCAAAGGATATATCTGCCAAAACTGCCCAGTCAGAGAACAGTGTACTCAAAATCAGCAGTGCGTAAAAACCGTAACCCGACATATCTGGCACGGTTACATTGAGCAGGCAGAAGATGTCCGCCATTCTCCGATTGGCAAAGAGACCTATGCTCTGCGTTCTCAAACAATTGAGCGTGTATTTGCCGACGCCAAAGAAAAACACGCAATGCGTTATACTCCATATCGAGGGCTGCCCGCCGTTACTGCTTGGGTCATGCTCAAATTCGCTGCGCTTAATCTTAAGAAATTCGCCATCCGCAAGTGGATGCGATTTCTGTTTTCTTTCATCTCATCTATTATTGAAGCCACTTTGCCGACGAGCAAAGTGGCTTCTTTGACAATCTGAAAGCTCGCCCGCAGGCGAGCTTTTTCGACAGCCTGAGTGGGCAGCTGCCTTTGGTAGCTGCCCGCTCACTCTAATTTAGCAACGAGGCATTGATTCAGGAGTATAGGTATCGAGTACCTCTCCAGTAGCGGCATCAATTGTTACGCTAAAGGCTTTGACAGGCTCATCAAGATCATCCAGGAAGTAGATCACATAGAACGGTCCCTGATGAGAAGCGTCTGCCGCATAGAGATCGTATATCTTATACCATGCGCTAACTTCATAGGAAGCCATGCTATAACCAATAGATGCTAATCGATTGCTGGCGATTTGTACAGCCTCGGTTTCAGTGATATCCTTACTGCCCGGAATACCATTATTATCACCAAGCAGCATAGCCTTTTCCTCCAGCGGCAGGCGCCAGATGCTTTGATTTTCTGCCACGCTTCCATATTGTTTGTAAACCTTTGCGAGTTCTGGGTTTTCAGCCATCTTCTGTTCTGTGCTTCTAGAGGCGGCTTGCTCTGCTTTTTCAGCCGGATGGTCAATCCCAACATCAGGATCAGAGATTACTTCGCCATTTTCATCGACAACTACACTGTATACTTTCTCCAGATAGGTGCTGTTGTCACGATACTTCTTAAGCTGGATATCCCAGCGCTTGTAGTCGGGGCGCTGCTCTGTTACATACAGATTTGCAACAGGCCGCAGGCTTGCCATGAAGTCATCACTAAAGCCGTATTGATAATGCTCTACCATGCGGGTCAGCCGTTCTTCTCGGTTGCTGTCCGGGCCCTTGACAACTAGCATCTGCCGATCACCTCCTTCATCTAATTAGACATGGTAAGAAGAAAATATGTGAATCCTTTTTCACTTTTTCTACTAACTTTTCTCAAGGAATTTGCACCCTACCTTCTAATGCTTTCTGCCTTCCATTTCCAGCAAAGGCTTCTATGCTTCCTCTACGGTGTCCACAAACATGCAGTTCAGTACCAGCCGATATGCATGGCGTTATTTTGTTGACCGCAGAAAGAAGCCAGCCCTCGCAAGCATCTTCCGCAACATCCACGGTAGTGACTGCAGCGCAATGCAAATCTCATTCTCCCAATCCGGCGAATAATTCCTATGCTCTTGGGTTCGCAAATGGGAGATCGTCCGGGTGGATACCCTCGCTTTTTCCTCAAATCCTTCTATGGTTAGGTGCGCCCGCTTATCGCCGTGAACCATATCCACGCAAAAAATGCAGCGGGAGGGCCACTCGCCCTCCCGCTGCATTTTCATCTGTTTCATTCGCTGTCCCGCCCAGGCCGAAGGGCAAGCGCCGCATCCCAGATGCGATCCGCCGCTTCGCGCTTGCTCATCTTGGGCAGCGGCGTTGCGCCGCGCGCGGTAATCAGCGTTACAATGTTGGTATCCACGCCAAAGCCCGCGCCCTCCGCCGTCACGTCGTTGGCCACAATCATATCCAGGCGCTTGCTTTCAAGCTTCGCCCGCGCGTTTTCCAGCACGCGCTGCGTTTCCGCCGCAAACCCCACCAGCACCTGGCCGGTCTGTTTGCGCTCGCCCACCGCTTTGGCAATGTCCGGGTTCTCCACCAGGGTTAAAACCAGCGGCTCGCCCGCATGCTTTTTCAGCTTCTGCGGGGAGGGGTTCTCAACCCGGTAATCCGCCGGGGCAGCAGCCTGCACAATGATATCCTGCTGCGCGCAGCGTTCCAGCATGGCCTCATACAGGCTTTGCGTGGACGTAACCGCAACGGTTTCCACGCCCGCCGGGGGCGCAAGGCGCACCGGGCCGGAAAGGAGCGTTACCTTCGCGCCGCGCTCCCGCGCCGCCTCCGCCAGGGCGTAGCCCATTTTCCCGGAGGAATCGTTGGTGAGGTACCGCACCGGGTCTATGCGTTCCACAGTGGGGCCGGCCGTTACCAGCACGCGCAGGCCGTTCATATCCTTGGCGGGGCAAAGCAGCCTGCATACCGCTTCCACAATTTCCTTTGGCTCGCTCATGCGGCCCGCGCCCGTATCGCCGCAGGCCAAAAAACCGCTATCCGGGCCTACGGTGCGCACGCCGCGCCGCGTGAGCGTTTCCAGGTTCTGCTGGGTAACCTGCGCCGTCCACATGCCGGTGTTCATGGCGGGAGCCAGCAGGATGGGCGCTTTGGTGGCAAGCAGCGTGGTGGTGAGCATGTCGTCCGCGATGCCGTGGGCCAGCTTGGCCATCAAATTGGCCGTGGCGGGGGCCACCAGCATTACATCCGCCTTTTGCGCAAGGGAGATATGCTTTACATCCCAGGATTCCGTCCGTGAGAACGTATCCACGCAAACGGGGCGGCAGCTCAGGGTTTCAAACGTGAGCGGCGCAACCAGCTTGGTCGCGTTCTCCGTCATAATCACGTCCACGCCGGCATGCAGCTTACGCAGCCGCGAAACCACCTCGCACGCCTTATAGGCCGCAATGCCGCCCGTTACGCCCAGCACCACATGCTTTCCCGAAAGCATGTCAGTTCTCCGCCTCGGCGTCGCGCTCGTAGGTTAAAAGCCCGCGGTTGATTTCCTCCACGGCAATCTTCAGGGGCTTCATATCCTTGGGGTCAATCAGGGGCTGCGCGCCGTCCACCAGCTGGCGGGCGCGCTTGCTGGCCTCTACCACCAGCGTGTAGCGGCAATCCACCTTTTCAGCCAGTTCCACAATCGTCGGTTCTACAATCGCCATTTCAGCATCCTCCTTGCACGGTTGTTTGGTTCTATCGGTCAGTTTTCGGAAATGGTTGGTTTGAAGCGCGTGGTGCGCTGCTTCTCGGCGCTTACGATGGCCTGTAACTGGGAGAAGGCCAGCTCCAGATTATCGTTAATAACGGCGTACTGGTAGCGCTCGATCTTTTTGACTTCGCCGCGGGCATTGCGCAGCCTGCGCTCAATCTCCACCGGGTCGTCGGTATTGCGGGTGTGCAGCCTTATACGCAAATCCTCAAAGCTGGGCGGCAGGATAAACACGCTCACGTATTCCCTTGCGTTTTCCATTACGCTGATCGCGCCCTGCGGGTCGATATCCAACAGCACATGATAGCCCTGCGCCATCATTTCCTCCACGGGCTTGCGCAGCGTGCCGTAATGATGCCCGTGCACTGTGGCGTGCTCCAAAAATTCTCCGTTTTGCACAAGCCGCTCGTACTCCTCGTCGGATACAAAATGATAGTGCACGCCCTCAATTTCACCCTCGCGCGGCTTGCGGGTGGTCACGCTGCATGAAAAGCGGAACGTTGGATCGCAATCCATCAGCTTTTTCACCAGCGTGCCCTTGCCCGTTCCCGACGGGCCTGAAATAATCAGCAGCATGCCTGTGCGCTCAATCTGTACCGCCACAGCCTAGCCCTCCCTTTCATCAATGGACGGATCGCGCGTTCCAATTCGCCCGGCGATGGTTTCCGGCTGGATGGCGGAAAGCACCACATGGCCGCTGTCCATTTGGATCACCGCGCGGGTACGCCTTCCCTGGGTGGCGTCCACCACATGCCCTTTTTCCCGCGCCTCCTGAATAAGGCGCTTTACCGGAGCGCTGTCCGGGCTTACAATGGCAACGATGCGATTTGCGTCCAGCAGGTTGCCAAAGCCAATGTTGATAAGCCGTATCACGCCCTTGCCTCCCCTTTGCTATACGGCGTTTTGCACCTGCTCGCGCAGCTTTTCAATTACGCATTTGGCGTCCACCACGCATTGCGCGATCTGCGCGTCCGACGCTTTGGAGCCAATGGTGTTGACCTCGCGATTCATTTCCTGAATCAGAAAATCCAGCCTTCGGCCCACCTCGCCGCCGTTTTCCACACTTTCCAGGAACTGGGCGATGTGGCTTTCCAGGCGGCTTAGCTCCTCGTCGATGGCGCAGCGGTCGGCCATAATGGCTATCTCCTGAGCCACACGCTGGGGGTCCGCCCCCACCTGCCATTCCTCCAGGCGGGCGGTCAGGCGCTCGCGGTATTCGCGCGGCACCTGCGGCGCGCGCTCCAGGATGCGCTGCCGCAGCTGCTTAAGCTGATCGATATTTGCACGCAAATCCTCCGCCAGATGCGCCCCCTCGCGCTGGCGCATGTCCACAAGCGCTTCCATAGCGCCCTCAAACGCCTCCTGCGCCAGGGCGCTCACCGCCGCCGCGTCTTCCTCCGCCTGCACAATGGTAAGAGCGCCGCTTAGGGTAAGCGCCTCGGCTGCCGTGGCCCTGCGGTAAGGCTCCAGTTGATGCCTTGCGCCGTGCAGCGCCTCAGAAAAGGCCTTAAGCAACGCTTCATCCACGCGTACCTCGCGCGCGTCGGCGCGCGTGTTGGCATAGGTCACAAATACATCCACATGCCCGCGCTTTACGCCGCCGCGGTTGAGCCCGTCGCGCAGCACATCCTCCAGGAAGGTCAAATTTTTCGGCAATCGGAAAGCGATATCCAAAAAGCGGTGGTTCACAGCCTTGAGCTCAATGGTCATCTCGCGCCCGTCGCGGCAAACGCGGCAGCGGCCATAACCCGTCATGCTCTGCATGGACCCTTTCGCCCCCCTATATCGTTAGTAAATTTTATTATAGCATTTCCGCATCAAAAATACAAGTTTTGCTTTCTTCACTTTCAGCCTTCGGGGGCAAAACCACCCCGATTTGCACAAATACAGGATATAAGTAACTCGCGCCAAAGGTGCCCAGCTTCTTGGGCCCCGCTACCAGCCCGCCGTCCCTTTGCAGCTCCAGCGCCTTGCGGTATGCCATGTTCACCGTCGCCCGCGTGATGGATTTGTCCTTGCGGCTTACGAACATTTCGTTTCCGCGAATGGAATAGGTGTACGCCAGGCCCTTGGCCGTATGGAACGTGTGCGCCTGCCAGCGGATCAACTCATTCCAAAGCGCGTCCTCGTCGGAGTGGACTGCTATAAGGCAAGTAGACACAAAAAAGAAACCCTGTCGTAGAATTACG
>ERZ857882.5437-NODE-5437-length-9995-cov-4.196881_pt1 | contig 9995 bp, 14 predicted proteins | sample MGYA00519697_ERZ857882 | MGnify/ENA primary metagenome ERZ857882 (study PRJEB31778, sample SAMEA3449373) | human gut metagenome | biome: human gut; feature: human-associated habitat; material: faeces | place: United Kingdom | collected 2010/2012 ... | reverse complement strand
CCCGGCAGGCCAGCTTGGCGTACATATGGGTGTCCAGGGCCACCTGGTCGTTGCGGCTGCGGCCGGTGTGCAGGCGCTTGCCCGCCTCGCCGATGCGCTGGGTGAGCAGCGCCTCCACAAACATGTGCACATCCTCCGCGCTCTTATCAATTTCCAGGGCCCCGGCGCGGTAATCGGCCAGGATGCCCTTGAGGCCGTCCACAATGGCGGCCGCGTCGGCGGCGGGGATGATGTTTTGCTCGCCCAGCATGGTGGCGTGGGCGATGGATCCGGCGATATCGCACTCGATCAGCCGCTGATCGAAGGGGATGGAGGACTGAAAGTCGTCCATAAGCGCGTCTGTGGGCTTTTCAAAGCGCCCGGCCCAAAGCTTTGGCATCATAAATCCTTCCTGTTCTAAATCAATTTGCGGGTACCTATCAAGCGGGAACCGAAGCCTTGCGCAGCTCAATTTCCTGCACGTGGCGGCCGTCGGTTTTGAGCACCACGGCGTGCCAGCCGCCGCAATCAAAGCTGTCGCCGGGCTTGGGCACGCTTTCGGTCATTTCCATCACCCAGCCGCCAACGGTGCTAGCCTCGGTTTGCGCGTCTATGTTCAGCTGTTCAAACAGCTCCTCGGGATCAGCTGAACCAAGGGCGCGGCAGGTTGCGTCGTTGATGAAGCGGAAGGGCTCCTCCACCTCGTCGTGCTCGTCCCAGATCTCGCCGACGAGCTCTTCCAGAATATCCTCCATGGTTACGATGCCAACGGTGCCGCCGTATTCGTCCGCAACCACGGCCATTTGGGACTGCGTGCGCTGCAAAAGGCGCAGCGTATCGCTGATCTTGGCGGAGGGAGTCACATACACGGGCTTTTTCATAATTTGCGCCATGCCAAAGTCCCCGCCCTTGCGCACGCGGTTGTAAAAATCCTTCTGATGAATAACGCCCACAATATGGTCCAGCGTTTCCTCATACACGGGCAGGCGCGAATAGCCGCTTTCCTCAAACCGGTCGGCGGCCTCCTTGGGGGCGCTTTCCAGCGGCACGCCCTCCACCCGCACGCGGGGGGTGAGGATATCGCTCACATCCAGGTCGTGGAATTCGATGGCGCTTTTCAAAAGCTCGCTTTCATCGGCGTTCATGCCGCCCTCCTGCTCGGCCTCCTCCACAAGGGTGAGCAGCTCGTCCTGCGTGAAGGAAGGCTCCTCCTGCACGCTAAACATGCGGCGCAGAAGCTGCTTCCATTTGGAAAACAGCCAGTTGACGGGCTTGAGCACCGTCATCAGCCCGCGCACAACGGGGCATACGGCCATCGCGAAGCGCTCGGGCGCTTCCTTGGCCAGGCTTTTGGGCGAGATTTCGCCGAAAATTAGCACCACGACGGTGATGACCGCGGTGGACACGCTAACGCCCGCGCTGCCAATCCAGCTGACGAATACCACCGTGCCGACGGACGCCAGCGCGATGTTTACAATGTTATTGCCCACCAGAATGGTGGAAAGCAGCTCGTCGTAGCGTTCCTCCAGGGCTAGGGCCTCGGCGGCGCGCTTTTTGCCGTGCTCTGCCAGGCTTTTTAGCCTGGCGCGGTTCAGGGAAGAAAAGGCGGTTTCCGTAGCGGAAAAGAAAGCGGACAACGCTACCAGCACCGCCATGAGCCCAATTTGCATAAGGGCCTCCTGCGTGGACATGTTTAGGGATCCTCCTTCACAAAACGGCTGCGGCAAACAGGCCCGCCCCCTTTGGGGGCGGGAAACGGCGCAGCGTTCCATTTTTGCGGATAGGCAAACAGGCGGCCATCCGCATAGCCGCCATACGCACAGGGAGCGTGAACACGCGCAGAATCGCCCGCGTGGAAACAAAGCGGGGTCATCGGGCTGGCAGGATCGCCGTCCACGGCGATATCACACTCCTTCTTCATTCTGGGGAATGGGGTTAGTGTAGCATAGAAGGGCGCGAATGTCAAATATGCGGGCAATCGCGGGAAAGGCCGCGCCCCATAACGCTTTTTGCGCACTTGAAACCTTTGCGTTTCCCTGCTACAATACCCGTAACAAAACAAAGGAGCAAAGCCTATGCGGGATTTTACGGCCCTGGTAAACGAGCAGCGCGCCTATTTCCTCACCCAGGCCACAAAGCCATACGCCTTTCGAGCGCGCATGCTCAACGCCCTGGCAGGGTGGATTGACGCGCATGAAGGGGATATTCTGGCGGCCCTGACGGAGGATTTGGGCAAAAGCGCCTATGAGGGCTACCTGACCGAGGTGGCCATGGTGAAGCAGGAGATCAAGGATGCCAAACGCAATCTCAAGCGCTGGATGCGCCCCCAGCGCGCCCGCACCGCGATAGGCCAGCTGCCGGGCCGGTGCCGGATTTACCGCGAGCCCTATGGCGTAACGCTGATCATGTCGCCGTGGAATTACCCCTTTCAGCTTACCGTAGCGCCGCTGATTGGCGCTATCTGCGCGGGCGATTGCGCCGTGCTCAAGCCGTCGGCCTATTCTGCCGCCACCTCAAAGCTGATCAAGGGCATGGCGGAGGCGCTGTTTGAGCCGCGCTATATCGCCGCCGTGGAGGGCGGCCGGGCGGAAAACGCCGGGCTGCTGGAGCAGCGGTTTGATTTCATCTTCTTTACAGGCAGCCCTGCCGTGGGACGGCTGGTGATGCAAAAGGCGGCGGCGCATTTAACGCCGGTAAGCCTGGAGCTAGGCGGCAAAAGCCCCGTAATTGTGGATGAAACGGCGGATATAGCCCTTACGGCCCGCCGCCTGGCCTGGGGCAAGTTTTTAAACGCCGGGCAAACCTGCGTTGCGCCGGATTATGTGCTGGTGCACCATAGCCGCGAACAACGGCTTCTGGAAGCGCTCATCGCGGAGGTGCGCGCCATGTACACCAGCGCGCCGCTTCGCAATCCCGACCTTCCCAGGATCATCAACCAGCGCCATTTTGAGCGGCTGGTGGGGCTGATGCAAAGCGGCGTGATCAGCCACGGAGGGCAAATTGACATACGGGAGCGCCGCATAGCCCCCACCCTGCTTACGGATGTGACGTGGGACGAGCCCATCATGCAGGAGGAGATTTTTGGCCCTCTTTTGCCCATTCTGACATACCGCAGCCTGGACGAGGCCATCGCGCGCATTCAGGAGCGTCCCAAGCCGCTGGCGCTGTACCTGTTTACCCAGAGCGCGCAGGCGCGAAAGCGCGTGCTTGAGGAGGTCAGCTTTGGCGGCGGCTGCGTGAACGATACCGTGCTGCACCTGGCCACCCCGTACATGCCCTTTGGCGGCGTAGGGGAAAGCGGCATGGGCGGCTACCATGGACGCCACAGCTTCGAGGCCTTTTCCCACCAGAAAAGCGTGCTTACGCGCTTTGCCCGGCCGGATGTGGCGCTGCGCTATGCGCCCTACGGCGGCAAGCTGAAGTGGCTGAAAAGGTTGATGTGAGCCCCAAAAGCGGAAAGCCGGAAAGCAAAAAAGCAACGGTGCGGGCCCGGGCGGGCCGCACCGTTGCTTTGGGTTAAAAGCTTTCACCCTGGAAAGCTCTGCTGCCAGTCGGCGCACTGCTCAATGCGCGTGCCCTCGCTATCCGTGGCGGGATCATAGGCAAATTCGTGCAGCTGCTTGCAGGGGAAACGGTCGCATTGGCCGCAATGCTCCTTGCCCTTGCTCTCACAGCAGCTTTTGATGGGGCAGCTTTTGGCCCAGTAGGGCTTTTTGATCTTCAGGCAGCCCTCGCACTTCATAATCTCGCGGTATTTGCATTCGCTGCATAAAAGTCCGCAACGGGTTTCAATCATGGCGTTCCCTCCTTTGGGATATCCTCCGGCGGAGTATAACAAAGTTTGCGGGCAGTGTCAACCGAAATGGTTGCGGGATGGGGTTTTGTATGGTACGATGTGGCTATCAAGCGGGGAGGCGGCAGGCATGAGGCAAAGAACGCTGGTTTTGGATATCGCGGAACAAACGCGCCGCGCGCTGTGGGAGGTGCGCAACGTGATGGACTGCGTGCCCCAGGCGCTATGGAGCAGGCCCTATTGCGGCATGCCTGTGTGGAAGCACATCTATCACATGCTGCACTCGCTGGATCGTTGGTTTGCGAATCCGCGCGACCCGGCCTACCAGGAGCCGCCGTTCCATACGCCCGGCCTGAACGATCTGGATACGCCGCCGCAGGGCAGCCTTTCCAGGGAAACGCTTACGGCCTATCTGACGCAGGTGGGGGAACGGACGATGGCGTACCTGGAGGAATTGGACGACGCGGCGCTGGAGGAACGCCCGCAGGGCTGCGAGTTTACGCGCATGACGCTTATCCTGGGGCAGCACCGGCACCTGAGCACGCACATGGGCATGCTGATGGGCTTTATCATAGCCGAAACGGGCCGCTGGCCGCGCGTGCTGGGGCTGGAAAGGCCAATGCCGCAAGGAACATACGATCGGTTCTTTTAAGGAAAAGAATTAACTTATACCCGCGTTGGAGATTACTACATCCCAAATTTGAAGCTGGCAGAACAGCCAGACAAGCCCATCGGCAAGTATGGACGTATGCAGCAGCGGTATTTGAAAGAATACCGCCCCGCTCTGTATAGCGGCCTGTTACTAACAGAGAAGTTATATCTCCGCTTGTTGGAGATCGACAAGGCGGCAAACCGACGCATGGACATTCTCATGCCGCAGCTTATGTAAGCCGCCGGTGTGACCGAAGAATTATAAGCCGCCAATCAAATGAAGTGGGTAGGACTGGCAAATAATTGTAAGGCGCAGGTGGAAGAAATAATACAAAATGAATTAATTTTTAGATAATTTTAATATTGGGTGCAATGAGCCAGTTTTTGTAACACAGCCAAATCACTTATATAATAACCACTATTGGTTTTTGTAAGTATGCCGCGCTTAACAAAATCAGCCAAAACATACAGAAGATGTCGATATGTAACCCCCAAAAATTCCGATGATTCTGTATGTTTCTCTCTGTAATACCCATTTTGTGATGTAAGTAAAATAAAATTTGCCAAACGTACATCCAAAGGGTAAGACTGATTACGTGAATAGTTATATGTATTTCCTATTGCTTTTTGACTGAGAAAAAGGCAGATATGGCGCAAAAATCTTATATCCTCCAAAATTTTATGCTTACAACTGCTTGTGTTAATTGCATAGCAAGTACATTCTGTAATTGCCGTAATTCCATTTGATGTGTTTTGCGCTCCAATCAATTCCATTTCCCCAATGAAACAAGGGGCATTTAAGAAATTGATTAGGGAAATGCGTCCATTTTCGTGCGATAGAAACAATTTTGCTCTGCCGTTGATTAGATAATACAAGTATGCAGGGGCAGTCCCCTCCTGCATTATTACTTCGTCACTTTCAAATTGAACAATCGAAACATACGGTCTTATGTCAAAATTGAAATAATCTATCAAAGGAAAGTGATTGTAATATTCATCTATGAGATTTTGCTGAACTATCTTTTTCATGAATATTCCTTTCTGCAAAAGTGTGTGAGATTTCTCATAGTAGTCTAACATAAATAGCGCTATAATTCAAGAAAAGCAAGGAGGACATTGCAATGGAGCAAAAAAAGTATTGGGATCAAGTATCAACAACAAAACAATTTACAACACCTTTTCATGCAGCTGAATTTGAAAAGTATGTGGGAAGAAATTCTGTAATTCTCGATGTGGGATGCGGCTATGGACGTACCCTTAATGAGCTTTATCAACTTGGTTTTCAGCATCTAATAGGAATTGACTTTTCAAGTGGGATGATCGAACGGGGCAAAGAGCAATTCCCTTATTTGGATTTAAGAACAAAAATAGCTGACAATATTGATTTGCCTGATCAGAGCGTTGATGCCGTTATTCTGTTTGCAGTATTAACTTGCATTCAGAATAATTCCGAGCAGGAGAAGCTAATCAGAGAAATCGAAAGAGTTTTAAGGCCAAACGGCATACTATACGTTAATGATTTCCTTTTAAATGATGACGACCGAAATAAAAAGCGCTACGCTGAATTTGCCTCCAAATATGGAAATTATAATTATGGCGTTTTCGAGCTGCCAGAGGGAGCTGTTTGCAGACATCATGATGAAAACTGGATTCTTAATCTGCTTGCAGGTTTCAATGCTCTAAAATATGAGCATTTAACTTTTACTACCATGAATGGTCATAAATCAAACGGCTTCTATTTTATTGGTAAAAAGATATGTTAAAAAAATTAAAATGCGGACGACTGGCCTTTGTATTTGGAACAGTTCTTTCTGCCTTTGGGATCGCATTGCAAACAAAAGCGGACATTGGTATTTCAATGGTTGCAGCACCTGCTTATATTTTCGCTGAAAAAGACGTTTAAAACCAAGCGAAAGGCAGGGCGGATAACCCTGCCTTTCGCCAAATCCGTATCCGACTGTTTTACGCCTGCTGGAACTGGCTTTGGTACAACCTGGCATAGAAGCCGCCCTGGCTGAGCAGCTCCTCGTGCGTGCCCTGCTCGATCACGTTGCCCTGGTTCATCACCAAAATCACATCCGCCGTTTGAATGGTGGACAGGCGGTGCGCCACGATAAAGCTGGTGCGGCCCGTCATCAGCTTATCAAAGGCGCGCTGGATGCGCTGCTCCGTGCGCGTGTCGATGGAGGAGGTGGCCTCGTCCAGGATGAGCATGGGCGGCAGGCATAGCATCACGCGCGTGATGCACAACTGGGTGGACTTGAAGAAAGTGCTGCCGGAGGGGCTGAAAACGCTGCAAAGCTGCAAGGCGCATGGCAAAAAGGTCTACGTCCTCTCGAATTATGCCGACGATGCCTTTGCGGTTGTCGAGCACAAGTACGACTTTTTTAACCTCTTCGACGCGAAATTCGTCTCCGGGCGCTTGAAGCTGATGAAGCCCAGCGAGCAGATTTTCCAGTACGTCATTTCCGCCACGGGGCACGAGCCGTCGCGCGTGCTGTTTCTGGATGACACGCCGGGGAACGTCGAGGGTGCGCTCTTCTGCGGCTGGCAGTCGCTGTGTGTGTCGCATCCCGGCAAGCTGACGGAATTTTTCGGCTTGGAATAACGCAAAGCCTTGAATTTTCCGCATTTTCCTCTTGACATACCCCTGCGAACGTGGTATCATTACCGTTGAGCCGCACGGGAGAGGTCTGTCACAATGCGCATCTGCGCAACCTCAGATTCCGGCGAGTATATAATAGGAGGTGCTTATTGTCATGTACGCAATCATCAGCGCTGGCAACAAGCAGTACAAGGTTTCTCAGGGTGAAACCATCTACATCGACAAGGTGAATCAGGCAGATGGCTCTGCTATCTCCTTCGACGCCATCATGGTCGTCAATGAAGGCGATGTCAAGGTCGGCACGCCCACTGTCGCGGGTGTGACGGTTGAAGGCAAGATCGTCGGTCAGGTCAAGGGCGAGAAGATTAAGATCTACAAGTACAAGTCCAAGAAGAACTACCATCGTCGTGCCGGCCATCGTCAGCCCTACACGAAGGTGGAAATCACCGCCATCAACGCCTAATGACGCGCGCTGTGCTTTTTGAGGACGCTGCCGGACGCATCACGGGTGTTTCCGTCAAGGGACATTCCGGCTATGCGGAGGAAGGCAGCGACATCGTCTGCGCGGGCATTTCCACGCTGCTCATCACCATCGACCAAGCGCTTTGCAGCCTGGTGGGGCTTTCCCCCATCGAACACGGCGGTGAAGATGGCTTCGCGGAGGTGCTGTTGCCGCCGGGAATCACCGATAAGCAGATGGAACAGGCGCAGCTGCTGTTTGGGGCGCTTCGCATCGGCTTTTCCGACATTGCGGAGCAGTACCCCGCGTATTTTCGGCTCACGACCCGCAAGGTTCATTGAGCCACGACCTTGATAGATAAATTGGAGGGTATTACCATGATGAAGTTGAATCTTCAGCTGTTCGCTCATAAGAAAGGTATGGGTTCTACCCGTAACGGCCGCGACAGCGAATCCAAGCGCCTTGGCCCGAAGCGTGCCGACGGTCAGTTCTCTCAGGCTGGCAACATTCTTGTTCGTCAGCGCGGCACCAAGATTCATCCCGGTCAGAACGTGGGCATCGGCAAGGACGACACCCTGTTCGCGCTGGTGAGCGGCGTTGTCCGCTTCGAGCGTCTGGGCCGCGACAAGAAGCAGGTTTCCGTCTATCCTGTGGCGGAATAATCGCTTCCCCATCCGCTTTGAAACGCCTGATCGCCGCATTGATGCGTCGGTCGGGCGTTTTCTGTTAGAGGATTTCAGGCGCAGTTCGCGCGCGAATTACTCCGCATTCCGAATTCTGCATTCCGAATTTCTTTCAGGAGGTTTCCATGCGTTTCTTCCGTACTTCCCCTGAAAAACTCCCGGCGGCTGAATCCGAGATGATTTTCTCCAAACAGGACTTGAAGCAGCTGCTTTTGCCGCTCTTGGCGGAGCAGTTTCTCGTCGTGCTGATTGGCATGATGGATACCATCATGGTGTCCTACTGCGGCGAATCGGCAATGAGCGGCGAATCGGCGATGAGCGGCGTTTCGCTGGTGGACAGCATCAACGTGCTGCTGATTGGCGTGTTTTCCGCCTTGGCGACGGGCGGCGCGGTGCTGGTCAGCCAGTATCTGGGGAAGAAGCGCCCGGATGCCGCGAAAACTGCCGCAAAGATGCTGTTCTATGTCGTTTTGCTCGTTTCGCTGGCGATTATGGCGGTTTGCCTGATTTTCCGCAAACCGCTGCTGTTCGCCATCTTCGGCAATGTCGAAGAGGACGTCATGACAGCAAGCCAGATTTACTTCCTCATGTCGGCGCTCTCCTATCCCGTCATGGCGATTTACAATGCCTACTGCGCGCTCCTGCGCTGCATTGGCAATCCGCGCGCAACGATGTTCTCCTCCTTCATCATGAACATCGTCAACCTCATCGGCAACAGCGTGACTATCTTCTGGCTGGGCTGGGGCGTGATGGGCGCGGGGCTGGCGACGCTGATTTCGCGCTCCGTGGGCGCGTACATCACGCAGCGTGCCCTCCGCGACCCGCACTGCCGGATTCCGTATCCGGGCATGTTCCCCTTCGAGTGGCATCCGAGCGAAGTCAAGAAGATTCTGAGCGTCGGCATTCCCAGCGGCTTTGAGAACGGGCTGTTTCAGCTCGGCAAGCTGCTGCTGCTGAGCATGATTGCCACCTTCGGCACCGCCAGCACCGCCGCGAACGCCGTCGGCAACACGCTCGGTTCATTCCAGTGCCTGCCCGGAAACGCCATCGGGCTGGCGATGATTGCGGTCGTCGGGCAGTGCTGCGGTGCGCACGCCTACGATCAGGCAAAATTCTACACCAAGAAACTCATGCAGATTGTCTACCTCTGCATGGGCACGCTGAACATCCTGATGCTGCTCTGCAACCCGATTATTACCCTGCCGTTCAACCTTTCGCCGGAAGCGACGGTGCTTGCGCGGCAGATTGTGGCGCTGCACGGCGCGGGCTGCGTGATTTTCTGGCCGATGTCCTTCACGATGCCGAACGCGCTCCGTGCGGCGGGCGACGCGAAGTACACGATGACGGTCGCGGTCTTCTCGATGGCGGTTTTTCGCATCGGCTTCGGCGTTTTCCTCGCGACGACGATGGGCATGGGCGTCATCGGCGTGTGGATTGCCATGCAGATTGACTGGGTGTTCCGCATCATCTGTTTCCTGATTCGCTGGCACAGCGGCAAGTGGCAGACGAAGACGCTGGTGTAAAGAAAAGCGCGGTACGCTTTCCCCGGATTGGGGGGCGTACCGCGTTTTTTGTGGTGTTGACTTTTTTCGGACAACCAAGGTTGGTTTTTCTATCATTCAGATCATTGCCTTGCTTCCAGGGGCAAAGAAAACGAACGAAGTTCGCGATCGCCCTCTGGACTCCTTCGGGTCGCCTCCCATGTTACTGGACTGTGTTGGAAGGCTTTTTAGTTACTGGCAGGGACGCTTCGCTGCCTGCACCTTTGTTGTGCGCATTTGGCATACTGGTCACCCGTGGAACGGTTGGGGCGTTGCCCCAAAC
>ERZ857882.5436-NODE-5436-length-9995-cov-5.720624_pt1 | contig 9995 bp, 11 predicted proteins | sample MGYA00519697_ERZ857882 | MGnify/ENA primary metagenome ERZ857882 (study PRJEB31778, sample SAMEA3449373) | human gut metagenome | biome: human gut; feature: human-associated habitat; material: faeces | place: United Kingdom | collected 2010/2012 ... | reverse complement strand
CTGAACATCGACTACGGTTCCATGCTGACCCACGAGTACAACGCCCAGGTCAAGGACGACCTGTTCACCACCCCCGAGCGTCCCTTCGCCGGTGCCGACGACTATGAGGCTCCCAGCAAGGGCAAGTCCTCCGTGCTGGACCTGCTGGTGCCCGTGATCGTTCTGATCGCTGTCTGCATCATCTCCCTGGTCTACTCCGGCGGTTACTTCGATGGCGGCATGACCTTCATGGAGGCCTTCTCCGCTGCCTCGGCCGGTGCGGCGCTGGCCATCGGAGGTCTGATCGGCTGCGTGTTCACCTTCGTTTACTTCTGGCTGCGCGGCGCCATCGGCTTCGAGAAGTCCTTTGAGTCCGTGCCCCAGGGCTTCATCCAGATGATCGCCCCCATCCTGATCCTGACCTTCGCCTGGACCCTGTGCTCCTTCACCCGCTTTGCCATGTACTCCGCTGACTTCGTCAGCAACGCCATGGCCAACGTTGGCGATCTGCGTATGTTCCTGCCCGCCATCATCTTCATCATCGGCGCGGCTATCGGCTTCGCCACCGGTACCTCTTGGGGCACCATCGGCATCATGGCCCCCATCGTTGTTCAGGTCTTTGACTTCAACACCCAGCCCATCCTGTGCACCATCGGTCTGGCGGCTGCCTGCTCCGGCGGCGTTATGGGCGACCACTGCTCCCCCATCTCCGACACCACCATCATGGCTTCCGCTGGTGCCCACTGCTTCCACCTGAACCACGTGTTCACTCAGCTGCCCTATGCCCTGACCGTTTCCGGTGTGGCCTTCGTCAGCTTCATCCTGGCCGGTCTGATCCAGAACGTGGTCATCAACCTGATCCTCGCCTGCGTCCTGATGGTCGGCACCCTGCTGGTGATCAAGGCGATCGTTGCCAAGAAGCACGCCGGTATCTTCGAGGAAATGGCTGAGGCCAACAAGGCTTTGGCACACCAGAAGTAAGCGTGTTCTGAAACGTACTGATACTTCCAACAAAAGAAAGACCACAGCGGGTGCATGCCCGCTGTGGTCTTTTTTGCGTAAAAGCTGAATTCTGTAGGGGCGGACGACCCTGTCCGCCCAAACGGTAAACGCGGCATTTTCGGTTGGGCCGATATCACAAGGGGACTTGTTTCGCTGCGCTTCACAGCGCTCGTCATCGGCCTCTGCGTACTGAATTTCGTAGGGGGCGGCGTCCCCGACGCCCCGCGTATGAACCTCCACGCTTCTTGTGTATTTTGTAGGGCGGCATGACTACATGCCGCCGCACGACAACGCACTATGCCGTTGGCGGCGGGGTGAGGTCACCCCGCCCTACATCCTGTGCATCGAACAGCCATAAGCAAAAATAAAAGGGGCGGGAACAATTCCCGCCCCTGATGCGTCTCTATATTGCAAAACCTTTATACTTCGATGCCGTACTTCTCAAACCGGGGGATCAGACCGTACCGGGGATGGGGATCGCCGTCGTCGGGGATCTGGGCCAGATCGTAGCCGGGATAGTCGTTGCCCTCGATGATGGCGGGGCCCTTCTCCGTCATGCAGATATCCCAGCCCACATAGTGGAACTCCGGATACATCAGCGCCGCCTTCAGAGCCAGCGCCTTGACCTCCTCATGCATGGGCATCTGATAGCCCTTCAGCTCGATGCCGGTGGTGGGATGGCGGTCGTACTTCTTCAGCTCCTCGTCGTGGCCCTGACCGGCGATCTTGCCGGTGTCCAGATCGAACCGCATGGTGATGCCGCCCCGGCCCATGTTGTCAAAGGCCATGCCGCCGGTGCCCGCCTTGCAGGCGGCGTAGATCACCAGCGGCTCGCCGTCCTTCACGAAGGTGGCCACGCGGATGCAGTTGATGGAATCGGGATGCAGCGCCGCCGCCTGGGGATGCTGGCGGATGACCTCCTCGCAGATGCCGAACCGCTTCTCCGGCTGCTTCATGTAGGCCCACATGGCCTCCAGATCGGCGAAATCCTTCTTGTACAGCTTCTCGATACCGCTGCCGCAGTCACCGTCGATGGGCTTGACGATCACGGCGTCCTTGTCCGCCATGAACGCCTTGAACTGCTCAAAATCTGCCTTGAACAGATTCAGCGCCTCGCGGCCCATCAGGGGCCGGAACTTCTCAAAAAAGGCGTTCTTGTCATTGAAGATGGCGGCGTCGGTGCGGTTATTCACCCGCTTGACGAAGGCGGCGGAGCGCACCCGGGTCAAATAGGTGGCCCGCTCATCGTCGCTCAGGTCGTAAAACTCAAACATCATATAGTCCGTGGGGCCTGCGCCGTAGCGCTTGGCGCACCGCAGCATGTCGGTAAACAGCGCTGCCGTGGGCTTGCCGCAGATGGCGTGTGCCTTTCCGGCGGTCTCCCAGACCCGGCGCAGCGGCACGCTCTTGGCCGCCTGACGGATAGAACTCAGTTTCATAAAGGCAGATCATCCTTTCATAACAGGTGCTTATCATTATACCTGTTTCTTTGGAAAAGAAAAGCCCCCACAGCCAAATTTCCGCCCCGCACCCATGAAAAAAATGAAACCCAGCCATAACGAGCGGAAATTTTTCTGAAAAAATTGTCCCGCCCCTCTTGACAGGTGTACCACATCGTGGTATAAGTGTATTAACACGCTTAATACACTACACTCGGGAGGAGTGACACTATGATCCATCTGGACTATCGGGACAGCCGCCCCATCTATGAGCAGGTAAAGGACAGCCTGCGCCGTTTGATGGTCACCGGTGTCTTGGCGCCCGGCGACAAGCTGCCGTCGGTGCGGTCCATGGCCTCGCAGCTATCCATCAACCCCAACACCATCCAGCGGGCCTATGCCGAGCTGGAATCGGAGGGCTATGTGGTGTCCGTCACCGGGAAAGGCAGCTTTGTGGCGGAGGGCGACACCCAGAACGCTGCCCGCAAGGCGGAGCTCACCGGTAAGCTGAAGCCCATCTTGGAGGAGCTGCGGAGCCTGGGTATGACCCACGAAGAGCTCATGCAGCTCTGGGAAGGAGAGAAGAAGTAATGTTAGAAGCAAAAAACGTCGTCAAGAGCTTTGACGGCTTCCGCGCGCTGGACGACGCCAGCCTGACCGTCCCCAAGGGCGCGGTGTACGGCCTGGTGGGCCCCAACGGCGCGGGCAAATCCACCATCATCCGCCACTTCACCGGCGTCTACCGCCCGGACAGCGGCGCCCTGACTCTGGAGGGCCAGCCCATCTACGAAAACCCCGCCGTCAAGCGCCGCATCTGCGTGATCCCCGACGACTGGTTCTATTTCTCCCAGTGGTCCATCCGGGAGATGGCCCGCCTCTATAAGGGCATGTACCCCACCTTCAGCCAGGAGCGCTACGACAAGATGCACGAGGTCTTCCCCCTGGATGATCGCCAGATGATCCGCCGCATGAGCAAGGGCATGCAAAAGCAGGCGGCCTTCTGGATCACCATGAGCTGCATGCCCGAGTACCTGATCCTGGATGAGCCGGTGGACGGCCTGGATCCCGTCATGCGCCGCCAGGTGTGGTCGCTGCTGCTGGGCGACGTGGCCGAGCGGGGCACCACCGTGCTGGTGTCCAGCCACAACCTCCGGGAGCTGGAGGACGTGTGCGACCATGTGGGCATCATGAACAAGGGCAAGGTGCTCTTAGAGCGCAGCCTCAGCGACCTGCAGGACAACACCGTGAAGCTGCAGGTGGCCTTCGGCGGCGATGAGCCGGCCATGCCCGCCGGCCTGAACGTCCTGCATCACGAGAGGATCGGCCGTGTCCATACCTACATCGTCCGCGGCAATCAGAACGACATTCTGGCCCAGGTGTCGGCCCTCCAGCCCATTCTGCTGGAGGCCATCCCCCTGACGCTGGAGGAGATCTTTATTTACGAGTTGGGAGGTGCCGATTATGCGGTCCATGATATCGTCCTCTGAGCGCGCCCTGGCCCGCTCCGACTTCCGGCGCTTCTGGCCGCTGCTGTTCGGCTATGCCGTGCTGTGGCTGTGCGCCCTGCCCCTGTCCCTGTGGAGCCGCCACGATTACCTCAGTTCCCGCCGCCCCATGGAGGCCATGGCCAGCGTCAGCAACTACTTCTATAACGCCTCCCGTGCGTCCATCTACGTCTCCGCCTTTTTCGCGGTGCTGCTGGCCATGGCGCTGTTCGCCTACCTGATGAACAGCCGCAGCGTGGGCCTGATGCATTCTCTGCCCATCACCCGGGGCCGCCAGTTCGCCACCCACTTCGCCGTGGGCGTCGTCATGTTCACGGCGGTGCACCTGGCCACGGCCCTGCTGACCCTGCCGGTGCAGGCGGCGCTGGGCGCCGTCAACATGCGGGGTACCTGGGAATGGTTCGCCGCGGCGGAGCTCACCAGCCTCTTCTTCTTCGCGCTGGCCACGCTGTGCGCCATGATCACCGGCTGGCTGCTGGTCGTCCCCGTGATCTACACCGGCATCAACTTCCTGTTTGCCGCCTTCCATCTGCTGTTCTCCACCATGGCCCAGCTGTTTTACTGGGGCTACGAGAGTGCCGGCTGGCCCGCCTGGGTGAATTGGCTGACCCCCTTCGTCCGCCTGTACCAGGCCGCCACGACCACCGGCGCGGAGGACGAGATCCCCTACGGCGTAGAGAACGGCGCCCGCTACTATTTCGACTATCTGCCCGCCCGCTTCTGGAATGCGATGCTGATCTATACCGTGGCGGCGGTGCTCTTTATCGTGATCGCGTGGCTCTTCTGCCGCGCCCGCCACAGCGAGACCGCCGGTGACGCTATCGTGTTCCCCTGGCTGCGTCCCGTGGTGCTGTACGTCATCTCGCTGGCCGGCGGCATGGGTCTGGGCATCCTGCTGTGGTATCTGGTGTCCTACGGCGAGAGCATCTATGTCATGCTGCTGTGCCAGATCGTGGCCGGTCTCATCGTCTATTTCGGCGTCCAGATGCTGCTGCACAAGTCCTTCAAGGTGTTCAACCACCGGGGCTGGCTGGGCGCGGCCGCGCTGGCGGCAGCTCTGGTGATCATCAGCCTGGTGATCCGCTTCGACGCCTTCGGCGCACAGAAGTACGTTCCCGATGTGAACCAGATCGAAAGCGCCGAGATCAATACCTACGCCTACGACGATATTCCCAGCGTCCGCGGTCTGAAGGATCCCCAGGGCCTGGAAAAGCTCACTGCCCTTCACAAGGCAATCCTGGAGCAGGGGCGCCCCGCCAGCCAGGAGATCGATCAGATCAACAGCATCCCCACCAGTGAATACACCGGCGATCAGGACTACTTTACGTTCTCCATTGACTATACGCTCAAGGACGGCAATACGATCCGCCGCAGCTACAGCCAGATCGTCCGCCGCGGCACGCCCCTGTACGAGGCCGCCAACGCCTTCTATAACGATCCGGCGGTGCGTCAGGTCAGCTATGATGACAACTATCTTGATGCGGAGATCGAGCCCTCCGCCATCACCGGCGGCTGGTTCAACAACTATAAGCAGGACGGCGGCGGCTCCGCGGAGCTGACCGGCACCCAGGCCCGCCAGCTGTACGCCGCCATCCAGCGCTACTACGAGGCTCAGCGCCAGCAGACGATAGACGTTCTGGATGCCGCCAACGCTGACCGGCAGTATGCCTGCTTCTATCTGGAGATCCTCTACCGTGACGATACCGTCGCCGCCACCGTCTCCGGCAATGGGGCGGAAACCGCAAAGGATGATTGCAGCTGGAGCATCGACAACCTCCCCGCCGACTGCACCGAAGTCCTTGACCTCCTGCTCTCCTTCGGCCTGGCCGAAACCACCGACGACCTGCTGTACGACTAAACGCCGAGGTTCGGTGCACCTTCCGTAGGGCGGGGTGACCACACCCCGCCGCCCGGTGTACGGACAGGGCCTGATAACACCTCGTAGGGGCGACCCTTGCGGTCGCCCGCACGGCCATATCACCATGCAAGGGGCGACCGCGAGGGTCGCCCCTACAAACCGTTTGCCGTACCCGCCTATTCCTCCCACGCCACGGTGAACCACTCGTTCTCCGCCGCGCAGTCCGCCAGCACCCGCCGCAGCGCCGCTGCCTGATCGCCCATGGCCTCGTCCAGCGCCCGGCCGTTGCGGATCACCAGCTCCGTGGGCTCTCCCACGTCCGTCAGACAGTCGTGCAGCGCGTCCAGATTGCCGCCGTACCAGTCCGGGAACCGCAGCCCCGCCGCCAGCGTCTGATGCAGTGCCTGGCGGCTGCCTACGCTGCCGCCGTCCAATATGAAGCGCATCCTCATTCCTCCCCGTACAGCAGCTCAAAGCTGGCGTAGTGGTCGCCGGTGTAGTACACAAGCCCGTCGTTGGAGAACACGATCCGCTTCGCGCCCCGGCTGTCGGCGCCCAGCGTGTCGATGTCGCACTCGGTGTAGGAGCGCCCTGCCGCCTCCGGCAGCAATCCCTCATAGTTGCCGAAATGGCTGCCGCCGATGCACTTCCCCGGCGCGTAGGGCTCCAGCGAACCGCCGCTCCAGCCCAGTGCCTGGGCTTCCTTCTTGGTGATGAAATTCCCCGGCAGATGGCCGTAGGTGTGGATGTACAGCGCCACGTCCTCCTTGCTGGTGTAGCTGCCGTCCTCGTCGATGGCGGAGGTGTCGGCGCTGCTGTCGTCCGTCTCCGGAGCGCCGGAGGGCTGGGTGTCGTCCGGCAGCACGTCCTGCTGCTGTTGCTGCGGCTCCTGATCGCCGCCGGTGGTGACGCCGATGACGGTGACGTCGTCGGCGCAGCCCACCAGCGTCAGCGCCATCACCAGCGCCAGCAGCCATGCGGTCAATTTACGTCTCATGGGGATTACCTCCTGTTGCGTTTGGCGCTATCATACCACATCCCGCCGCAAAAAGCTATCCCCGGTTGGCCGTCTTTACTCCGTCCAGTCCCTGCGCTCCTCGTCAAAGGCCACCTGCACGGTGCTCCGCGGCGCCGCGGGATTGCCGCCCAGCGCCGCGTGCAGCGCCGTCAGCTCCTTCATGGCCCCGGCCAGCTCCCGGATCTCCCGCACGGAGGCGGTCTCGTTTTCGGCCATGTGAGCCGCCGTCTCGGCGCAGGCCCGACCCAGCTGCGCCGCCGCCTGCCGCATGTACGTCTCCCATGCCGTGGTTCTGCCCATCGCTTACCCTCCCTTCACCAGAAACGGCGCAAGCACCTGCGCCGCGTAGTCCGCCAGACAGTCCCGGCAGATGGCCCGGCCATTGACGGCATAGTAGTCCTCGCCGCGGTAGATCTCGCCGCCGCACAGGCTGCACTCCGCGCTGACGCCCTCATAAGGCTCCATGTTGCCTCACCTCCTGTCCCTGACAGCCAGCCGGACGGCGGTTGTCTCCGCCGGGGCAACAAACCGCCTTGCCCTTTGGGGGAAAAGGTGGTATCATAGGGGAAAAGGGAAGGGGGGACGCGCAATGGAAACAATGAATATTCCCGAACGCTGCCGCGACGAACAGGGCTACCTGATCCGCCAGCACCTCATGACCGACATCCCCTACGGCTGCCGCACGGTGGCCAAGGTGGGCTGTGGCTTCATGGCGGTCTATAACGCCGCCCGCTACTTCGCCCAGCCGGTGACCGAGACGGAGGTCTGGCAGTTTTTCCATGACCGGGTGTTCCTCCGGGGCATCTTCGGCACCAGCATCGGCCACGTCTGCCGGGGCGTCTATCGCTTCGGCATGAGGATCACCGGCCTGCGCTACCGGAACCTGAAGGACGCCAGAGCCGGGATCCTGTGGTACCACACGGGCCGCTCCCGCCACTATGTGCTGGTCAGCCGCTGCCCCGATGGCCGCTATGCCTTCCCCAACTCCTCCGCGCCCGGCCCCATGACCTTCCCGGACTTCTACAACAAATACGTCAAGCACCTGCGCCTTCCGGCCCTCCGCCTTGACCTGCCGGTCATGTTCACCGTCACCGTGGACAAGCGGAATAAACCACCCCGGCGCGGCAAAAACTAGCATAAAAACAGGAGGTATCGCCATGTATAAGAATATCGCCAAGCAGGAAAAGCTGCTGTTGAAGAACCTGGTGGACTACCAGCCGGGCCAGGTGGTCAGCAAGACCCTGGTGCAGAATGAGCTGATGAGCGTCACCGTCTTCTCCTTCGAGAAGGACGAGGAGATCTCCACCCACGCCAGCGGCGGCGACGCCATGGTCACGGTGCTGGAGGGCACCGGCCGCTTCACCGTGGGCGGCGAGGAGTTCGTCCTCACCGAGGGCGAGACCCTGGTCATGCCCAAGAACGTCCCCCACGCCGTCTACGGCCAGGAGCGCTTCAAGATGCTGCTGGTGGTCTCCTTCTGATTTTTCTCGCAGCGCGTTAGTAACAAAGGCATAAAAACAGCAGGGTTTCCTGTGATGCTTCGTAGGGGCGGGGTTCTACCCCGCCCTGTTTTGCGCTGTATACCGCGCCCCCTCCGTAGGGCGGCATGATCCTGTTGCGGTACCCAAAATTTCGCTGCGGCATTTAGGCCGCCGAAATTTTGACCGCAGCTACTCGCACACCTCGCTTCATCTGCCACTGGCAGCGCTCGGATCGCTCCCCACATGCCGCCGCAAATATCCTGCCGCATCACCGGCGGCGGGGTGTGGTCACCCCGCCCTACGGTACATTTTCGGTGGACATCCGCCCTTGGCCCCCGTTCCCCCGGGGGTGGTTCCAAGGGAGGGGGCCGCGGCCCCCTCATTGGTCGTTTTAAGGGATGGGGGATTTTTAAGGGGAAGGGGAAATACGAAATCCCCTTCCCCTTAAATGGTGCTTTTGGGTACTTTTGCCACCACGGGCAAAAGTACCTCGCGCCCGCAGGCGCGAAATCCTTCCCAAGCAGCAGACCATCCGCAGGCTCGTCCCTCGCGGTCATCCGTCGTCTCCATAACGCCCCTTTTGCCAAACATATTTCTTCCATATTTTTACAGCAAATCCTTCCAATATTTGGATGTCATGAAGCCTGATTCGCATAAACAACGTTTTTGCGAAAAAAATTTATGGAGGAAAAAGAACATGAAGAAAATTGTTGCTCTGGTTCTGAGCCTGGTTATGGCTCTGAGCCTGTGCACCGTCGCCTTCGCTTATGACAACGGCGATGAGTTCTATGATGCCATGACCGATGGCGTCGCCCAGAAGTACACCTATGTGTCCAAGGAATACAAGGCTGACGGCACTACTGCCAGCAACCATGTTCCTTATCTGGTTGGCCCCACTGGCGCTTGGTTCAAGATTGCTACCAGCGGTACCGTCCTGTATAAGGATGGCAAGGCTACCGACCTGTATCTGGGCGACCAGATCAAGGAAGGTGAGAATGGCGATCTGTACTACAACTATCAGGCCAAGACCGTTGCCGAGGCTAAGTGGTCCTGCACTACCGATGCTCACAAGGCAGGCTACACCTACACCGACGAGAACGGCGCTACTAAGTACGCTGTGAAGAAGGACGGCGGCAATGTTAAGCTGCTGGTCGATGGCAAGGTCATCACCGCTTCCAACCTGGATGATGATACCGGTTATATTGCCGGTCAGCACCTGCTGTATGCTGATACCGCTATGGGCAAGGAAGTCGGCGTTGGCGTGTACGAGGCTACCTGCGCTGCTTGCAAGCAGGTCATTAAGTTCCAGCGCACCAATGTTACCGGCGGTAACTATCTGTATCAGGATCTGGATGGCACCTATGCCGACTTCGCTTCCAAGCGGCTGAACGCTGCCAAGCCCGCTGGTAAGGTTTGGGTTGAGGGCGCTATCTATATCATTGGCGCTACCAAGACCCCCGACAAGACCGGTGTGGATTCCGCTAAGACCTTCGACGCTGGTGTTGCCATGTACGTTGGCATGAGCCTGCTGTCCGTCGCTGGCGGCGCTGTCGTCATCGGCAAGAAGAAGGAGTTCTAATTTAGAACCTCGTTCTGATTCATAAAAAGAGACGCTCGCAAGAGCGTCTCTTTTTTGTATTTTTTTAGAGCGTTTCGCCTCTGCGGAGGCGACCCACTTTTGCCCGTGGTGTGTAGGGGGCGGCGTCCTCGACG
>ERZ857882.5434-NODE-5434-length-9996-cov-2.613822_pt1 | contig 9996 bp, 7 predicted proteins | sample MGYA00519697_ERZ857882 | MGnify/ENA primary metagenome ERZ857882 (study PRJEB31778, sample SAMEA3449373) | human gut metagenome | biome: human gut; feature: human-associated habitat; material: faeces | place: United Kingdom | collected 2010/2012 ... | reverse complement strand
GAACATACGGAAGACAATGTCCTGAAGATGATGCGCAAACCTTCATTCGAGCTTTTCGGGCAATTCAAAAAGATATTCGACCGTGTAAACAAACAACACGGATTGAACCAGCAATTAATCCCTTATTTCATATCCAGCCACCCCGGTTGTACCGAGGCGGATATGGCAAACTTGGCTATCCAGACCAAGAAGCTGCATTTCCAACTCGAACAGGTACAGGATTTTACACCTACCCCCATGACACTGGCAACGGAGATGTACTACACAGGGTATCATCCCTATACATTGGAAAAGGTATATACGGCTCATACGAAAGAACAAAAACTGGCACAACGTCAGTTCTTTTTCTGGTATAAACCGGAGTTCCGCCGCCAAATCACACAAGCATTGCAGAAGATAGGAAAGAAAGACTTGATCGGAAAGCTATTCGGAAAGTAATTTCACTTCTTTGAGCGAAGAGGAACAAAAAAATTGCGTGACCGATACAAGTTCACGAAATACATTTAGCAAAAGCTGTCTTTGATTACGAATATAACTGTCTTTGAAATCAAAAGCAGTTATATTCGTAATCAAAGACAATTGTTTTATTCCTTTACGGCAATCACTTCGATTTCCACCAGGCCATTCTTCGGCAATGTCTTGACTGCGACAGCAGAACGGGCCGGGAAAGTACCTTCGAACTGAGAAGCATATACTTCGTTCATAGCAGCGAAATCACTCATATCGGCCAGGAATACGGTTGTCTTTACGACATCGTTGATGCTAAGGCCGGCTTCTTCCAGAATTGCATGTACATTCTTGAATGCCTGTACGGTCTGTTCTTTCACTCCTCCTTCTGCGAAATTGCCTGTTGCGGGGTCAAGCCCCAACTGGCCGGAAGCAAACAGCATATTTCCTACTTGCACAGCCTGACTGTACGGACCGATAGCGGCAGGTGCATTTTTTGTTGCGATAACTTTCTTCATTGTTTCTTTATTTTAATAACGTTATTGTGCTTGTTCATTCATCCGCTGGCGAACCACTTCATAGATCAGGATGGAAGAGGCGACCGATACGTTCAGCGAACCGATCGTACCGAACTGCGGGATCTTCACCATGCTGTCGCAGATACGAAGATTATCCATCGAAACTCCCGTATCTTCGGCTCCCATTACGATAGCCACAGGTCCGTCATATTTAATAGCCGTATAATTCTCAAAAGCTTTTTCACTGGCAGCATAGACTTTTACTCCGGACGCCTGTAAGAAACGGATGGCCTCCGGAATACTTTTTTCCTTGCAAACAGGCAATACATGGAGCGCACCGGCCGAGGTCTTAATCGCATCGGCATTCACCGTTACGCTTCCCCTTGAAGGAATCACGATCGCATCCACACCCGCACATTCGCAGGTACGGGCAATCGCACCGAAGTTACGGACATCCGTAACCCCATCCAACAACACGATAAACGGATTCTTTCCCTGCTCATACACAAACGGAATAATATTCTCCAGCCGTTCGTATGTGATAGCCGGGATAAAAGCGATTACTCCCTGATGATTCTTACGTGTCAAACGGTCGAGACGTTCGGCAGGCACACGCTGTACAGGTATATCACGTCCTTTCAGAACTTCAAACAATTCACGAGACAAGTCTCCCTGCAGTTCACGTTTCACCAATATTTTATCAATCTCCTTATCGGCCTGGATTGCCTCGATCACGGCACGGATGCCGAACACCATTTCGTTTTCTTTCATTATTCTATATCTTTTCCGTTTTCATCACCGGACTATTTCGATTTTTCCCGGCTTTATGCGGACAAAGATACAAAAGATTTACGCTTTTATTATATACTCTCGTATATATTAGCTATTGCTTTTCAGCTTATGCCGTGACGATGAATAAGCCCGGATCAAGAATAAAATACCAGTAATAATCAAAGCAGATGAAAGTCCGGTATAAAATACCGAAATAAAGGAGTTGGGAAGCAATTGGAAATGACGGATCGTAACACCGAAAGTAATCATAAAGATCATCACGATCCAGCCTTTCACATCAAAAAATGAAAAAGGACAGTTCTTTTCCCCTTTCTGGGAAATCCGCTCGGAATGTTTAACAAACAAACGGCGAAAGACAAACTGGAAGAAAAGCAGGAAAACAACAATTGCCTCTCCGACTTTAAACAGCCAGTAATGGGCATCGTTCAACCACGTGATGATGCCGATCCTTAAGATATTGATGCCAGCTATGATCCAAACGCATCCGGCTATTAAAAGCAGGGTGCGCCGGTTTACTCTAAATTCCATTATCAGATACTTTTCTCTATGCTCCGCCTGTCACTCGTACGTTGGCGGCTATTCGTGCGATCCTTGTCAGACCGTTTGTCCCTATCGTAATGCCTGTCTTTATCCCGATCCGGACGTTTCTTGTCACATTTGTCCTTATCGTGCTTATTCTTGTGATGATCGGAACCGGGACGGCCTCCCTGATGGCTCGGACGATCGTATTTGCCGGGCTTCCACTGCCCATTGTCATGATGTGGACGGCCATTGTTATGATGTGGTTGAGGACGATCATATTTACCGGGATACCATTTGCCGTCGTCGAAACGGTCAAACCATCTATTGTTCGTATATTCCCATTGGCAATGCCAATAATGATCTTCATAACGATAGCACGCATTGGACGGACGGTAGTGCGGATAATGTGGATTATTGTACCAACCTCTCCAGTCATGAATGCGTGTCGGTGCCTCACGGACGAAACGCACATACAAACGAAACTGCGAAGGCGAAAGGATACGCTGTAATTTCCGGTCCCGTTCCATACGCAACTTATATATCTTCCGGGCAGACTGATCCCAATAGCGATAATGCTTGCGTGCTTCACGCTCGATCTTCTCTCCGTACCGATGAATGATCTTATGATACTCGGCAGCTTGACGGTTCGTCATGCGGATTGCCTGTTCCATCCAGAGGCAGTTCTGGCAATGGGGTTCATTCCATCCGAAACTGATCCAAAATTGTGCATGTCCCTGCAAGCTGCAAAAAAGGATCGCTATTAATAGAATACTCAATTTCTTCATGTCTCTCAATTTTAAATTAGCACTTACATTCTGTTGCTATTATGACCGGATCGCGATGAAAAGGTTTAAATCTTTGATTTCAACAGCTCTTTCGCATTTGCAATAGAAGCACTGGTCAACGAAGCACCGCTCAGCATACGCGCAATCTCTTTTACACGCTCTTCTTTATTCATTTTCCTGATACGGGTTACGGTCCTTTCATCCGTATCCTCCTTATAAACAAAATAATGGTCTTTCCCTTTTGCTGCGATCTGGGGGAGATGGGTAATGGCAAAAACCTGCATCTTCGTACCTAGTTCCTGCATGATATCCCCCATTTTATCGGCTATATCCCCGGAAACCCCCGTATCCACTTCATCAAAGATAATGGCAGGCAACGCCGTAAATCCGGCAATCATCGCCTTGATACATAACATCAGGCGGGAGATTTCGCCTCCGGATGCCGTCTGGGCCACCGGTTGCAGTTCCGCACTCTTATTGGCGGAAAACATAAACCGGATTTCATCCATTCCATCGCTTTCCGGTTCCTGTTTAGGTACGAAATCGATCGCAAATCGCATATTCGGCATGCCTAACGGGACAACCATTTCTACCAATTGGGAAGCGATGGCTTTCGAGGCGATCTTACGCTGCTCGCTCAATACGGCTGCCTGTTGAAGCAGTTCCTGGTGAGAGACTTCCAACTGCTTTTTCAACGATTCGATCTGTTCATCAAAAGAATCGATCTCCTTCAGCTGCTTATTATATTTATCCAGCAACTCCATCAGCTCTTCGACTTTGGAAACCCGGTGTTTCTGTTCCAAGGTGTATAACGTATTAAGACGTTCGTTCACCCAATCCAAGCGCTCAGGATTAAATTCTATGTCCTCCTTCAGGACTTCCGTTTCGGAAGCCAGGTCGTTCATATCGATATAGGCAGAACGCAGACGCTCGGCTATTTCTTTCGCTTTCGGATAATAACGTTCCAGACTGTCTGCGGTGGAAAGGGCCTCTTTTATCAGTTGGACAGCTCCTTGTTCCTCCCCGTCCAGCAATCGGGTTATCTTATAAAGAGAACCTTTTATCTCTTCGGCATGGGAAAGGGTTTCCAGCTCCTGTTCCAGTTCTTCCTGTTCACCGGCAACCAAACCGGCATCGGCCAACTGCTCCAACTGAAAACGTACATAGTCTTCCTCCTGCTTGGTCTGGAGAGCCTTTTCGGTCAACTCTTTCAGTTCCTTTTTCAGAGACAGGTATCGGCTGTATTCCTTCCGATAAAGAATCAGCAGAATATCGTTTTCGGCCATTACATCGATTACTTTCAGCTGAAACCGGTTATCTCCCAACAAAAGATTCTGGTGCTGCGAATGGATATCGATCAGCCGGCTTCCCAATTCCTTCACTACAGAAAGCGGGACAGGCGAATCGTTTACGAAAGCACGGGATTTACCTGATGCAAACAATTCCCGGCGAAGAATGCAAATCTCCGCATCATACTCCAAGTCATTCGTAAGAAAAAATTCTTCCAATTTATATCGGGAGACATCAAAGACTGCTTCTATCACACACTTTTCAGAACCGTTCTTAATGCTCTTTCCATCCGCACGCTGTCCCAAGACCAGGGATAGGGCCCCCAATATAATAGACTTTCCTGCACCCGTCTCGCCGGTTATCACAGAAAAACCTTTATCAAACTTAATGTCCAAGCTGTCTATCAGAACAAAGTTACGTATAAATAAAGACTTCAGCATAGCTATTCCAGATTACTTTTTAAGCGATTCCATACGCGTCGTGAGAGCAGGATACAGATTGGACAACATTTTATAACCTTCCTGCTTTTCCTGTGTAGTTGCTTTCGAATAGATCAAAACGACTTCATCCAGTTTGGAATCAGCGAACATCTGAAGCAACGGAGATGTCGGCCGGGCACTTTTCACCTGTTCCAGAACCGGGAGCAGACCGATTATAGTCGTACGTCCACGATCCGGATTTGCAGCCATTTCATCGAGCCCCTTACGATGATAATTATACCACATGTCCCGGAACAGTTCCGAAGTATTGTCCGTCAGAGCCGTTGCCAAAGCATGGCGGTTACGGTCGTTTTCAAAAGCTTTCCATCCTGTCCATGTAGGTTGCGCCTGTGCCAGGCTCACAATCTGCATGGCCTGTTCGAGGAAAGCAGTGCCACCTTTCGGAGAAAAACTGTCGAAATCCAGTCCGAGGATCGTATAGATATAAAAAACAACCGTTGCAATCAGATTGCTGTTCAATGTATTTTCCGTATATTCCAACGGTTCGAATTCGGTATAGTCGAAAGAGAGTTCCGTATCACGATAATTCAGCAACGTAGTCGTATAGCTGGAATTATATACCGGACGGCGGGCCTGCACTTGTATCTCGCCTTTAAAACTATTGTCCGATACCATTTCGTTGATGATGAGAGTCATGGAACAGTCGATACGTTCGTTCATGGCAAAAGTAGCATCCGTCCACTTTTTGTTATTGACGAAATCATTCAATGCATCCTGCAAGGTTTTGAATACCTGTTTATTCGTACTCTGTACCTTATCACTGTTTATAGTGATGCGGGCATTCAGCTCCTGCGCCTTACCTATAAAGGGAGCAGCTCCCAACAAGCATATGCATAACAATTTCTTAATCATTCTCATTTTAATAATGTTGCCAATTTATTTACAATATCAACGGCCACCTCCTGTTTGCTCTTCAACGGATAAGCAATCGTCCCGCCTTCCTTGTCGATGATCGTGATCTTATTCGTGTCGCAACGGAAACCGGCACCTGCATCCTTTAAAGAATTCAACACGATAAAATCGAGGTTTTTCCGCTTCATCTTTCCTTCCGCATGGGCCATTTCATTATTTGTTTCCAATGCGAAACCTGCCAAGATCTGGTTTTCACGCTTGATCGCCCCTAACGAAGCTGCGATGTCCTTATTCGGAACCAGACGGAGCGACATTTCTCCTTTCGTTTCCCTCTTGATCTTTTCGCTTGCCTGCTCATCCGGGCGATAATCCGCCACAGCGGCACAAAGGATACCGACATCCGCCTCCGGAAAAGCAGTTATGGCCGCCTGATACATCTCTTCGGCCGACTCGACATCGATCCGTTTGATATTCGGATGAACTACCGTCAAAGACACCGGTCCTGCGATCAATGTCACTTCCGCTCCCTGCTCCGCACACGCTTCCGCCAATGCAAACCCCATCTTTCCAGAAGAATAGTTACCTATAAAACGCACAGGATCTATCTTTTCATATGTCGGACCGGCTGTTATTACAATCTTTTTTTTTTCAAGCCGGGTTTGGGAAGCGAAGAAATCTTCCAGGACCGCCACAATCTTATCAGGTTCTTCCATACGCCCCTTACCCACCAGATGGCTGGCAAGTTCCCCTTCGGCAGGTTCGATAATACGGTTGCCGAACAAACGGAGCCGGTCTAAATTCTGCCTTGTGGAAGGATGTGCGAACATATCCAAATCCATCGCCGGAGCGACAAAAACCGGAGCCTTGCATGACAAGTATGTCGTGACCAGCATATTGTCAGCAATGCCATTCGCCATCTTTCCGATCGTCGAAGCAGTAGCCGGTGCTACCAGCATGGCATCAGCCCAGAGACCAAGATCGACATGGCTGTTCCACGTGCCGTCGCGATTCGAGAAAAACTCGCTGATCACCGGATGGCTGCTCAACGTGGATAATGTAAGCGGCGTAATGAATTCCTTTCCCGCAGGGGTAATGACAACTTGCACCTCCGCCCCTTTCTTCACGAGGGCACGGATAATATAGGCGGCTTTATAGGCAGCGATGCTCCCTGTTATCCCCAATATGATATGTTTACCTTTCAGCATTTTATTCGATATGTAGTACCCCTCTTTTAAAACATAGGTGTTTTGATTTTAAAACATAGGTGTTTTGATTTTAAAACATAGGTGTTTTGAAAACGAAACATATATGTTTTGAAAGAGAAGTTCCTTGTTCCATGTTTTATTACAAACGTAACGCCATTATCTCACGCGCTACACGGCTATCTATATTGTGATGTTCACCCAATTTCCACCCCTGTTTGTCCACAGGAGCGGCAAGGGCATCCAAATCCTTTTCTGCAATGCCACATTCACCGAGGCGCGTTTTCAGTCCCATCCGGCAGAAGAAATCCTCGCAGGCGACGATTGCCTTACGCGCCCTTTCCTCTTCCGTTCCATCCGTAATACCAAAAACTACTTCCCCCATACGAACCAGTTTGACCTGCTTCTCCTTAAACATATAAGTCATGACACCCGGCAAGAGAATCGCCAATGTTTGTGCATGATCCAGGCCGAACTGCGCCGTTAGCGCGTACCCCATGCGGTGGGAAGACCAGTCCTGCGGAACCCCCTGCCCGATCCAGACATTCAACGCATTGGTTGCCGCCCACATCAGGTTGGCACGGATATCATAATCGTTCGGATTATCCAAGACCTTCAACCCCTCTTCATGAATGACACGCATCAGTCCTTCCGAGAAGGCATCCTGCACTTTTGCATTGACCGGATAAGTCAAATACTGCTCCACTACATGAATAAAAGAGTCGACCACCCCGTTTGCCACCTGACGCGCAGGGAGCGAATAGGTCACTTCCGGGTCCAGTACAGAGAATTTCGGGAATACCAGCGGACTGGCGAAATTCAGTTTCTCACAAGTCGATACACGGGAGATGACCGAACGTTCGTTCATCTCCGAACCGGTCGCGGCCAATGTAAGTACCGTACCCAAAGGCAGGGCATTCTTTATCTCGCCACCTTTCGAAAGAATATCCCACGGATCGCCTTCGAAACCGACAGACACCGCGATGAACTTCGTAGCGTCGATCACCGAACCTCCGCCTACAGCCAACAAAAAATCGATCTTCTTCTCTTTGACGACCTCCACGGCCTTCATGCAGGTTTCGTAATGCGGATTTGCTTCGATTCCCGGAAACTCGGTCACTTCAAATCCTTCCAACGCCTTCGTCACCTGGCCGTAGATGCCGTTTTTCTTTATGCTACCGCCGCCATACACCATCAGCACTTTACTTCCTTCCGGAATCAAAGCGGACAAACGGGCTATGGAACCTTTGCCGAAAACAACCTTTACAGGGTTACAAAACTCAAAATTATTCATGGTCCTTATTTCGAATTAAAACCTCTCAATTTTATCTCAGTCAGTATTTTCTTGGTGTTCAGAGGGAAATCACCATTCATAATCCAGGAATAATATCCGGGATCGTTCTTCAGCACTTCCTCTACCAGACGGCCTTTATATTTACCGAAGTTTATCACTTCTTCCCCCTTGTCGTTATATACCATACGTCCGGCAAAGTCCACATTATTCGTATAGCTCGAATATTGGGAAAGGAAATTAATGTCATTCTGCAACTCCGGATACCGGTCCAACTGCGCTTTCAACACTTCATAAGTCGCCATCGTATCGGCCTCCGCCGTATGGGCGTTTTCAAGGCTCTTGTCACAGTAGAACTTATAAGCGGCCGCAAGCGTACGCTGTTCCATCTTATGAAAAATGGTCTGTACGTCTACAAACTTACGTTTGTTCAAATCGATATCGACACCTGCACGCAGAAATTCTTCTGCCAACAAAGGGATATCAAAGCGATTGGAATTATATCCTGCCAAATCACACCCCTCTATCTGGGCTGCCAACGATTTGGCTATTTCTTTAAAGGTAGGACAGTCTTTTACGTCTTCGTCGGTGATGCCGTGAATAGCGGTCGACTCCGGTGGAATGGGCATTTCCGGATTGATCCGTCTCGTTTTAGATTCTTCTTTTCCATTCGGGTAAACCTTGACAAAAGAGATTTCCACGATACGATCTTTGACAATATTAATACCCGTCGTCTCCAAGTCGAAGAAGACTAACGGATTTTTCAGGTTTAACTGCATTTCTTATATTTTAATCATTCAACATCATAGGCATCAGCAGCATCAGCAAATCCTCGTTTTCTTCATTTTCAGAAGGAACGATCAGACCGGCACGCGAAGGATCAGCCAATTCGAGTATCACCTCTTCCGAATTGATGTTGCTCAGTATTTCAATCAGATAAGTTGCCTTGAAACCGATGCTTAATTCGGTTCCGTCAAAACTGCAAACAATTTTCTCTTCTGCGGAAGTAGAAAAATCGATGTCCTGTGCGGAAACAAGCATTTCGTTCTCCTTCAGCTGCAACTTGACAAGACTGCTGGCCGGATTGGAGAAAACGGAAACACGCTTCAAGGCATTCAGGAAAGAGATACGGTCGATTGTCACCTTGAAAGGATTTTCCTGCGGGATCACACTGTTGTAATTCGGATAACGACCTTCGATCAGGCGGCATACCATTTCGAAATTAGCACAGTTGATATAAGCATTGTTATCATCAAACTTGATGCTGACCATCTCTCCTTCCTTTGATAAAAGGCCTTTCAACAGGTTCGCGGGCTTCTTCGGCAAGATGAAAGAAGCTCTTTCCGGTGATTTTACCGAAAGATTGCGCAGACGCACCAGCTTATGACCGTCGGAAGCCACGAATGTCAAATCGTCCGTGTGAATATCGAAATAGATACCGTTCATTACCGGACGGAGCTCGTCGTCAGCCGTTGCAAACAACGAACGGCTGATACCGTTCAACAACATCTGCGCGTCCATCATGATAGAGATTGCATTCTCATTCAGAGGTTTCTGCTGCGGATATGTATCTCCCTTCTGTCCGATAAAATTATATTTACCATTCTGGAAATGGATAAAGATTTCCAGGTTATCGTCGTTAATATCAAAAGTCAGCGGCTGTTCGGGCAACTCCTTCAACGGGTCGAGCAAGATTTTTGCCGAAACCGCGAAAAGTCCGCTTCCTTGTGCATTCATCACGTCAACGGATGTAACCAGACGTGTTTCAGCATCCGAAGCTGTTATAGTAAGTTTATT
>ERZ857882.5431-NODE-5431-length-10007-cov-2.589731_pt1 | contig 10007 bp, 6 predicted proteins | sample MGYA00519697_ERZ857882 | MGnify/ENA primary metagenome ERZ857882 (study PRJEB31778, sample SAMEA3449373) | human gut metagenome | biome: human gut; feature: human-associated habitat; material: faeces | place: United Kingdom | collected 2010/2012 ... | reverse complement strand
CCACGGGATTATCGGCGGGCTTTGTCTTGCGGCGGGTGCGGTGCTTTTAATTGCGATGTTCGGCAGCTTTCATCGGATGTATACCCGGCAGATTTTGTTAGCAGGGTGCGTTATGAATCTTTTGCTGGTTATCGGCCAGACGCTGTGTTTACAGGCTGTCCGCAGGATACGGGAGCGTAAGGGCGACGAAGGGTTTTTCTCGCAGGCGGCTGGCGAAAACTACGAAAATTACTACCCGATATGGGCGGAGCAAAAGACAAAGCAGGAGAAGCGGCTGAACACGGCGGCGGTTTTGCTGCTGATTGCGGCGGGCTTGTTTGTGGCGGTTCATATGTACCTGCACAGCGCTTATTTTTACATGAATTATGCGTTCTTCTATCTTTTGCCGCTTACGATTTTGCTGCAGTATGTGGTTTGCGGACGGACGCTCGCGCGGCAGGCGCAGGAAAAGCTGGACGCGTTCATTGCGAGCATGCAGGAGATTAACCGTAAGCGGGTAATGCGGGCGCTTGAGGTCGAAAAGGAGAGCCTTGCACAGGCGGCAAAGAGCGAGCAGCTCAAGGTAGACCTCATTTCCAATGTTTCGCATGATTTGAAGACGCCGCTGACCTCGATGGTCGGCTATCTGGAGCTTTTGAAAAAGGAGGAACTCGGCGAGACAGCGCGTGATTATGTGGAGGTAATCGGAAACCGCGCGGAGAAGCTGAAGGAGATGATAAACAGCCTTTTTTCACTGGCAAAGGCGAGCAGCGGCAACATCGAGCTTCATCGGGAGGAACTGAGTCTGAATACCTTGCTTGAGCAGATTTTGGCGGACATGAAGGACCAAATCGACGCGTCGGGGCTTGCATTTGTGCTGGATATGGAGGCGGAGCCGGACAAACTGTATACGGACAATGCCTATTTGTACCGAATTTGTCAGAATCTAATTGAAAATGCACTGAAGTATTCGGCAAAAGGAACGAGAATCTTCCTGAAAACCTTCATAGCGGAGCAAAAAACGCCTATTGAAGTGCGGAAAAAACTTTGCTTTGAGATTGTGAACACCTCTGCCTACCCATTGGACTTTTCAAAGGAGGACATTGTCGAGCGGTTTGCGAGGGGGGACAAAGCCAGAAGCACCGAGGGCAACGGGCTGGGGCTTGCGATTGTCAGCACCTATGCGGGGGCGCTCGGAGCGGATTTTGACATCGAACCGGACTGCGACCAGTTTCGAGCGCGGCTGGAATTTCCGCTGGACGGGGGCAATTAAGATTTCTTTAAGAAACACATAAGGATTCCATGCGACCCATCTTAAGAAGCGAGGCTTAAGATGGGTTTTGTAATGGGAGGAATTTGAGAGAATGAGACGGGAGAAATTTTGGAAAGCGCATCTGCTGCTTAGCCTGCTTTGTGTGGTTTTAGCGCTTGGGCCGCTGCTCTTATGCAATGTGGCGGCATGGGCCGGGCTGCCTAGTGCAGCGTCATCGGAAGAGGGGCTGATCTTCGGCTTTGGCTCGGACTGGCTGAGTCAGCACCTGCCGATTGCGGAATCGCTCAGGTGGGCGATGCTGGAATCGGGCAGACTGCTTCCGTTATATATAGATTTGGGCGGCGGTTCGTCGGCATATGACTTCGCCTATTATGGGCTGCTGATGTTTTGCTGGGATGCCTGTTTCCGAGTGTAGGGATGGAATACATCCTCGGCGGTTATGCGGTGTTTGAGCTTTTGCTCGGCGGTAATCTGGTATATGTCTGGCTGCGGGAAAACTGCGGGCAAAATGCGGCAGGGCGAAGGGCGGCGTTTGCAGGCAGCGTGCTTTATCTGGCGGCGGGGTGTTTTCTCCATGCGCATTTTCAGCTGATGTTTGCCAATTATCTGCCGTTTTTGGTGCTTGCTCTGATCGGGATTGACCGCTTCATTGAAAACCGCAGAGGCATCCTGCTGTGCGTGGGGCTGACGCTCGTTTACTTTCACAGCTTTTACTATGCGCCGAGCTGTTTGTGCGTGGCCTGCATCTATTACCTGTATCGGGTTCGGCAGACGGGTGCTGGACAGCGTGGCGCTCTCGCGGAGGAAAGCCCGAAGCGTGCCACAACGGAAGCGGCATCGCGCCACGGGGACTTGAAAACACACGGGAGCTTTCTCCTTTGGATTTTGCTTTCCGTCGGACTTGCGGCGATTTTGCTTTTGCCGACGGGACTGGATATTTTGTCGACAAGCAAGGATGCGGGCAGCTTTGCAGGCAGCAAAATGCCGCTCGTAAATCCGAAACTCGACGACCTGCTTTATTCGCCATACGGAATGGGCTTGACGCTGATCGGTTTGTACGCGCTCCTCTGCGCGTTGGGTAAACGCAGGATGCGGCTTCCGGCTGTGGCTGTTTTGGCAGCGAGCCTCTTTCCAATCATTCCGTTTGTGCTGAACGGATTTCTGTATGCGAGAGGAAAAATTCTGATTCCGTTTCTGCTTCTCGTATGCCTTATATTTGCGTGCATATGTGAGGAATACTTCGCGGGAAAGGATGTGCCGAAAGTGTGGGCGGGGCTTCTGTGCCTCATGCCATGCCTCCTGCTGTCCGGCAAATACGGCATATGGAAATATATCGACTGGGCGGTTCTGATGCTCTGGATTTTGGGCGTCAGACAGGAGCAAAGACTTCGCAGATCGCAGCACGAAAAAAATCGCTGCACGCGAAGGCTGACCGCAGCACTGCTGCTGATTCCGTGCATTTTCTCATTTTATCTGAATGCGCAGAGTGGCTATGTCAGCCGAAGTGAAATTCAGACCGGAGCGGTAAGCAAGGCCTTTAACGAGGCAGACCCGCAGATGGATGAAAGCGACAACTATCGTTTCGAGATTCTGACGGATGCATTTAACCTTTGCAATTTCCTGCCGGGCGCAAATGCGAAGAGAAGCTCGATGTATTCGTCCATAACGCAGGAGGACTATGCGGAGTTTTTCTACGACGGTGCAAAAAACGCAATACCCATCCAGAATCGCATTGCGCTGATTCCGGGACAAAACGTGCTTTTCAATTACAAAATGGGCGTGCGCTATGTTTTGGCGGACAGATACGCCATACCAAACGGCTATCAAAAGATTTCGGAAAGCGGAGATTATGTGATTGCTGAGAATCCGCGAGTTCTGCCGATTTGTTACGGTACGGACAAGCTCGTTTCGTTTGAGGAAATTTTGCAGAGGGCGGAAAGAGCGGACAAAGCCACAGAGGCGGAGATTCAGGGAAAACTGCGGCTTTCGAGCAGAGAAGTCCGTGTGCCGCTGGACTTCAGAGGCAGAATCGCGATTCTTTCCTTTGATGTCACACCGCTGAGCCCGCGTGCCGTCGTGATTGATATAAACGGAGTCCGCAACAAGCTTTCGGGAAGCAGCGCGCCGTATCCGAATCACAATAACCGTTTTAACTATGTGCTTTCCGGCGGCACGGACGGGTTTTTGATTCAGAAAAATGCCAACGAATACCGGATAGAAAATCTCACGCTGTCTTTCTTAGACGAGAAGGAGCTGTACAACAGCAGCGGTGAAGTCTGGGAGCCGCAGATGCATGCGAGCGATGCGGGCAAAGGGCAAATCTTTTCAGGAACTATCAATATGAAAAAAGACGGATATTTTGCGACGAGTTATCCATATCGAAAGGGTTATGAGGTTAAAGTTGACGGGCGAGCAGTCAGCGCATCTGAAATCCTGAAAATCGATGACACATTTCTCGGCCTCCGTCTTGAAGAGGGTATGCACGAGATAGAAATTCGCTTCGTTCCGCCGAGTTATCGGACGGGGCTTGCAATCAGCGCAATTTCGCTGTTAATCCTGCTTGTCCTCTCAGCTTGGCAAAAAACAAAACACATCTGTGAAAACAGGGTTTTCCGCTATCTAATAACGGGAGGAATGACAACAGCGGTCAATTATGTCATCTATTTCGGCCTGTTCATAGCGGCAGGACGAAGCGTGGCAGGAGGTACAGGCGGCACAGCGGATTCGGCTTTCTCGCTTGCGGCAAATTCTCTGGCGTGGCTCGGAGCGGTAATCTTCGCTTATTTTGCAAACCGCCGCTTTGTTTTTCAATCGGAAAATTCGATTTTGCATGAATTTATACAGTTTGCGCTGCTGCGTCTTGCCAGCCTGACGGTTGAAAATATTTTGTTGTATTTACTGCTTACGCTCATGGCAATGCCGAACGCCGCCGCCAAAATTTCGGTCAGCGTCATCACGGTGATTCTGAATTATGCGGCGTGCAAATACAAAATTTTCAGTGTGAAAGGGGAAACCAGATGAAAGATAAAATCAGCATTATCGTGCCCTGCTTCAACGAGGAAGCGTGCATCGACGAGTTTTATAGGAAAACGCAGCAGGTCGCCGAAGAAATGAGGATGAAAGAGGGGGCAGATTATGAACTTCTTTTCGTTGACGACGGAAGCTGTGACGTAACACTTGACTGCCTTCGCAAAATCTCCCAAGCGGATTCACGCTGCAGATTTATTTCCTTTTCGCGTAATTTCGGAAAGGAAGCCGCGATGTATGCGGGGCTTAACGAAGCGGCGGGAAATTTTGCAGTGTTTATGGACGCAGATTTACAGCACCCGCCTGCGCTTCTTCCAAAGATGTATGCGGCAGTAAAGAATGGCGAATACGACTGCTGCGGGGGCAAGAGGAAAGGGCGCGAAGGGGACGGAAAGTTGCGCGCCTTTCTGTCACGCGGCTTCTATAAAATCTGCGAGGCACTCACCGGCCTTAACACGAATGACGGAGAAGGGGATTTTCGGATGATGAACCGCCAGGTGATGGATGCGATTCTTTCGCTGCATGAACGCGGAAGGTATACCAAAGGCATCTTCTCGTTTGTCGGCTTTCGGACAAAATGGATTGAATTTGAGAATGTGGAGCGAAAAACAGGCGAAAGCAAATGGAACTTGCGGGCGCTGCTTCGCTATGCAGCCGATGGAATTTTAGCATTTTCGACGGCGCCGCTGCGCCTTGCAGGCGCGCTTGCCGCGCTTCTAGCGGCCGCTGCCGCCGCCGCGCTGATCTGCACTGCACTTACGGGAAGTCCGCGTGGCATAGAGACTGCCCTGATTCTGGGCTGCGGCACCCTGCAAATGCTGGTACTTTACATATTCGGGCTGTATTTTGCGCACGCATACAAGGAAATCAAGGCGCGCCCTGTGTACATCGTGCGCGAACGCGGCTAAAAGAGCTAGAAAATTGGCTGGAATATTGGAATAAGCGTAATCATAAAACAGAAAGAGGCGGTTCCTTTACGGAACCGCCTCTGCTTCGTTATGTGCCCTTTTGTCCTAAGCTTATGTTGTTTCTATCTTATACAAGACCCTGGCCCATCATAGCTTCTGCAACTTTTTCGAAACCTGCGATGTTAGCACCTTTTACGAGGTCGTACTTGCCGTAGTATTTCTCGGAAGCTTCCTTACAAGCCTTATGAATGTTAACCATGATCTGGTGAAGCTGATCATAAACATCCTGGTGCTGATATACAGTGTGGCTTGCGTTCTGGCCCATTTCGATGCAGGAGCAAGCTACGCCGCCTGCGTTTGCAGCCTTAGCAGGACCAACAACGATGCCCTGTTCCTGTAAGTATTCAAGAGCTTCATTAGTAGTAGGCATGTTAGCACCTTCGCAGTAGAACTTAGCACCGTTTTCAACGATGTGCTTAGCATCTTCCATCTGAACTTCGTTCTGAGTTGCACATGGAATGTAGAGGTCAGCCTTAACTTCCCAAGGCTTCTTGCCTGCGAAGAATTTAGCGTTAGGATATTTATCCGCGTAAGGAGCGCAGATGTTCTTGCCGGATGCTCTGAGTTCAAGCAGAGTGTCAAGCTTATCCTGTGTGTTGATTCCATCCGGATCATAGATATATCCATCCGGGCCGGAGAATGCAATGAGGTTAGCGCCGAGCTGCTGGAGTTTCCAAGCAGTACCCCAAGCTACGTTACCGAAACCAGAAAGAGCAACTACTTTACCGGCGATTTTCTCACCTTTTTCAGCCAACATGTGTTGTGCGAAATAAACGGTACCGTAACCAGTAGCTTCCGGACGTACTCTTGAACCACCGAATTCACGGTTCTTTCCAGTTAATACACCAACGAATTCGTTGCGGATTCTCTTGTATTGTCCGAACAAGAAACCGATTTCACGACCACCAACACCGATATCTCCAGCAGGTACGTCAGTATCAGCACCGATATATTTGCAAAGTTCAGTCATGAAGCTTTGGCAGAAACGCATGATTTCGTTATCTGATTTTCCTTTCGGGTTGAAGTCAGAACCTCCTTTACCACCACCCATCGGAAGAGTAGTCAATGAGTTTTTGAAAGTTTGTTCGAAACCTAAGAATTTCAAACCGCCAAGGGTTACTGACGGGTGGAAACGCAAACCTCCTTTGTACGGTCCAATAGCACTGTTGAATTGTACTCTATAACCACGGTTGATTTGTACTTCACCTTTATCGTCGATCCAGGGCACTCTGAACATGATTACTCTTTCAGGTTCTACCATTTTCTCAAGGATCTTGTTAGCCTTGTATTTCGGGTTTGCCTGATAGGTATCCCATACAGTTTCAATCACTTCTTGAACTGCCTGGTGGAATTCTGATTCACCTACGGTTCTAGCCTTTAAGGCATCCATGAATTCTTTAATCTCTGCTTTCATTTGAATATTGTTTAAGTAAAAACTTTAAAAAAACATTTTCATTTACTTGAATTATCAAAATTCGGTTCAAAGGTATGCTTTTGTTTATGATTCCAAAAATTTTTCGAGTTATTTTTTGGTAGGTGCAAACGTTATAATAGTTTAAAATTTCAATCACGATTCATGAAGTGCTATGAATCTGTAATAAAACCTGTTAAATGAGCGTGTAACAATTACCGGGGAGTTGCATCACGTGACCTTCCAGTTCGAGTTTTAAAAGAAGTACGGAGAGGTCATGCACGGGTATGCGTGTAAGTTGATGTAACTGGTCGATATTTTGTTCTCCCCTTTTTAACAGAATCTCCAAGAGTAATACTTCATTATTTGTTATGGGGAATAAATCCAGGGACATCTGGTAGGGGCCGGTTGGGAGAGGTGGCCAGTTGAGAATCCGGAGCAGGTCCTTGATGTTTTCTACCAAGGCGGCAATATTTTGTTTGATCAACAGGTTACACCCGGCGAAGGTCGGGTCTTCCGGTCTTCCAGGAATCGCCATCACCTCCCGGTTGTATGACAGGGCTTGTCGGGCGGTAGACATGGCCCCTCCTTTTATGGGAGATTCGGCGACAAGAATCGCCTCGCTCATGCCTGCCACGATACGATTGCGTTGAAGGAAATTTGTCGGTAAAATCTGTGCGCAAGTCGGAAATTCTGAAATTAAAGCTCCTCCTTGTTCCAGAATTTTTTCGGCCATATTTTTGTGTGAGGCGGGATAAACCATGTGTAGGCCGTGCCCGAGAACGGCCTGTGCTTTTAAACCGTAATGTATGCACGCCGTGTGGGCGGTAATGTCGATCCCGTAAGCCAATCCACTGATGATATTCGGGTGGTAACCTGTTTCGGCCAGTTCATGGAGCAACGTGTCTACTCGTTTCTTGCCCATTTCGGTTGCTTTGCGGGTTCCCACGATGGCAATATTCTTCGAGTCGGAGTCATCCAGAATCCCCTTATAAAATAGTACGAGTGGGGCATCCGCGCAATGTTTCAAAAGGCGGGGATAATTCGAATCTTCGATCCCGCATACCCGGATGTGATGTTTTTCCATGACGTCCAACTCCTGCTTTGCCATCTGTAACCAGCGGGAGCGTTCGGGTTGGATGTTTGTCAGGTTATTTTCCCGGAAAAGAGTCTCTATATTCTGATCTGTTTCTTCGAAAAAGCCGGAAATTCCGCCACATTGTTGGAACAAGGAGGCAAAAAGAGCATTGTTAAGCCGGGGTGCCATGGTGATGGCAACCCTTGTCAGGACCGAGTTTTCATGATTCATACGCCGATATTTAAAAGTGATTTATGACAAAAATACACCTTTATAGTTTAAAAAGCGAATGAAATGGAGAAAATGAGTTCATAAGGTTTGTAAAGTTTATAAGGTTTATAAAGTGTCGGGAGTCCTCCGGACAAAATCTATTGGCAACTCAAGCTGCCATGGACAAAGGTCTCGCAGGAGACCAAGAACTTTATAGACCTTACGAACCTTATAAACCTTATAAACTTCTTCTCTTTTGGGCATCTGATTAAAATAGTTTAATTTTGTACGGAAATACAGGATGAATGGAAAGTATCATTTTTACCACGGATGCCAGCATTGTCCTTGCCGAATTGCTGGGCGGAATCAGGCACGAGAATTTATTTATCGTGGCGGATAAACACACGGTCGGTTTTTGTGATCGCTTGTTTGAGAAGGTGGATTGGATTCCCTCTCACGTGACGGTTCTGGATTGCGGGGAAGAGTATAAGTCGATTGAAAGCGTCAGCCGGATTTGGATGATGTTGAGTAAACGGGGGGCGCGTCGATCTTCCATTCTCGTGTGCGTGGGAGGTGGTGTCGTGACGGATTTAGGAGGATTCGCGGCTTCCACGTTCAAGCGGGGGATGCGTTGCATCAATGTTCCCACGACACTGTTGGCGCAGGTTGATGCATCTTTGGGGGGAAAAACCGGGTTTAATTTCAACGGCTTGAAAAACGAGATCGGCACGTTCTCCATCCCGGAAAAAGTGATTATCGATGTCCATTTTTTAAGTCATTTACCCGTGCGGGAACGAATGTCCGGTTTCGCGGAGATGATCAAGCATGGTTTATTATCAGACCGGGAGTATTTGACCCGGTTGTTGAGCTTGGAATATCAAGAAACGAGTCCGGAAGATTTTCTGGAGCTGATTCGGCGTTCCGTGACGATAAAAGATGAAATTGTCTCCCAAGACCCTAGGGAACAGGGACTGCGTAAAGTGTTGAATTTCGGACACACGATCGGGCATTCCATCGAAAGCTTGTCTATCATGCGGGGAATGGCTCTCTTGCACGGGGAGGCGGTGGCATTGGGATTGGTGGCCGAATTGTACCTGTCCGTCAAAGAAAAAGGTTTTCCGGAAGAAATTTACCTGGAAGTCCGGAATTTTGTCAAACGATATTATCCGAACTATCCTCTGATGGAGCATGTTGATACCTTGTATGAATTGATGTTGCATGATAAGAAAAACGAACGGCGGGGAGTGAATTTCACGTTACTCCCGGGTATCGGGGAATTTTCATTGGATAATTATTGTTCGAAAGATTTAGTGGTTGAGGCATTGAGCCAAGTGTAAATAACGAGTAGAATTATGGATCGAGTTATCGCGTGGGACAAGACGAAGATTGAAGGTGTGGCTGTTTTACCGGCTTCAAAGAGTATCTCGAACAGGGCGCTCGTGTTATGTGCCTTGGCAGGATGCCCGGTGCCGGAGAACTTGTCGGATAGCGATGATACACGGGTGTTGCGGGAGGCCCTGTCCACTTCCGACAGGTTGGTCAACGTGGGACATGCCGGAACTGCCATGCGTTTCTTGACAGCTTATTTTGCCTTGAAAGGCGGGGTCCGGGAATTAACCGGTTCGGAACGTATGAAACAGCGTCCCGTGCAGGTATTGGTGGATGCTTTGCGGGAATTAGGTGCGAGTATCACCTATATGGGGGATGAGGGTTTTCCGCCTTTATGGATTACTTCCGCACCTTTACAAGGAGGGCGTTCCCTGTCGTTAGATGCGTCCGTGAGTAGTCAATACGTGTCGGCCTTGATGATGATTGCCCCTTTGCTGCCGGGAGGTTTGACACTCGATTTGGAAGAAAGAATCGTTTCTGCCGCTTACATACGGATGACGGCCGGCATGATGCGCTTGTTCGGGGTAGACGTGCGCTTGGAAGGGAAAAAGATTATTATTCCCGAGAAGGGGTACATCCCGGTAAACCTGCGTGTGGAATCCGACTGGACGGCAGCATCTTATTTCTACGAGATGGTTTCTATTGTCGGGCAGGGGGAAATCTTTATTTCGG
>ERZ857882.5427-NODE-5427-length-10014-cov-3.246611_pt1 | contig 10014 bp, 6 predicted proteins | sample MGYA00519697_ERZ857882 | MGnify/ENA primary metagenome ERZ857882 (study PRJEB31778, sample SAMEA3449373) | human gut metagenome | biome: human gut; feature: human-associated habitat; material: faeces | place: United Kingdom | collected 2010/2012 ... | reverse complement strand
CATAACAAATATCCATATTGCAACAAATATATTGTAATAAGGTATTTGAATTTCTAATGTTAATAAAAACACACAGGTTAAGATAACAGATAAAAAAGAATATATTACCGCTGTCTTATTGTATTGTATTAACTCTGGAAATCTATTAGTATCAATTAAATTTTTAATAGCGGAATTGTTTAACTGCATCAAAGTTACCATCGTTGTCAATAAAAACCCAAAAACAATACTTTCCGCTGTAACTAAAGCCGATATAAATGTTTTATCAAAACATTTATAATAACACTTATCTATTATTTCATTATCTTTGAAAAAGTACAATAGCAAACATATCATCGAAGAAAATAGTAATGGATATAATTTCTCCCATTTGTTGGATATGTATAACTTTATCTGTTCAAACATACTAAGTTTCTTTATTTGCAGTAAAGATACAATATTTTTTTGTAAAAATTATAGGCTATTGATGGTTATTATATGAACTATTTCGTATTTTTGCACCAACTCAAACAACCACCGCAACACCAAGCAATCCAAAGAATTGCACACGTGGGGTTATTAGTGGGAGAAAGAATTTCGAGCTTACTAAAATATTGGTTCATTGAAGATTAGAATTAAGGTTCATCTTCCGTCCGGACCGCTTAAAAACCTGTTAGTTTATTGACTAACAGGTTTTTATTTTTTTACAGTGTTGCACTTGTATTGCAAATCCGCATTTGCCCCATTCCTTTCCCACCATTGTGAAATACAGAAAAATATCCCCAACCTGAAGAAATTTCACTAAATTTGCTCCCGAAGTTAATTTATACAGGTACTTTATCGGGGGCTTACCCTTAGTGGGTGATGTGATTAATTTTCTTGCCATTTCATTTATATCGTTCCTAATATTTTATGCTCTGATAACCAGTGGCTAAGCATATTATATTTCATATATGTGCCCTTTCTGTGGGGTTCCTAAAGATTTGTTTACTATAACAGGTTTGATCCAAATCATTTTTTCATAAATCAGCTTTTCACCAAATCGTTGATTTCTCCAATGCCCTCTACGCCAATGTGAAGATAAAATCAAACTCGAATTATCGCTTACTTGAGAACGCTTCTTGAAAGAGTTTCCTACATAGTGTATTTTAGAAAATCCTGTTTCTGCAATTTTTTTTTCAATCTTTTCTGTTTCTTTTTTGCTTTTTGAAAATACCAGCTTTTTATTAAAATTATGAGGTAAGTCATCTACATAATGGGCTTGAATGTCTTTATCCTGTTTATACATAGACAAATAAAGTAAGCAGTTCACAATAATCTTGTATGTGCCGTTAACCAATTCCTGATAATAGGTGTATAAATCTAAGTGTTCGTCTGTAATTTCTTCTTTATTTTCAGGAAACAAAGAATATTCCTCCACACTTTGCCAATCCTTTACAGCATCAGATATAGTAATTATATTTTCCTTTTCACTAAAATAAAAAGCGAAATTCCAGAAGCTTTGTCCTCCGCTCCCCGATTCATTCCAAACTTTATCGTGGTATTTTATGATAAAATCCTCAAAGTCACCAACAAAATGAAAGCTTATTGCATAATCATTCCAGAACTCGTTCCCGTTATTATCCACCATTTTTTCCATTGCCATTCTATCTACCAGGATATATACCCCTTCAATTATTTTATCCGAATCTTTTGTTATGGTTAATCCTAACGGCCGTAAAGACAGATAAAAGTTATCATATGGAAGACTAAATGATTTATAACTTACATCATCGACATCTGTAAAACTTAACATTTCCAATAACTCTTTAGAGAATGCGAAAATGTTACGTCCATTCCTATACCACCTTTCCCAGTTTATATATAAATCAGAAATTATATAATCATTTATGCTACGGTCCAGTAAAGATAAATGGTCGCGATTCCTTCTATATCCGTAATTGCCTTCATCTTTATAGAAATATTCATTTTTGCCTTCCATCTCATCAAAGAAAGCATCCCTGTTTCGTAGTTTATCTTTAAAATGATATTGTTTTTCAATTCTGTAAGGAAAAAAGCATTTTAATTCAGTCTCTTTCATTTCAATTGATTTATAACATTGTCAATTTCCTCTTTGATATTTTCCCCCTGATAAACAATAGAATGTTCCGTATTGCAGTATTTGCCTCCCCTCTGAGCACTAAACCAATTAAAAGAGCCGATGCACATCGTATCATTATCTTTTACAACTATTTTGCTGTGGATATTATTTTTGACAATTACTTCAACACCCAAATCCTTTAATTTTTTCAAGGTTAATTCAAACTCCTCTTCCTTTTTCTTATCAGATTTATTTTGAGTACAAGTATTGAATTTTTCATCCGTATATATGGTAATTTTTGCATTCTTACCGGACAGTAATTTATCATATCCGTTTTTCTCAATCGTAGAATAAATAATCCATGGAGAAATGATAACTATCCTGTTGGTAGCTTCATTGAAGATATTTTTCAGAAACGCATCATGCTCTTCGTAGTTCATTAGAATTTTTGGAGGATTCTCTTTAGATACTAAGTCCTCTCTTAGAAATATCTTTGAGTATTGATGCTCATAGGAAAGTTCATTTTTTTCATTTTCAAACAGATATTTAGATAATAAGCCTGTCGGGGATATGGATTGCCTGTTAAATAATGACATATCTCCAAATACTAAAAAACTATCTTTTGCACGTGATACGGCAACATTCAGCATACTTTTGTCATTATCAATGAAACTCCCTTTGTTGTGTCTTGAATAGGTTGGAGAAAATAACACTACTTTTCTTTCCGCACCTTGCAGCGAATGAACTGTGCCTACAGTTATTTGAGAAAGTTCATCTTTTAAACTCTTGTCTTTGGGCTCCTTTAAATATCCCGCTATTTTTATAGATTGTTGTCTGAATGGAGTTACTACTGCCACAATATCCTTAATCTCTTCGCCATTGTATGCTTTTCTCAACTTTTTATAATTAGTAATAATCCATCCGGCTATAACTTTAGCTTCCAATTCATTTTGTTTGCTACCTAAGATATTCTGACATTTACCCTCAATGTTTAAATATCCCATAGAAGGTAGTAAAGAATCCTCTAAAGCTTCCCCACGCATCGGTTTTAGAACTCCTTTGTAGCACAATTCATTACAATATGCTATGATATTGTTGTAGCATCTCCTATGCTCATATAAATATAATCCTCTCTCTAATTTCTTTTCAGGATAATATTTCGCTCTGTTTTGCGCAATTTTCATTACACTGCCCCCATCTGAGGCAATTCCTTTATCCTGTAATTCTTTATAGTTTTCGTCTATCTTCTCAATTCCTTGATTTTTTGAAATCAAATTTGCCTTGTGAAGATTTCCGATATCGATACTTTTGGTAAGTTTGCTTATCGGAGGTATTTGTTTGGTATCTCCAATCACCAATGCTTTTTTAGCTAAAGAAAATCCTGCTCCTGCCACTTCGGAAGACACTTGTCCTGCTTCATCTACTATCAACAAATCGATAAAGTCATACAAATAATCTGACTTGTTCAAATTGTCATGGATTTTTCTCGAAAAAGAAAAGTAATTGGGCAGCATATAAGAAGTCATTACAGCACATGGAGTAATTTTCATTCTCCTGCGCCAGTTATTTTCGCATATATTTTTATACTTCCAGTGAGTATTACTTAAATGTCCCTTCTCAATCAGTTTTTCCATTTCGATTAACCATTGTCCTTCCCAATAATGGGTAGCTATCAGAAACATTTCAAACCTTATTTTAGTGTCTGCTTTTTTGTCAATTTCTATAAACGCTGAATTGGGGTCTATACCATTTTCCAATTTATCAAGTGTAGCAGTACAATTATTCAATGCCATTATGAATGCATCGTATTTTTGGATATCAGAAAGAAGAACTTCTTTTTTATATTTTATACTCGAGATAAATCTTTCAGCATCCATATCATTTATATCAATATATAGAGAGAAATTATTCTCTTTAGCAAAAACTTTTGCTTTAAGGTTACGCTTCTTTCTGATAAACGGCAGAAATGAAAGTGCTGTTAGTAACATACTTTCTGATGCTAAATACCTTTCCCATTTATCTTCGATTATTTCTACGTCTTTTTTATGTTCAGTGAGCGTTCTACCAAGTTCTATTATGGCCTCTCTATTTTTATAGTCAATCTTTAAAGTTTCGCTGATTAGATTTCCTAACTCGTGATAATTACGGTAAGTTTTTTCAATATCTGCAAGTAACGATTTTTTATCAATCAGCAATTGATGCAATTCCCGAACCGACTCTTCAACAGTAATATCCTTATTTATAAAAGTTTTCCCGGATCTACTAAGAAACGATTCTTTTGCTTTGATGTAAAAATCTTCCGTTTCCATGTCTTTAACAGCGTCCTCTGTAATGTAACCCTTTTCCCGAGCTTCAGCCGACCGCATACTTGACACAAAATAACTTCCAAAGCTCTTTACATCATCAATCCACCTGCCTGCAAAATCTCCTATTCCTTTAGAAAAATCTTTGGCAAAAGCATCTATTATATTTGTAACAGCTTGATTGTTTGTAGAATTAGCTATGATTACCGGAGGTTCTACCTCTTTTACTGCATTTTCTACCCATAAACAGGCAACCACTGAAAGCAACATTGTTGTTTTTCCTGTTCCGGGAGGACCGTTGACCGGTAATATTTCCCCCTGTTTTCCGCTTAATAAAGCAGAAACAGCAGTTCTCTGAGCATCGGCTAACGGATATACGTTGTTATTATGCCCTAATCTTTTGGAGAAAAAAAGATTTGAATCAGCAACAGGTATTTCTTTTTCTTCTTCAATTGTTGCGTAATTTTGGAAAAGACTTAAATCAGGATTTTTATCACGCGTATAGATATCTTCGTATACAGCCGTGATTTTAGAAGAAATATTTAACTCACCATTGGTAAAATAGGCGGAATTGGTCTTTTCATAGCCGCTGAAAATATCTCCGGATACAATAACTTTATCTAAGAGTTTATCTATATATTCAAAATAATCATTCCATTTTGTGATATATGATTCAATGTGTTTATAAAAAATTCCGTCATCTGTTAATTTGTCCTCGATTGTTTTACTCCAATCTTCATTATATTTACCTTGAGCACAGAGGAATTTCTTTTTAACCGTTTTATTTCTGTTTAAAGACTTGATTAATTTCTTACAATCTTCTTGTGCACGCTCATTGTCTATAATCGATTCTCTCAGCAAGTATTCAATTAACCCTTTCTGATATTGAGATTCGATATTTTCTGAATAATATTTTTCCCATTCAGAAGTTTCCGAGAATTCAAACTTAGGAATGTCATTTTGGGTTACAAACAAATCATAGTCATCCATATTACCAATGAAAAAATCCTCTTTGTCCAAAGGGAGTAATAAGTCTCTTGGAATTATTGGTTTTTCAATAGGGTAGATAAAACCGTTTTCAGAAACTTGTACTTTAAATATTATAGGAAAAAGTATTTCGGGGCGATAATCTTTCTCATGTTTATTGTGGCTGGTGATTTTCTTATGGGAGAATGGAATATAAAAAGTTTCAACAGTGCTATCTTCACCGGAGAATAAATTGCAAAGTACATTTTTATTATTTACTCTGAAGAAATTATTTTTATCATTTAGCAAAAAAGATTTTGCTAAATTCGAAAACTTATATTTTCCTTGTGAAAACTGTTTATCTACAAGAGAATCTCTCCAATATTTAGTAACTCGTTTGTAGTGTTCCATAATACTATAAATAGTGTTCATTCTACAACCAATTCATAATTCGTGCTTCTTCCTCCCTGCGCCTCTTTCTGCAAAATATCCTTGTTTATGAGGTCTTGTATATCCCGTATGGCTGTATCTTGTGAGCATTTAGCTATCTTTGCCCATTTGGAAGATGTCAGTTTTCCATCAAACCCATCTAATAATTTGTTAAGCATCAACCGCTGGCGATCATTCAGTGGAGTTTGGCTGTGTTTTTCCCAGAAACGAGCTTTTTTCAGAACGGAGTCTAACGCATCAGTACTATTGAGCAAGGTATTTTCAAGGCAAGCTAAAAACCAAACCAACCATTCTGTTATATCGCTTGTTCCATGTTGAGACTTTTCCAAAACTTCATAGTATCTCTTTCGCTCAACAAGTATCTGGTTTGACATGCTGTAGAAACGCTGTGAACTTCCATCGCTTCGAGCAAGTTGAAGGTCTGTTATAGCACGCGCAATACGACCATTCCCATCATCGAATGGGTGAATAGTAACAAACCAGAAGTGTGCGATTGCAGCTTTCAGTACAGGGTCTATATCTGATGATGTATCATTAAACCATTTCAAGAATAAATTCATTTCGGCTTCCACCTGATCCGGTTTAGGAGCTTCATAATGAACTTTCTCTTTGCCCATTGCTCCGGAAACGACTTGCATATCACCACTCCGATACTTGCCGACCTCTATTTTATACATACCACTAAAACCGGTAGGGAAAAGTGCGGCATGCCAACCCAATAGCCTTTCTGTGGTTATCGGCTTAGCATAATTTTGCGTGGCATCAAGCATCATTTCTACAACACCATCCACATTTCTGGGCGAATCGACAAGACCGGATACCTCTAAGCCTAATTTACGAGCAATAGACGAACGCACCTGGTCTTTATTCAGGATTTCTCCTTCTATTTCAGTTGATTTCAGAACATCCAAAGTCAACGTGGAAAGCACGGCTTCTTCTTTTAATTTAAACCCTAAACTTCCCATTTGTCCCAATAAACGACCCTGCAAATGTCTTACATTAGCTAACAATGTAAGCAGTTTGCCATTGTTCCATGTAAAATTCGGCCAATCCTTAGTCTGATATATATACATAAAGTACAGTTTTATTCTACGCAATTATTGCGACAAATATACTCCTTTTTCTCCGCATTACAAATTTTCTTCGCATACTTTGCAAAGAAAACCAATAAAAGAGTTGGCATTATCAATATTTTATATACCTCTGCATTAGATATCATAGTGATATCCAAACTTTTTGAAATTATTGTAAAGCACTTAAAATCAGTAAAGTTTGCACGTTGGATTAGGCGTTGGACTTGATTTTATGCTATCGTAAAGTATTGGTTAACAGTAGATTGTTGTTTTCGTTCGACACCCGTCCAGACCGCTCATCTTATATAAGCATAGATAAATCCTGCAAAACATTCGTTTTGTGGGATTTTTTTATGTGGTTATGCCCATCTTTAGGTGTTTCATATCAAGTTATATTTTATACATCCACATTCAGTAATTAAGGTTATAATATCTGTAATTTGTCTACAAGACAATGCGATATAAGCCTTTACCTTTGCCTTATGAACATAAATAATAAACCAGATGAAGGAAATATTGAAAAACAAGTGTATGGCAATGGCTGTATGTCTTTGCATCACGGCAAATCTATTTGCGGCAGACAATCATTTAAATAACGATAGTATGGAAAAGAATTTGAATTTAACAGAAGAGTGGGACAAGGTGTTCCCGCAGAGTGATAAAGTGAATCACACGAAAGTGACTTTCCACAACCGGTACGGCATTACTCTTGCTGCCGATCTGTATATTCCGAAAAATGCCGGAGGTAAGTTATCGGCCATCGCTGTGAGCGGCCCGTTTGGGGCGGTGAAAGAACAGTCATCCGGTTTATATGCGCAGACTTTGGCGGAACGTGGTTTCCTTACCATCGCTTTCGATCCGTCTTATACCGGCGAGAGTAGTGGTGAACCTCGTTACGTCGCTTCCCCGGATATCAATACGGAGGATTTTAGTGCGGCGGTTGACTATCTTTCCACCCGCGACGATGTGGATGCGGAACGTATCGGTATTCTCGGTATTTGCGGATGGGGCGGTATGGCACTCAATGCGGCTGCTATCGACACACGTATTAAAGCGACCGTCACTTCAACGATGTACGACATGAGCCGTGTAAATGCCAATGGCTATTTCGATGCGATGGATGCCGACGCACGTTATGAACTTCGCAAACAGCTTAATGCACAACGCACGGAAGATTACAGAAACGGTACGTATACTCTTGCTGGAGGAGTCGTGGATCCGTTACCCTCCGACGCTCCCCAATTTCTGAAGGATTATCACAGTTATTATAAAACTCAGCGTGGTTACCATAAGCGTTCGCTTAACTCGAATGGCGGCTGGAACAAGACTTCATCACTCTCATTCATCAATATGCCGATACTATCATACAGCGATGAAATCCGTAGTGCGGTATTGATGATTCACGGAGAGAAGGCACATTCACGTTATTTCAGCGAGGATGCGTTCAAGAAGTTGAAAGGTGATAACAAGGAACTATTGATTATTCCCGATGCGAACCATACGGATTTGTACGACCAAATGAATATCATTCCGTTCGACAAACTCGAACAGTTCTTTCATGAATATCTGTAATATAGAGTAAGGACAGAACGATTTCCACGGTAGTTTACTGTGGAAATCATCTTTATCGCATTTTGCAGATCTTCCTGTAGTCTCCGTCGCTTTTTTTCTTAAAACCATTACTTAGTAAGGTCTTTATTGAAATAATATTTTCTTCCGCCGGGTCTGCGGCTATTTCTTTTCCGCCGATTTCAATAATTCTATCTTCCAGTATCTGAATGATTCTTTTTCCGATACCCCGATTTAAGAACTCTTCTTCACCAATCAGATATCCTATTTCATAAGTGTGATTTTGTTCTGCCACATCTCCATACATCTCCTGGAAATCTTGTCCTTCTTCTTCCTGGATAGGTTTTATTACAATTTCGTTGTTATTTATTATCATTGACTTATTGCTTTTGAAGCGATTTACTATGTAAGCTCCTGTTTTTGTATTTGTTATCTCTTCAAAGTTAGCAAATATCAGGAAGGTACAACACTCATACCCATATAAAGGAGAATCCATAGACAGATTTACGCCTGGTAGGTAGTTCGCCTCTTTTTATATCAAGATAGGCAACTGTGCCATAGGCTTGGCACAGTTGTGCGCTATGTACTGCACTTTATCCTAGTATATTCAGAATTTGCTCCAGTGTTGCTTGCGGCAATAATTGTGTGAGGTAATCTATTAAGCGTTGTTTTGACTCTTCCGGTGACCGGTTGCCGGCAGCCTGTACTTTTTCTTTGCCGAACAGTACTTCCGGTGTTGTATATCTGGCGATACCCCATCCGTAAGGCTCTCCCTTCTTGTCATATCGGTATTCGAAATCAGCCACAACGAGCCATGTTCCCATTTGCAGCCGGGTTATGACTGTTTCAAATCCATCTCCTTTCGGTTTTGTCTTTTTAAGTAAAGCCTGGGTTTCGCTAGTCTCCCATGAATCGAACGGATTGACACTTCTTTTGACTGGCTGCTTCTTGTAACCGCATAACGCTTTTATCTCTTTGGATAGGAGGGACTCATGCTCTGTGACTGTCTTATAAATAACGTTACCCATACTTTGTAAAGGTTCCGCTTTCAGATTGTACATAGCACGCCTGTAGTTTACAAGTTCCGGAAACCATTCCATGCTGACAAACCCTGCTTTCTTCTGAAAGAGTTTCCCATAAGCACAATTGAAATTTCGGATAACAGGGCCTTTCCATTCCCACGGTCCCTCTTCTTCATCGGAAAACCATAATTCCTGCGGGGTAAATTCTTCAATGGAAAAATCCTCAATGCCATTCGCAAAGAAGGGTAAAAATCCCATCTTTGCAACGAGCTTCTCCAAATCTTCACAGCGATTTATCTTTGTCATGCCGCAAATATATGAAATTACGCTTAAACCATATGTTATTATATGATTAAAGATAAATTATTTCAGACTCCAAGGGAATGCAATCTTATCCAGAAGCTCTTTACGGGTAGGAGGGAGTTCACCTTTTTTTAAGGCTCTGCGTTGTACGAAACACCAACTGCCGAGTTTGTTTTCACGGGCGGTTGGCCAGCGGTTGTTTTCAGAGAAGAATTGTTGTAGTTTTTCATAGTTTTCCATCCAGACATCATCGATAGTCCAGATAAAAC
>ERZ857882.5426-NODE-5426-length-10014-cov-3.485691_pt1 | contig 10014 bp, 10 predicted proteins | sample MGYA00519697_ERZ857882 | MGnify/ENA primary metagenome ERZ857882 (study PRJEB31778, sample SAMEA3449373) | human gut metagenome | biome: human gut; feature: human-associated habitat; material: faeces | place: United Kingdom | collected 2010/2012 ... | reverse complement strand
TGATTGATGGATCAGAGTTAACTCATGATGAGGAATCAACAGGTTATGATACCAAGATTACCAGAGGTGTAGATTTAATGGCCGGATATTCGAAGTGTACAAAGCTTGATAAAGGAAAGATTTATGCAGGAGGAACTACAATAGGGGCACATAAGGTTGAGAGTATACAGGTCGCAGTGCTCGTAGAACGTGCCAAAGAAGAAGATACAGAATGGTCTTACTATGATGGATGGCAGAAAGAAAACCTGAATATGAATCGAGTGACTTCCAACAGGACTTTATACGTCGAAGGTGATTATTATTACCGTGTACGTTGCACGCATGTAGCTAACAGCGACATGAGCAGTTCATTTACTGATGGTATTTATATCGATTAATATCCTCAAAAGAGCATAGAAGCAAAAAACACAACACAAGAAGCAAAAAAACGACGATGAATGTTTAAAGTAGAACAATAGGACGGAATAACTCGAGGTAATTAAAGGACCGAAGGTCCGATGCAAGCAGAAGATTATAAAGCAGTGGTAAAAGATGTAGTTGGCAGGGATTGAAAAATAAGGTAGTTTATAACAAGGCAAAGACGTAAAAATATGTAATTATAATGTATAACAAAAAAACCATAAACTAATAAAGACAAATATCCATAAAACAAATAAAAGATAAGTAATGCATCAATACTAGTGAACGAAAAACAATTAAAAAAGTAACAATTGTAACAAGTAAACGAAACACTGAATAAAGATCGAAATCTTGCAGTATGAGTACATAAAAAAGAAGGTATCCCCATAAAAGGCTACAAGTCTTCCCCGATAAGGGGAGGACAAGTAGCCTTTTTTTTCTGTAGTTATGAAATTCGTAGAAAATTATTCTCCAAGAGCCTGTTTTAAAGCTTTGGATAACTGGTCAGGGCAAGATGTTGGTCTTGCACCACATTTTGTTCCTTCCAGACGTTTGATCACTTCGTGAGCGTCCATTCCTTTTACAAGGCTGCTGATTCCGGCTGTATTTCCGGCACATCCGCCTACGAATTCTACATTTGCGATTTTATCTCCGTCAAGTTCTACATGGATCAGTCGAGAACAGACTCCTGATGGTTTGTAATCCATATCTATTACCTCCTGTTGCTTTTGTAAATAATTGTTTTATTGTCATACGTCTCAGATTATAACAGAGATTCTGTCTGTTTGCTACTTATTTCGCCGGTTGAAATCGAATTTTCTATAAGATATAATAGGGCATAGACGAATTAATATAGAAAATATCGTAATAACAGGAGGACATAGAGCTATGATAGGTATTATCGGAGCAATGGAAGAAGAAGTGGCAGAACTTAAAAAAGATATGCAGATCGATGAGACTATAGAACAGGCAGGGATGGTATTCTGCAAAGGTTCATTGGGCGGCAAAGATGTTGTTATTGTAAGAAGTGGTATCGGTAAGGTGAATGCAGGAATCTGTGCACAGATCCTGGTGGACAGATTTGATGTGGATACATTGATTAATACCGGTATTGCGGGTTCACTGGATGCACAGATCGATATCGGAGATATGGTGATCTCGACAGATGCACTGTATCACGATATGGATGCGACGATATTCGGAGATCCGGCAGGACAGATCCCAAGAATGGACACACTGTCATTCCCGGCAGATGAAAAACTGGTCAAGAAGGCAGTAGCAGCAAATGAGAAAGCCAATCCGGATATTCACACATTTACCGGAAGAGTGGTAAGCGGCGATCAGTTTATTTCGGATAAAGATGTGAAGGAAAGAATCTCATCATTATTTCATCCGATGTGTGTAGAGATGGAAGGTGCGGGAATTGCCCAGGCAGCTTACCTGAACAAAGTTTCGTATGTCATCATTCGTGCAATTTCGGATAAAGCTGACAACAGCGCGACTATGGATTATCCAACGTTTGAAAAGAAGGCAATTGCCCATAGTGTAAGACTTATGAAGGAATTACTGCCGATGATCTAGGTATAAGTGAAAAGGCATACAATTTAAAATATCACAGAATGTGCCCGGAACTGACATGATATGTGGTTTTCCGTGCGAAATATGAGGAACGAAATTAAGCGCTCTCCTGTTTGATTTACAGTATAATGCAAATCAAAAGGAGGGCTTTTATTATGCTGGAAATGTTATTGGACAAGAAGTTACTGTTCGTACTCATGGGGATCCTGACCGGACTTGGTGTGGTGGACAAGTGTATCGTGAGTATGACGATGAAACGTATGGTGGAGGCGGCGGGAAGTATGAGTAAGAGTAACCACCCGCTGATGCGCCTGATCCGTGCGAAATTCGAACACGCATGTATGATCAGCGATACGGTGGAAAACGTAGGGGTATTTGTGGATAAGTATCTGTATGAGTATAAAGTCTGTGGATTACGACTTCACACGCTGCGCAGACTGGAGAAGATATGTGCGGGACTGCTTATCGTAACCGGACTTGTCGGTGCGGGACTGAGTTATCAGGTATATGGCATGGGAGATGCTGTCCTGCGGATGGGTGCATGTGGCGCAGGACTTGGAATCCTGGTATGGCTGTTCCATCTGACAACGGATGAGAATTATTGCATGCAGATGGCAAAGAACTATATGGTAGATTATCTGGAAAATGTATGTCTCCACAAGTATGAAAAGGCAAATCAGAAAGAACGCACCGGACGAAGAGACAGTGTGATCAAAAAAGACGAGACAAATGATACAAAAGAAGAAAAGGCAGAAAAAGAGGACAAAACGGAGCAAGAAGAAAAAGAAGAATCTGTTCCGGTATCCGGCTCCGGTGTTGTGCAGATGCAGCGTGAGAGCCGCAGAAAAGAAAGAGTAAAGGAGAACGCCAGGAACCTGGCAAAAGCATCGGCGCGGCTTGCCGGTACGGACGGGAGTAAAAGGACAGAAGATATATTGCAAGAAGAGGTACAAAGTACCGGGACTCTGGCCGGTAATGCGCAGGCAATGGAGATTAAAGGAAATGCCGATAAGGAGTCTGCACAGGAAGATGTACAGGAAGAAATACCGAAAGAAGACACCATACGTGAGCTTCCAAAGGATGAGGTGATCCGCCAGATCCTGCGGGAGTTTATGGCTTGATAATATAATGTTATTTTGCTAAAATATACGCATGAATAATATATTTGATAAATTAAAGGCTTACAGCGATTCTGACTACTATGCATTCCATATGCCGGGTCACAAGAGAAATCTGGATCTGATGGACGGGACATCTCCGTACCGGATCGATATTACAGAGATTGATGGCTTTGATGATCTGCATCATGCAGAGGGAATTCTAAGAGATGCGCAGGAAAGAGCAGCAAGAGTTTACCATGCGGACGAGACACATTTTCTGGTGAATGGAAGTACGGTTGGAATCTTAAGTGCAATATTAGGAACAACTGAAAAAGGAGATTCCATACTTGTGGCAAGAAATTGCCACAAGTCTGTGTATCATGCGATATATCTGAATGAATTGGATCCGGTCTATCTCTATCCGAAATTCGATACGGAACAGGGACTGAGCACAGAGATTGATGTTGCGGATGTACAGAAAGCACTGGAAGAACATCCGAAGATCTGCGCGGTGATGATCGTGTCACCGACATATGATGGTGTGGTGTCGGACATCGAAAAGATTGCAGAGATTGTGCATGCAAAAGGGTGTCCGCTGATCGTGGATGAAGCACACGGTGCGCATTTCGGATTTGATCCGTATTTCCCAAAGAGTGCGAATATATATGGTGCGGATCTGGTGATCAACAGTCTTCATAAGACGCTTCCGGCGCTGACACAGACGGCGCTTCTGCATGTGAACGGGGACATGGTGAAGCGAAGAAAAGTGAAACAGTATCTGGATATGCTACAGACGAGCAGTCCGTCGTATATATTGATGGCGAGCATCGATGCGTGTATCGGAATGCTGGAAGAGACACTTGAAACGCATTCGGATACAAGATCAGATTATAAATATAAAAATATTTTTTCTGAGTATGCCAATCGCATTGAAGCACTTCGCAAAGATCTGAAACGGCTTAAGTATCTGAAAATTATCCAGACTGATAATACAGACCGCTATGACAGATCCAAATTCGTGATCTCCGTAAAACACGCACCGATGTCCAGTCACGAGCTGTATGAGATATTACTTCATAGATATCATTTGCAGATGGAAATGCTGGCAGGGACCTATGTTCTGGCTATGACAACTGTGGGAGATACGCAGGAAGGTCTGGACCGGTTGAGAGATGCGTTGCTAGAGATTGATAAAGAGATAGATACCAGGCAGGGCCGGCCGGCTGCTATTGAAACCGATCTCCCACTTTCCGGCAGACAGCCGGCACTTGAAAAAGTGTGGACGATCGCAGAGGCAGTGAACCGCACGGATAAGATACAAAAACGAAGCTTTGAAGACAGTATCGGATGCATTTCTGTGGAATACGCATACCTCTATCCGCCGGGAAGCCCGCTGATCGTACCGGGTGAGCGTATTACAAAAGAAGCGGTAGAGATACTTCACTGGTATCAGGAACATGATTTTTCGATTGAGGGACTTCAATCGGAAGATGGCATAGAGGTGTGGATAGATGGGTAAGATATACTACATGATGGGTAAAAGCTCTTCGGGAAAGGATACGATTTACAAAGATATCAGAAAGGATCTTCCGGAGCTTAAGACTTTAACTTTATATACGACCAGACCGATGCGTGAAGGCGAGAAAGATGGAGTGGAATATTACTTCGTAACGGATGAAATACTTGAAAAATACCGTGAAGAGGGTAAAATAATTGAACTTCGCACCTATCAAACCGTGTATGGGGACTGGAAATATGCTACAATAGATGATGGACAGATTAATCTGGATGAAAATGATTATCTCATGATCGGTACACTGGAGTCTTATATAAAGACAAAAGAGTACTATGGAAATGAGAACCTGATCCCGCTTTATATCGAAGTGGAGGACAAAGAACGCCTGATGCGCGCGATCGTGCGAGAACAGCAGCAGGATCATCCGGGCTATGAAGAAGTCTGCAGAAGATTTCTGGCTGATCAGAAAGATTTTTCGGAGGATAATCTGAAGAAAGCAGGAATTACAAGAAGATATCAGAATGATGATAAAGTACGATGCAAAGAAGAAATAGTAGAGGTAATACGAGATGGGAAGCTTTAAAGATGTGGTTGGCCACAAAGACATATTAAAATATATCAGCAGTGCAGTAGAGAATAACAGGGTCTCTCATGCATATATTCTGAACGGGGAGAGAGGTTCCGGTAAGAAGATGCTGGCGAATCTGTTCGCCATGACGCTTTTGTGTGAGACCGGGGACAATGAACCGTGTGGAAAATGTCATTCCTGCAAGCAGGCAGAGAGTGGCAATCATCCGGACATTATCCGTGTGACACATGAAAAGCCGAACAGCATCAGCGTAGATGATATCCGTACACAGGTGAATAACACTGTGGATATCAAACCATATCAGGGACCGTACAAAGTCTACATTATCCCACAGGCAGATATGATGACACCGCAGGCACAGAATGCGATCCTGAAGACGATCGAGGAACCGCCGTCATATGCAGTTTTCTTGCTGCTGACGGAGAATGCGGAGACATTACTTCCGACGATCAATTCCAGATGTGTAATGTTAAAGCTGCGTAATATCAAAGATACACTGATCAAAAAGTATCTGATGGAGAATCTGGAGATCCCGGATTATAAAGCAGATATGTGCACGGCATTTGCACAGGGTAATATGGGACGTGCGATCATGCTGGCCAATTCCGATCATTTTAACGAGATCAGAGAAGAAGCGGTACAGCTTCTGAAGCATATCAGTGAGATGGAATTAAATGAAATCGTTGCTGCGGTTAAGAATATATCCGTATATAAATTAGAGATCACAGACTACCTGGACATTATCATGATCTGGTACAGGGATGTCTTATTATATAAAGCAACAAAAGAGATTGATAAGGTCGTATTCAAAGACCAGTTACAGAGTATAAAAGAACAGGCGAGAAAGAGCTCTTATGAAGGAATCGAACTGATCCTGGAGAGCCTTGAGAAAGCGAAAGCCAGACTGAAAGCGAATGTTAACTTCGATCTGGTTATGGAGCTTTTGTTCCTGACCATAAAGGAGAACTAATCATATGACGAAGGTAATAGGCGTTAGATTCAGAACTGCCGGAAAAATATATTTCTTTTCACCGGGAAAACTTGAGATCAAGACCGGTGATAAGGTAATCGTTGAGACTGCAAGAGGTGTGGAATTTGGTTCCGTAGTAACCGGACCGAAAGAAGTGGAAGATGACAAGATCACACAGCCACTCAAATCCGTGATCCGTCTTGCGACAGAGGACGATAAGAAAAAAGAAGAGAAGAATAAAGAAAAAGAAAAAGAAGCATTCAAGATTTGTTTAGACAAGATCCACAAACACGGCCTTGAGATGAAACTGATCGATGCGGAATATACATTTGATAATAATAAAGTGCTGTTTTACTTTACGGCAGACGGACGAATTGATTTCCGTGAGCTTGTAAAGGATCTGGCGAGTGTGTTCCGTACCAGAATCGAGTTAAGACAGATCGGAGTGCGTGATGAGACGAAGATCCGCGGCGGGATCGGTATCTGTGGAAGACCACTTTGCTGCCACACGTATTTATCTGAGTTCGCACCGGTATCGATCAAGATGGCGAAAGAACAGAATCTTTCACTGAACCCGACAAAGATATCCGGAGTCTGCGGAAGACTGATGTGCTGTCTGACGAATGAAGAAGAGACATATGAAGAACTGAACAGCCATCTTCCGGCGAACGGAGATCATGTGACGACACCGGAAGGATTAAGAGGAGATGTACAGTCAGTTAACGTGCTCCGCCAGCTGGTTAAGGTTGTTGTGACGCTGGATAATGACGAGAAAGAGATCCGTGAATATCCGGCAGCAGAACTGAAGTTCAAACCAAGACGTAAGAAGAAAGACGTAAGACTTTCGAAAGAAGAGATGAAGGAACTGAAGGCGTTAGAAGAAAAGAACGGAGCGTCAAAATTAGATGATAACTAAATTACTTCCGAATGAAAGACTGGATGATCTGCAGATCAAAGGATATGAGATCATTCAAAGTCCGGGCCGTTTCTGTTTTGGAATGGATGCAGTGCTTTTGTCAGCATTTGCCAGAGTAAAGAAGAATGAAAAAGCACTGGATCTCGGAACGGGAACAGGAATTCTTCCGATACTTCTGGAGGCAAAATATCCGGGACTGCATTATACGGGACTGGAGATCCAGGAAGAGAGTGCAGATATGGCAAGGCGCAGTGTCAGTTATAACGGGCTGGAAGAACGGATCGACATTGTAACGGGAGATATCAAGGAGGCAGCATCCATATTCGGAGCCGCCTCTTTTGGGGTTATTACAACCAATCCCCCGTATATGATCGGAGACCACGGACTGAAGAATCAGAATGAAGCATTGTATATTGCAAGACATGAGGCACTTTGTACACTGGATGATATCTTAAGAGAGAGTGCGAAGATACTGAAAGTCAAAGGAAGATTCTATATGGTCCACAGACCGTTCAGGCTTCCGGAGATCATGACAAAGATGTGTGCGTATGGAATTGAGCCGAAGCGTATGCGGCTGGTATATCCGTATATAGATAAAGAACCGAATATGGTTCTGATCGAGGGAATGAAGGGCGGAAATCCGAGGATGCAGGTAGAACCGCCGTTGGTTGTATATCAGAAAGATGGAAGTTATACGGAGGAACTGCTTGCACTCTACGGAATGAGTCCGTCGTAAGTAAGGAAAATATCACGGCGCAAAAGCCATGGCAGCAGATGGAACGGGCAGATAGGTACAGAGCAGGTACCAAACATAAGATGGAGGAGTATGAGATGGCAGGAACATTGTACTTATGTGCAACACCGATAGGGAATCTGGAAGATATGACATTCCGGGCGGTGAGGATATTAAAAGAAGTGGATCTGATCGCAGCAGAAGATACCAGAAACAGTATCAAGCTTCTGAATCATTTTGAGATTAAGACACCGATGACCAGCTATCATGAATATAATAAGATAGAAAAAGGACACAAACTTGTAGAACGTCTGCAAGGCGGTGAGAACATTGCAGTGATCACGGATGCCGGGATGCCAGGAATCTCTGATCCGGGCGAAGAACTGGTGAAGATGTGTCAGGAAGCAGGGATCACGGTTACAGCTGTTCCGGGAGCCTGTGCATGTGTCACGGCGCTTACGATATCCGGACTTGGAACGAGAAGGTTCGCATTTGAGGCATTTCTTCCAACGGATAAGAAAGAAAGACAGGCCGTTCTGGAGGAACTGAAAGATGAGACGAGAACTATGGTCATCTATGAAGCACCGCACAGACTGGTCCGTACATTGAAGACGCTTCAGGAGACTCTCGGTAACAGACGTATCAGCATCTGCAGAGAACTTACGAAGAAGCACGAGACCGTATTTGCCACAACGATCGAAGATGCGCTGGCATATTATGATGTACAGGAGCCGAAGGGTGAATGTGTCATGGTGATCGAAGGAAAGAGCAGAGAAGAGATCCGCAATGAGGAAAAAGCCAGATGGGAAGAGATGAGTATCGAAGAACATATGGAACTTTATCTCGGACAGGGAATGGACAAAAAATCTGCGATGAAACAGGTGGCAAAAGACAGAGGTGTAGGAAAAAGAGATATTTACCAGGCACTTTTATAGGCTGTTCGTCAACTTGTATAGAAAATGAGAAAAAGATTGTTCAACTTGGGCATTACCCGGGTTGAACTTTTTTTATATACTTTTATCAGAACGAAACAGATAACGACTGGAATAAAAATGATTATAAATCAGGAGGAATTATAGCAATGGCAAGTTTATCATTGAAACACATTAACAAAACATATCCAAATGGATTTGAAGCAGTGAAAGACTTCAACCTTGAGATTGAAGATAAAGAATTCATCATCTTCGTAGGACCTTCAGGATGTGGTAAATCTACAACACTTCGTATGATCGCCGGTCTGGAAGATATCACTTCCGGAGAATTAAAGATCGGAGACAGAGTGGTAAATGACGTAGAGCCAAAAGACAGAGATATCGCAATGGTATTCCAGAACTATGCTCTGTACCCACATATGACAGTATACGATAACATGGCATTTGGTCTGAAATTAAGAAAAGTACCAAAAGACCAGATTGACAAAATGGTTCGTGAAGCAGCTAAGATCCTTGATCTGGAACCACTGCTTGACCGTAAACCAAAGGCTCTTTCAGGTGGACAGAGACAGCGTGTTGCTATGGGACGTGCAATCGTTCGTAATCCTAAGGTATTCCTTATGGATGAGCCTCTTTCCAACCTGGATGCTAAGCTTCGTGTACAGATGCGTATCGAGATCTCCAAGATCCATCAGAGACTTGGTGCTACCATCATCTATGTAACACATGACCAGACAGAGGCTATGACACTTGGTACCAGAATCGTTGTTATGAAAGACGGAGTTGTTCAGCAGGTAGATACCCCGCAGAACCTGTACAACGCACCGGGCAACCTGTTCGTTGCAGGATTCATCGGATCTCCGCAGATGAACTTCCTGGATGCAAAAGTAAAAGTTAACGGAAACGATGTAACTCTTACTGTTGGTAAATACAACATGAAACTGCCGGCTTCCAAAGCAAAAGCTGTTATTGACGGCGGATATGACGGAAAGACCGTTGTTATGGGTATCCGTCATGAGAACGTACATGATTCTCAGATGTTCATCGAAACTTCCAAAGACAGCGTAGTTGAGTGCAAGATCAACGTATACGAGCTGTTAGGTGCAGAAGTTTACCTGTACTTCGATTGCGAAGGATTCCCAATGACAGCCCGCGTAGATCCTCGTACAACTGCAAGAAGCGGAGATACCGTTAAATTTGCTCTGGATATGGAGAAAGTTCATCTGTTCGACAAAGAGACAGAGATCACCATTACCAACTAATCCATATGAACATCAGCGC
>ERZ857882.5424-NODE-5424-length-10017-cov-2.538948_pt1 | contig 10017 bp, 15 predicted proteins | sample MGYA00519697_ERZ857882 | MGnify/ENA primary metagenome ERZ857882 (study PRJEB31778, sample SAMEA3449373) | human gut metagenome | biome: human gut; feature: human-associated habitat; material: faeces | place: United Kingdom | collected 2010/2012 ... | reverse complement strand
ACCCACGCTTTGGATATGACCCTTTGGCTGATGAACAACTATAAACCAAAAATGGTTGTGGGCAAAACTTTCAGAAAGCTTGCCGACCAAAAAGAAAACACAGGCAACGCCTGGGGCGACTGGGATCCCGAAAAGTTCACCACCGAGGATAGCGCCTTTGGCTTCATCGTGATGGAGAACGGCGCGACCATCGACCTGAGCGCTTCCTGGGCTCTGAATACCCTGGATGTGGAAGAAGCGCGCACCATGCTGTGCGGCACCAAGGCTGGCGCGGACATGCACAATGGTGAGCTGCATATCAACGGCGTGAAGCACGGCAAGCAGTATGTGACCACCCCCAACATGAAGAAAAAGGGCGTGGACTTCTATGAAGGCTCCAGCGATGATCCCAAGGTGATGGAGCAGCGCGTGTTTGTTGACGCTGTGCGCGGCGAGGGTGAATTGACCGTTAAGCCCGAGCAAGCCTTCGTCGTCACCCAGATTCTGGACGCCATCTATCAGTCTGCCAAGACCGGCAAGCCCGTGTATTTCAACGACTGAGCGAGGAATCCGGCATGAAAAACGCACCGATTGCGTATCAGATCTATTCGGCGCGCAAGGAAGCGGAGCAGGATCTGCTGTCCGTGCTGCGTCAGCTTAAGGCCCTTGGCTACGACGGCGTGGAGTTTGCCGGTTTCTACGGCCATAGCGCGCAGAATGTGCGCGCCATGCTGGAGGAATGCGGCCTGCGCGCCGTATCCAGCCATGTGGCGCTCAAGCTGATTGAGGCGGATATGCAGGGCGTGATCGACTATCATAAGGCCATCGGCTGCGATTATATCGCCGTGCCCTACCTGAGCACCGAGCAGCGCCCTGGCACGCCAGCCTTCGCAGGCGTGCTGCGCACGATTTATCAGTTTGGCTGCCTGTGCCGCGACAACGGCATTCAGCTGCTGTATCACAATCACGATTTCGAATTTGTATCCTTCAGCGGCATGTACGCGCTGGATTTCCTCTATGCCGCCATGCCCGAGGATGTGCTCAAAACCGAAATCGATGTGTGCTGGGTCAAGTACGCGGGCGAAGATCCCGCCGCTTATCTGCGCAAGTATGCTGGCCGTGCGCCTGTGGTACATCTGAAGGACTTTGTGGGCCGCAAGGAGGGCGACGCCGCCCCCTATGGCCTGCTGGGACAATCCGAAACCAAGGCTGCGGGCGAGGTGCCCTTTGAGTTCCGCCCGGTGGGCTACGGTTGCCAGGATGTTTCCGCTGTGGCGGAAGCTGGTCTGGATGCGGGCGCAAAGTGGTTTGTGGTGGAGCAGGATGCTTCCGTTGGCCGTACGCCGCTGGAGGCTGCCGCCATGAGCATCGATACGCTGCGCAAAATCGGCCTGAAGGGCTGACACCATTCAATCATCAGGAGAGCCGCTGAACAAGCGGCTCTCTTTTACATTTCCTATCGTTGACGCGCCCGCGCGCTTCATGCTACAATATCCTGGCAAGGAGGCGAAAAAGATGAAAAGAAAGCGTTTCGCAGCTTTTCTGATGGCGGCTATGCTGCTGTGCGCAGGCAGCGCGCAGGCGGTGGGCAATAAACTGCTTGGCAACATAAAATACGGCGTGCCGGTGCCCTATGAGAATCGGGTGTATGGGTATTCGCTGGACGTTTATTCGCGTTTTGATATGTTTGGGGACGCGATGATTGCGGAGCAACTTGCGCAGCTTGATGAGGAGCAGGATGAGAACGACGATTATATCTATGACGCGCGCGTCTGGCGTTCGCCGGATGCTAAATATTTGCTCGAAATCCAGGTGAAGAAGCCCACCTATGAAACCTTTGCGCAGGAGATTGAGAATGCCCCGCGCTATGCTGAGTTGATGAAGGATCATTATACCCCGGAGGAGCAGTTCAAGCTGCACGACGGCATCCTGCGCGATACGCCTGCGGGACAGATGCTGGAAATGGCGGTGTCCTATCTGACGACGGCGGATGACGACAGCACCGTGCCCACCACCGCTGTGTATTATGATTTTTACGCCAACGGCTATGAGTATGTTTTTATCCTGATAAGCTTTAACGGCACCTATGAGGACACGCAGAAGCTGCTGGACAGCATGATGCAGACCGTATCGATCTGGCAGGTGGGGTTGTAATGGAAAAGCCCGTTCGAAGCGCGGCAGCCTTTGACTTTGACGGCACGCTCATCCGTGGCGACAGCATTGCGCAGCTGGTGCTTTTTGGCTTAAAAAAGGGCAAAATCAGCCTGCTTGCGGCGCTTTGGTCGGCGCTGGCTGGGGGACTGTATCATATGCATCTGGTGGGCGAAATGACGGCTAAGCGCGCGGGACACGGCTTCTTAGCGCGTATGGACGCGGCGGAGCGCGAGAACTTTCTTCAGAATTTTGCCGGCCTGATCTGCAAAAAAATTCGCCCCCAAGGACTGGAGACGATTAGAAAGCATCAAAGCCAGGGGGACGCGGTGATCCTGTGCAGCGCCAGCTGTGCGTGCTATATGCGCCATGTGGCGCGGTATCTGGGGGTGGATGCGCTGCTGTGCACGCCCACAGACGCGCAGGGGCAGCCTCAGCCGCCTAACTGCAAGCGCGGCGAAAAGGTGCGCCGTATCACGCAGTGGTTGGAGGAGCAGGGCAGCGATATCAGTGCGCTGCGTACCGCCTATGGCGATAGCGCGGGCGACGTGCAGATGCTGTCCGCCTGCAAGACCCCTGTGCTGGTGCATCCCAAGCGCGCGCTGCGCCGCGCCTTCCCGCAAGCGGAGCGCGTAAGCTGGCCCGAGCCGAAGCATCCATAAAAGGCCGATGCAAGTCAGCTAAAGCGGACTTGCATCGGGCACGCCATTTACAACCTGAACCGAGCCTTCGCATTTTGTCTGCGAGGGCTCGGTTTTCTTTATTCTTCCTTCTTTTCCCGCCAATGCTGCAGCTGGGGCAGCTGCGCCTCAAAGTACGCGCGCGCCTGCTTGGCAGGCCAATTCTCATTGGACATGTGCTCCACCAAAAAATCGGTCAGCGTTTGCAGATCCTGATAGGCAAACTGCCCGTCGGCATAGCACCACTTGCAGTAGTCCTCGTTCAAAGAGCCGTCCGGCTCGCGGCTGAGCAGCGAATCCTCCAGCGGCATGCCGCAGCACTGGCAGATCAGCTTGCGCGGCGCGCCCAGCAGCGTGTTGATCGATACGTCAAACAGTGCGGACAGGAGCTTGAGCGTGTCCGGATTGGGCACGGTTTCACCGTTTTCCCAGCGGGAAACCGCCTGACGGGTAACAAATACCTTTTCGGCCAGCTCATCCTGAGACAGGCCGTTTTTTGCGCGCAGAGACAGGATTACATCCTTGGTAGCCATTGCTTATCACCTCGCGTATAGAATACCGCAGAATGCGGGATAAAACAAGCAACTATCTGTTGCGCAGGTTAATTTTGGTGGGCGATCTGCTGCTCCGTGATCAGCGGGTAACGAATCAGTGCGGAGCCGTTCAGGTTCTCGCGGTGCATATCTACGGCGGTGATTTGCCTGTTTTCGTAGGTGGTGTAATAGTAAATGCCGCGCGCGGCGTTGCAGCAGGAGGTGTACAGGGTGATTTCATACTGCCCATCGCGTACTTCACAGCAGCCGCGCTGCTGTTCTACCGATCCTAAAATATGGAAAAACTGGCTGACGCTTTCGGCTTCTGAATCACCGGAGACGGCGTTCATCCGCGTGAAGGCCACTCGCACAAAGCGCGATGCGGAGGACAGATCGCCCGGCAGCCCCAGCGCGCCCATGCCGCGGCTGTAGGGAACCAGCGGCAGCTGCGGCGCAAAGCGGTTTTCAGGCTGCCTGGGGGAAAGGCTCATATAGTTGTTCAGTTGAAATAGCTGTTGCGGAAAGGGCGGATTGTTGGTTAGCACGCCCACCGGGTTATCATAGATGTGCAGCCCGTCGGCCATGGATTCAATCACCAAGGCCTGATGCTGATCGGCCAGCAGCCAGTGCAGCTGCGCGGCGGGAAGCTGCGCGCTAAAGGGCGTGCCGACCAGCTGGAGCCGCGCCAGCCTGTCGCGAGCCTCCGCCACGCTGGTGCACTGCCCCAGAAGATAGGGGATCAGCTCAAACTGCGCCACGTTTTCGCGGCATGGAATTACATCGGCATAGGCGGCGTTGCCCACAAAATTCAGCCCCGCTATGCATAGCCCCTTTTCATTCATCGCATCGTAATACAATGGATAATCCTGCGCCACATGCGCCATGCCGATTATGGCATAGGGATGATCCAGCCGTCCGGCATGGCGAAACGCAAAGGTATAGCCGCGCGGGGTGATCGTCACCTCGTCGCCATAGGAAAACTCATAATCCAGCGTTCGGCCAAAGTAAAAGTCGCGGGTTTGATAGGTTGCCGCTGTGCACATGCGCTATCGTCCTCTTTTCTTTTTTGATTAGCTTTTGTCGTTTGTGTCCGCGGTATACAGCCTGCCTGCATAGCAGCGGGTGATATAAGGATAGGCAACCGTGCCGTCCTGACAGTAAGCATCAAACAGCTTTTCCAGCGCGGCGCGATAGGCGGCATAGCCGTCCTCCTGCGGCGCGGGGGCAAAGGAGGAGGAAAGGCTGCGCAGCACAAAGACTTCGCGGTTGCAAAGCTGCGGAACGTCGCATCGGCAAAGTCCAGCCCATTGGAAAAGCCCCGAAAGCGCGGGCAGTATTGGCGGTTTACGGCATAGTTTTCCGCAATCAGCGGGCTGGCTTCATCGCGCACGTTCCAAATCAGCAGCACGCGCCCGTTTGGACGCAGCAGCCGCAGGCATTCTGCCCGGAACGCAGCGGGATCAAACCAGTGAAACGCCTGCGCGGCGGTGATCACATCCACGCTGCAATCGGGCAGGGGAATGCTTTCGGCGCTGCCGCATAGGGGAGACAAGGCGACGTCTGCCTGCATGGCGGCGCGCATATCGTCGTTGGGCTCCACAGCGTATACTTTGCCGACATAGGCGGCCAGTTGCCTGGAAAAGATGCCCGTACCCGCGCCTACGTCCGCGGCGATATCCGTGGGGGCAAGCAGCCCGGCGCTTTGCAGGCGCTCAAATAACGCTGGCGGATAGGCAGGCCGCCCCTCACGGTACACGCCGCCCTTGTGATCAAACTGCCGTTCGTTCATGCCCGAATCCTCCGTAAAAAGAATGCTATCTTTATTATAGCCGATTCTGATTGAAGCGTAAAGCAAAAGCCCGCCGGAAAGGCGGGCTGAGGCTTGGCGGGCAACGGGCTGCGTCAGCGCTTGAACATGCCAAACAGCCCCTTCTTTTCAAAGGGCCGCAGGGTTACGTCTGTTACGGTGTAGCCGGCATCACCGATGGCCTTGCGCAGGGCGGCCTCATCCAGCGGGCCATCGGACAGAATAACCGCCTGCCCCTTGCTGTGGGAAGCGGACACTTTTTTGATGTTAAACTTGCTTCGGATCACATCGCTGACATGCGCTTCGCACATGCCGCACATCATACCGTCGATTTTCACGGTGGTTTCAATCATGGGAGACAGCTCCTTTCAAAGCGATGATTAGATTTCTCTAACCGATGCGTAGTATACAACACGGAAGGGGATGTGTCAAGAACTGAGCGATGGAGATGATAAATTATAAATCAGCCAACAGCCTTTTCAGGTCTTGAATCAACAGAGGGAAATCTTCGGAGATGGTTTGCCAGACAATTTGCAGACGGATTCCCTCATAATCATGCGCAATACGATTGCGCATACCGTAAATCTGTCGCCAAGGCTGCTCAGGATGCGCCTGGAGAAAGCCTCATCTAAACCGTTATGTGCCAGTTCGCCGATTTGCAGCAGATTAAATACGCAGGCTTCCTGAAGCATGAGATTGCTTTGGAAAGAGGCAAAGGATTCGTTCTGGCAATATTGCAGCGTGCGTTCCATCCGTTCAATCATTCTTTGTAGGGTGCGCAGCGTTTTTGTCTTTGTAGGGTGCGCAGCGTTTTTTCATTGCTCATAGATGACCACCCCTGTATTGTGTATTTCGCGGTCTACTGCAGAACCGGGAATTACATCTGCACGGTCGATTAAATCCACTTTGCATTGCACGCAGCGGCATACATCCTCAAGCAGCCCGAAAAAGGAGAGTCCGCGTAGCCCACTGTCTACCCATAAATCCACATCGCTGGCAGGTTGTGCAGTTCCCTTGGCATAGGAGCCAAACAGGATAGCCTTGCGCACGCCGTTTTTTTGAAAAACGGGGGCAAGCTGTGCTTGAAGCTGTTCAATTGAATAAAGCGACGCACTCATGAACGGCACCTCCCAATGACTTTGCGGCTCTGATTATATTATAAAGGGTCAGCCTGCTTTAATCAAGATAAAAACCCCGCCGGAGTCTTACCACCTGGCGAGGGATGCGTTCAGCGCAAAAGCGAGTCACGGCGTGGGCGATTCTTCGCTGTTCTGAAAGTAGGGCGTCAGCAATTGATTATTTGCAGCCCATGGATGCGTTTTGCACCAGGCTTCAAACAGCGGCTTCCATTCGGCCAGGCAAGCTTCGGCTTCTACTTGAGAAAGCTTTCCCTCTGAAAGCTTAAACAGTTTATGTGTTTGGTCATACCAATCGTCTCCGTATACTGAATCAAAAAAGCTTTGATCTTCTGTAAAAAAAGATGTGTAATCCTGCTGGGCCGGAGTCAGGCTCGTGCTATCTGAAGTGCTTCAAAAGGGATGCCGCACTTAACCGAGAAAAACGCTGCCGCACGGGCGTGGGCTTCTTCTACCGTCAGATCATCAGGGCTGGGTTTAAGTTCTACTTCGTTATCTGCCAATGCGCCTGCCGTCAGGCAAAGCAGCAGAAGCGTCATCAATAAAACAAGCGTTTTTTTCATAATCTCTATCCTCCTGTTTTGTGTAGGTAGGGGAATACCGCCCTTTCACAAATAAAGACGAAATGGATAGACAATTTTATCCACATTTTCAAGAATTTACAATTGCTGTTTTCCTCAATAAAAAAAACCCCCGCCGGTTGGCCCAACAACCGGCGGATAGAAAACAGTATTGATATTGCCCTTCAAAGGTCTGGTATAGGGATTGGTATATCAGATACAAGCAAGGCAGTGTCTTTCAAGGATCAAAAAGGCGGGTTCACAGTTTATTCGGACGCAAGGAGGACGCCCGGGGCAGCAGTATCAAATACTGGTTTTCTTGAATTTATGCGGGCAAAATGCCCGGACACAGCTGGGACAGCAGACAGCCAAGAGCCGTCAGGGCAATCGCCAGCGCAAGGGTGGATAGCTTGCTTTTGAGCATGCGCGTCATCTCTTTTTAAGCAAAGTGTTTATTGCAGCGCCTTGCCCAGCGCTTCGCACTCGGCCAGCGCGCTGTCGTCGGGATCATCCTGGCAGATGACGCTGTCGCAAGCCAGCGTCGCGCCGGCGGAGATGCAGTCCTCTTCCCAGCTGCGCATCCATTCGCCGTCGCCCCAGCCATAGGAGCCGAACAACGCGATCTTTTTGCCCTGCAGATGGGGCTTGCAGGCGTCGAACATCGGCTGGAATTCGCTTTCCTCCAGCACCTCCGCGCCCATGGCGGGGCAGCCGAAGGCGATCGCATCATACTTGGCTACCTGATCGGCGGAGAATTCCTCCGCGGTAAAGAGCTGCGCGCCGCACGCCTTGGCAACCGCCTCGGCCATGGCCTGGGTATGACCCGTGCCGCTCCAATAAACAACAGCAATCTGACTCATGATAGAACCTCCTGAAATGTTGGTTGTATGTTAAGCGGCCACAGTCAGCCGCGTAACACCGTATCCTTTATTATGGTAGCAGGCCAGGTAAACCATGCGGCACTTGCGATACAGCGCAAAGGTGCGCCGCGCCTGCTCCTCGTTTGTATAGGCCTTCCAGCAGCCAACGCAGCAGAAGGCCGCGCCCTGATGCCGGATAAAGCCGATTACATCCGCCAGCGGGTAATCCAGAAAAATCCCAACCTCGTGGGGAAATTCCTCCCCGCAGTGGATGTGGCGCGCCAGCGTTGCCAGCGCGTCGGACAGCTTAAGCGAGGCATAGCCCTGCCCATGCAGGAAGTCCGCAATGTCTGTGCGTTCCAGACGCTTTTGCAGCATAGCCGGGCGGTAGACATATACCAGCGCGCCCGCCGGGCAGCACTTGAGCAGCCGCACGCGCACGCCCTTTGGCTGAAGCAGACGGTTGACGCTACTCAGATCCTGCGCCAGATCCTGCCCGCCGGTCTTTCGCCAGGAGAACAGGCTGCCGCATTTGTGCCCGGCCAGGGTGGGGGCGCAGTGGGCGATCACGGCTTCCTCAAAACGCTCGCTCATGGAGACTTCCTTTCTGGTTAGATATATTTAACCATGCCTTCAAAAGAAAAGCCTTTCGGCCTGACTTTTGGCGGTTAAAATTCTCTAACCGCGATCATCATACCAGACTCTGCGCCCGCTGTCAAGCGGCAAAAGCAAAAAAATTTCGCCCATGAAAAAATTGGCAATAAAATATCCGGGGGCAAAAAATCTTTGAAAAAAATCTCATTTCGGGGGTTGACAATCATAGTTAGAGATGCTAAACTATCGCATGGTTAGAGGAGATTAACTCTTCGATAACCATTTTAAAACCCCGTGCATTAGAGATGTCTAATTGGAGGGAGTGCTGCCGATGATGCCGTTGGGTATGGCAAACGTAGGTGATGTAAACATCATCAAAAAGATCAATGGCCGCGATGAGGTGCGACAGCACCTGGCCGAGCTGGGCTTCGTAGTGGGCACGGAAGTCACCGTGGTTAGCGAGCTGGGCGGAAACCTGATCCTGCATGTGAAGGAAAGCCGCATCGCGCTGGATAAGACCATGGCCATGAGAATCATGGTGTAAATAGAAAGGAGAGGGACGAATGAAAACCCTGAAGGACGTCAAGATCGGTGAATCCGCAGTGATTGAAAAGCTGCACGGCGAGGGCGCGCTCAAGCGCCGCATCATGGACATGGGCATCACGAAGGGCGTGGACGTTTTCGTCCGCAAGGTTGCGCCGCTCGGCGACCCGGTGGAAGTAACGGTTCGCGGCTATGAGCTTTCCTTGCGCAAAGCGGATGCCGAGATGATCGAGGTCGAGTAAGGCACCACCAAACAGGGCACGCCTGACGGCTTGGTACTCGATCTGCTTGCATATTTTCCGCCATGCCGGACGTAAATCCCTTGACAGGCGTCAGCCTGTCTGCGGGCTTTCCGTACAGCCTGACGAAAAATCTGACGGCGCATCTCGCGCACCATCCCCGTTTGCTGCTGCCTTTGTCAGTTTAATGTGTTAATTTTTGCTCGAAGGTTAGCAAATCCTAACCTTTGGGTTTAATCTTATCGGAAGGATATGAGTAACAGATGAAGATCAAAATTGCCCTTGCCGGCAACCCGAACTGCGGTAAAACAACGCTGTTCAACGCGCTGACCGGCTCCAACCAGTTCGTCGGCAACTGGCCGGGCGTTACGGTCGAGAAGAAGGAAGGCAAGCTGAAAAAGCACGACGGCGTAATTATAACCGACCTTCCCGGTATTTATTCACTTTCCCCGTATACACTTGAGGAAGTTGTCGCAAGAAATTACCTCATCGGTGAACGCCCCGACGCCATCCTCAACATAATCGACGGTACAAACCTCGAAAGAAACCTGTACCTCACCACACAGCTCACCGAGCTTGGCATTCCCGTCGTTGTTGCTATTAACATGATGGATATTGTCAAGAAGGCGGGCGACAAGATCAACACTGCAGAGCTTGCACGCCAGCTCGGCTGCAAGGTTGTTGAGATCTCCGCGCTGAAGGGCACAGGTATCATGGAGGCGGCTGAGGCTGCAATTGATGCCGCAAAGAACGGCAAAACCGTTCCCCAGCATACCTTCTCCGGTATTGTCGAGCACGCAATCGCACATATCGAGGAAGCAGCGGTACACGGTCTTCCCGAAGAACAGCAGAGATGGTATGCGATCAAGATTTTCGAACGCGACGACAAGGTACTTGCACAGCTGAACCTTGGCAAAACTGTTCTTGAACATATC
>ERZ857882.5422-NODE-5422-length-10022-cov-2.847296_pt1 | contig 10022 bp, 9 predicted proteins | sample MGYA00519697_ERZ857882 | MGnify/ENA primary metagenome ERZ857882 (study PRJEB31778, sample SAMEA3449373) | human gut metagenome | biome: human gut; feature: human-associated habitat; material: faeces | place: United Kingdom | collected 2010/2012 ... | reverse complement strand
TGCCTTCTTTTGTTAGTATAATAGCTAATCGACTATTGGAATTGATATTGTAAATTCAATAGAATGATTGTTCGATGTAAAAGTTTTAAGTTGAATATCACCATGGTGTAACATGACAATTTTTTGTACTATGGCCATGCCAAGCCCATTTCCTTTATTTTGGTTTCTAGAACTATCGCCGGTCACAAACGGTATGAATATTCTTTTGCCTGTCTCTAGATCTATGCCAACTCCGTCATCCGCAATTACCAAGATATTGTTTCCGTCTTCTTGTTTAACCTGAATGTAAATAGTTGTTTCTTTATTATTATGTTTTAAACTGTTTTCTATGATATTGTCTAAAACTCTTTCAAATAATTTCTGATCTAAGTTTGAAAAATACTTGTCGTCAGGAATATCTATTTTTAGACAAAACCCTTTGTCTAATATTTCTTGATATTTCATTGCAAAAAACTGTTTAGTAAATTCGCAAACGTCCACTTTCCTGAATTGCGGTTGAAAATCAGGGTGTTCAATTTTTGTAAAGTTAAAAAGAGAATCAATCAAATCACAGGCTTTGAGTGATCGATCATAAATTGTTTGAAGATATCTTTTTTGATTTTCAGTTGGAACTCGATGTTCTAATAGCGCTTTTGAGAAACCTTGGATAACTGTGAGTGGTGTTTTTAGATCGTGTGAGATACCAGAAATCATGGCATATTTTTCTTCATTCATTTTCTTTGTTTCTAATTTACTTTGTTCCAAAGATTGCATGGTATGTTTAAATTCATTTACAGTTTGCCTAAGTTCTTTAGGAATCAATGAATCATCAAAATAAGTGCTTGTATTATTTCGACACTGAATAATAGCTTTTTGGAAAGGTAGAAATGAACGCTTTATTATAAATCGAAATATAGCGAGTTGTATAATTACAATAACTATGAAAATTGGGAGTGCATATATCTGATATGCCTGGTTTTCTTTTAATAGAGCATTGTATGCTTTATCTGAAATTTGTGGTGAAATAAAAACCAACTCACGTGCTTCTCCATCTTGGTTTGAATAAGTATATTTTTCAATGTTCATTTTTTTCTCAAAATAGCCCTGAAGTAAATTAATTTGTCGCGCATCTAGTGCTCCATATTCCGTAAACAAGTCACCCTCGACAATATTGTATTGGTTATCTAAGATACAATATTTTGATATGAAACTCATATTCTCGCTTTCATTGTAGTTTTCTAAAGTGATCATGTAGCTGGTTTGGTTGTTCGAATCTTGGATTTTAGATAGATTATAGTAACTATTTGAAGAAACATCGCCAATGAAATCTAAATCATCAAAATATATGTTTTGAGCAATTTTCTCATTTGAAGCATAAATTTGAGAACCATTTTCCCCATTAAAAACAATCAGTGAACTATTCGCGTATTGTTTCATTGGGAGACTTTCATACTTATCATTTATGAGCAGATCCTTATATTGTATGATGTTAGAAATAGAAGGGAATGCATTGCTCATTCGTTGGATATCAAAATATTCAGATATTCCGCGAAAAATGACTAAGCTAAATGTGTATAATACTAATAATATGATGCATAGACTTGTAAAGCTATACCATTTTTTAATCATCTCCATATTCAAACCTATATCCTAATCCTCGCACAGTTTTTATATAGCGCGGGGATGAGGGATCCTCTTCAATTTTTGAGCGTATACGTGATATATGTACCATAATCGTGTCTTCATCGCTAAGACAATAATCTTGATTAATAACCTGATAAAGTTGAAGTTTTGTAAATACACGTCCAGGAGATTTCATCATTTTAACAAGAATCTTTAATTCAAAAGCTGTTAAAGGTATTTCATTATCGTCTTTTGTGATGCACATTTTTTCAGGGTTAAAAGTAAATGGACCGCGCTTCATTAAATTTTGATTTGAGCTATTTCCTAATGAAGAAAAATGATAGCTTCTTCGTGCTAATGCCTTGATGTTCGCAACAAGTTCTAATGGATCAAAAGGCTTAGTCATGTACATATCTGCTCCTAATCCTAAGCCTAAAACTTTATCCTGACTCATGGTCTTCGCCGAAAGAACCAGAATTGGAACTTGTGATTTTTCTCGGATTCGTCTAATTATCTCATAGCCATTCATTCGAGGCATCATTATATCCAATATCAATAAATCGATTTTTTGTTTTTGGAAGATTTCCCATGCTTCTTGACCATCTTTGGTATAAACTATTTGAAGATTCTCGTTTTCAAGATATAGAGAAATCAATTCTGCAATATCAGCATCATCTTCTGCAATTAATATTTTATATTCCATGATATCACCCTTTTTAGTATATCAGTATTTACTTTAAAGTTGTGAAGAAATATAAAAAGCTATAGCCATGGCATAGTCTTTTTCGTGAGAAATACTAAGACAAATTGTTTTTTTATCTACGAATCCATATGGCTTTCCATTTTGATCATATTGAATTTCAATAGCTTGGAAGTCTGTGATTGATTTTTCAATTGCTTTAATGATTGCTTCTTTAGCTGCAAAATGTCCTGCTAAATATTCGATTGCCCTATTACCATATAATGCTTCATATTCTTGGAGTTCATTTAAAGTAAGAATTTTATTTGCAATAGATGGTCTTATACGCTTGATTTGTACAATATCACACCCAATTTGAAATGATGGTATCATAATGAATTTACCGCCTTTTTGTAGGCTATGAGGGCTTCACCCCAATGTCGATAAGACGGGTCTTTTCTATGATCTGGTAAATTAAAGTTTTGTTTAAGGTAATCTTCAATAAAACTTGTAACTTTAAGGGCACCATTATAGTTAAGATGATCTCCTTTGTCTCGTGTATCTTTGGTCCAATCAATTGAAATAGAATAAGTATCTGTATTTAAATCTAGATATGGAATGGATTTTTCTTCACAATATTTCTGTATTTCATTATGTCGTTTCCAATTCCAATTGGTATAACTTGGGGCGCTAAAAAATACGAGAGCACAATTGTTTTCTTTACAAGAATTTACAATTGAATCTAATATTAAGTAATTAGCCCAAGGTATCTTCTCAACTTTTTTAGGTTTGTTCATATAATTTTTTATATCATAAATAGGTTGTATATTCTTCTCTAGATGAGATCCTTTGAAAGAATTATTATATGTATAATGAACTTTTCCCAGCCAATCTTTTGATTGTAAATTTTTCCATCGATCATGATATTCAAAAAGTGGAAATATGTGTTGTATTTCTTGTATAAAAGGTGCGGAGATATCAAAATCTCTAAATACTGCATCAACTTCTAATAAAACGACTTGAGGATTTTGATTTTTTAATGTTCTTTCTAACAAACTTCTTGTGTAATATAGAGGTTGTGCAGGAGTAGAACAAAGATAACTTGTGAAACCTTTGTTTTCGTACATCTTCATTGGGGAGATAGATGAGTAAGCTAAACTATCTCCAAGAAATAAGACATCAATTGAGTTTTGTTTTTCAGCAAGGATTCCATTTGCGGATACATTTTGCATTCCATATTGTTCCATATTATCTTTTGGAATCATTAACCTTGAAAAATATGCAATTAAAAGGAAAAGAATTATAAAAAAGAGAACAATTTTGAAAAAGTAGTTCTGTTTTAAATGCATGATAACCTCCTTTAATAGCTAGCGTACATCGGATCAACAGGTACATAGCCTGTACCGTAAGCACCAAAAATGATAATAGAAAAAATCAAAATATAGAAAAGACTCCAGCGAAGTACAATTGGTGACTTTGCTAATGTCATACGAATATGTATTTTCTTTTCTTTCAGTACACTAAAGATGAAAACAACAACAAGACAAATTCCAATGAGGATCAAGCCTTGTATATCAATATGTAAATCCTTCAAGGCAATATTAACAACACGGTATGGCTTGAAATCTGTGAACATTTTTTGAAACATAGCGAAGGCATTTTGTAGACCGTTTGCTCGAAAAAACAATTCTCCAATACAGACAAGAATAGTTGTTCGAATAATAGCAAAGTAACGGAAAACTCCATTATCAAATTGTAAATGTTTTTTTTGTATCCAGGGATGTATTAAATTTCCTCCAAGAATCAAAATAAAATGATATATTCCAAAAAAGATATAGTTCCATCCAGCACCATGCCACAAACCGTTTGCTAGCCATACAGCGAACAAGGCAATGGAACCAACAAGTAAAGGACCATAATAATAACCTAATTTCTTTCTAGTTTTTCGAGTTAATTTTTTTGAAAATTTTGACATAGAAATTGGATAGAACAAGTAATCTTTAAACCAGGTTCCTAAAGTTATATGCCAACGTTGCCAGAATTCGGAAATGCTTTTTGAAAAAAAAGGTTGTCGAAAGTTTTCAGGTAGACGAATGCCAAAGATTTCCGCCATACCAATTACAACGTCCATTGTACCTGAGAAATCCATATAAAGCTGAATGGTATATGAAATCATTGCAATTAGTACCATTTCTCCACCATATTTCGTATAGTAGGAGAAAAGCTCATCAACCATTGGATTTAGTCGATCTGCTATGATTAGCTTTTTGAATATACCCCAAAGTATCCTTTGTAATCCAAAAGTCAATGATTCATAAGTGATTGATTGGCCTTTCCATAAATCATAAGCAGTTTGTTCATAACGGCAGATTGGCCCTTCCATGATTGTTGGAAAAAAAACAAGGTATAATAATAAACGAGGGAAATAGCGATCTGCACGGATTTTTTGATGATAAACATCAACACAATAAGATATAGCTTGTAAAGTATAAAATGAAATACCGATAGGAATTCCAATGTTAAAGCCCTGAATGTTGAAAGGTATTTTTATCCAAGTAAAGAAATTGTTTAAGTTTCCTAAGAAAAATCCAGTATATTTACATAGCACTAAAATTCCTATAAGAAGAATAATAACTATACATAATACTTTCTGTTTGCTTTGAAATGATTTTTTATTTGAGGCCGCTTTCAAATAGGTTTCGGTCCATAACCCAAAACAGTATATTAATAAAGTGGATATAAACATAAAAAGGATGAGTGTTCCACTAATAGACCAAAAGAAAATTAAACTAGCGCTTAAGAGAACATAACCTCTTTTTGAATTAGGAAAAATTTGATAAAGCAAGATGGTAAAAGGGAAAAAGAATAAAGCAAATAGAATAGAAAAATAAGACTCCAAATTTAACCCTCCTTAGATAAGCGTTCAACCATCTTATAAAGGCTTTTGACAGAATTGAAATTCTCAGCAGTTATTTCTACAGCTGGAATCATTAAGTCAAAAGTATCTTCTAGCTCTGCAATTACGGATAAGATAGCCAAAGAGTCAAGTATATGACCATCAATGAAATCTGTTCTGTTTACATCAATATCAGGATTGATTTCTTTTAATATATTAATAATTGTTTCCATGTTTATTCTCCTTTTTCTAATGTATTTGGTGTGTTTAGGTTTACAATACTTGTATGATTGCGCAAGATAGTGATGTTGTTTTTGTTAATGGCACATACAGCGGGCAAGTCTCTTGTCAAAAATAATGAAATACCTTCTGTTGAACAATATGCGCCAGCATTTTTAAAAATGAAATAATCTCCAAGTTCAGGCTCAGGTAACATGACTTGCTTCATTAAAATATCATTTACTGTGTATAAGGCACCACAGATGTTCCAAAGACCTTTTTTTGCAAGTTTATTAGAGGATGTAAAAGTAAAAGGAGGTAATTTCATTGCCATTCCTTGTCCGTAATAAACAATGTGATGAATTCCTCCATCAACGATCACATAATTTTGTCCTTCATTAATTTTTTTATCAACTACTTGTGTAGCATAACTTCCACAATGAGCAACTATGCCTCTTCCTATTTCTAAAATGATTGTTAACTCTTTGAATCGTAACAATTGGTCTGAAAAGAAGGTTAAATGTTCTTTTTCTTCATAAGACATAGTATTAAAGTAATCTACTGGGAAGCCTGGTCCATATTCTAAAATAGAAGGTTTATAGTTCAAATTTTTGAGTTTTTCTAATATTTCTTCAAGATAGTTAAATTCGCGTAGTATTTTTTTTAGCGAAAATTTTTGCGTTCCTGAGAAAAACTGAATTCCAATAAATTTTAAGAATGGGTATGAGTCTCTTTGTGAAATAAAGTGTTCTAATTCTTTCCAATCTAATCCAAATTGGTTTCCACTTGTTAGCCTTAATAAAATTTTGACTTTTTTATTTGTCTGTTCGGCAAGTAAATTTACATTTAGAAACTGATTAACAGACTCAATTGTTATGATGGGAAGTTCTTCTGATGACAAAAATAATTTTTCTAAATCTTTAGGATCTTTAAAAACTCCAGATAATACAATATTTTTGTTTTGTATATTGAGCTTTTTACAAATTTTAAATTCTCCCGGAGAGCAAATCTCATAATGATCAATTAATGGTTTTATCATCGGCAAAACAAAACTATTGGCTTTAGCAGCATAGCAAAGATGCACATGTGATGGTAATGAATCTTGTAGAAATTGAATCCTTTTTGTTAGTATATCTTGATCAAAAATATACAAAGGGGTACCATATTTTTTTATTGCTTTATGAATTAAATCAGTAGAACTCATTATTTTCCTCCTTTTGCTATCTCTAAAAGAGTTTTACAATCGATTTTTCCATTTTTGTTCAAGGGGAACATATCTATAGAAATTAGCTTTCCTGGAATCATAAATGAAGGTAAATTCTTTTTTAGATGAAGTAGTAAATCATTTCTAGAGACCTCACCTGAATACAAACCGTAAAGTCGCTTTTTTTGTTCGTCAAATACAACGCAAAATTGTTCAACTTGTTGTAGTTGTGTTGCTTTTCGCTCTATTTCTTCTAACTCAATGCGATGTCCGAGATATTTAATTTGGAAATCTTTTCTTCCTTTAAAAACGAGTTCATGTGCTTTATTGTAGTGAGCAAGATCTCCTGTTTTATAAATACGTTCTGTATATTCAGTGCATAGAGGGTTATCTATAAAACGATCTTTGGTTTGTTTCATTGCGTTATAGTATCCTAGAGCAAGCCCTCTTCCTTTGATGCAAATTTCACCGATTTGGTATGGATTTTTGATCTCTTGATTGTTTTCATCTAATAAAAAGACACCATAATTTTTAAATGGCTTTCCAATTGGAATCGCCTGTTCATAATTTCGATTGTTTTCTATAATGTGATAAGTACAGTTACAAGTAATTTCTGTAGGTCCATATAGGTTTACCAGTAAAGCATCAGGTAAAGCTTTACGCCATGCTAACATATGTTTATAAGGCATTACTTCACCACTAAATAATATTTTATTCACTTGTTTAGGTACCTTATATTCTAGACCATGAAATGAACAAATTAGACTTAATGCGGATACGTCCCAAACCATAGTTGTTATTTTGTGCTCGCATATGTAATCAAGTAATTTTGAAGGGTTCGAAAAGTAAGACCTAGGAATAATTACTAGTGTTGCTCCTGTTTTTAAACAGGTGTAGATATCTTTAACAGATACATCAAAATCGAATGGAGCTTGGTTTCCAAATCTTTCTTTTGCAGAAAATGAAAAAGTTTGAACAAATGTTTCTATAAAGTTAACAACAGATCCGTGCGAAATTACTACTCCTTTTGGTACACCGGTAGAACCTGAAGTAAAGTTTATGTATAAGGGATCAGTATCTAATGTCGTTTTCATGACTTGTTCAATCATTTTGTTTTCTATAGGTGTTTGTACCATATCTTCTACACAGTGTATTTTTATACCTGTGAAAATAGAAGACGCTTCTTTTATTCGAGCTGTATCTGTTATCACCACAGAGGCATGTAGTACGGATTGAATTTGTCTTAAACGTTCATAAGGTAAGTTGGGATCCAGTAGAGAATAGAAATTTCCGGCATAAGAAATTCCTAAAAAAGCATTTAAAGCATTTATGCCTTTTTCCATAAATACAATCACTGGTTTATGTGAAATGTTTTGGTGTAAAAGAAAAGTTGCAATAGATTTTGCACTAAGTTGAAGTTCGTTATATGTACAAGAACGTTCTTCTTCAATGACTGCAATTTTATTTTCATAAATTTTGACAGTTTCTTCTAACATATTTAATATATGATTCATTTCATCACTCCTTTATGAATTCATCATAAAAGAGTTACCTTACACATTGTTATATAAAACATTAAGATTTCTTAAGGTAAAATAGAGATTGATTTTTATTTTGTGATTCTCTGAGGTTTCATTGTTACAAAAGATATAGATTTATGACTCTGTTTAGCTTTTAAAATGAAAATTATCTATTTTACTAATAAAACACTTAAAAGTATTAGTGTAGTTACAAAATGTAAGTGAATAAGATAGATAACTAGCATTATTATTATATTTAATTAAATTTAAAATGTTTTAAGAATAAATTTGTGCATCCAATATTTGAAATCAAACAAAAATAATTGCAGTATATATAAATTTGAGTAAATAAATCTTTAAAAGTTTGAAACATTTTTAGAGCGTATCTAAATAATGTCTTTTTTCTTTTGTTATCAAAATCATGGAAACTTACTTTCAATTTTTAATAGCGGTTGATATAATATCTCTAAATGGGAGGAATTTTCAAATGTCTGAAAACAAGGGGAAAACAGATCAAAATTCAGTGTCAAAAGAAGAAATAGATGATTTTGCTCAGGCACTTTTAGATAGAAAAACAGAAATGGCATTATTTAAAGATATGCCTAAAGAAGAAAAAACACAGGATGTAAGCCAAAGAAAGCAAGCAGAACGCCAACTTTCCAGTGCTTTAGATATGCTTCGAAAAGAAAGAGGGCAGTTGCCGATTGAAGAAGAAGAAAGACGCTATACATTTCAACAGAGTCTAGATGATTCTAATTTTGAAGAGGAAGAAGATTTCACAACTTATTCATTAGGAAAAGATGACTTGATGAATGCTTCCTTGAAAAATGTTCATGATGCCTTAGATGGTGATGTTGAAGTTGAAAATAAACCTATTCAAGAAGAAAGTACAAAAGAAGAAGTTGAAAAAAAATTAAATAAGAAAAAAGAAAAGTTAAAAAAAGTGGATCCAAACCGAAAGAAAAAGATCATTGCGATCATTGCATGCGTTGTTGTGGTACTTGGATTAATGGGAGCTTATGCTTATAAGATTTACATATATGATCCACAGAATGTGGCAACAGAAGCCCAGCTGGCTTCTTATGATAAATTAGTTGCCTATGCGGATGAATGGGATATGATGTCTGATGCGGAAAAATCGGAAATCTTGGATCTTAAGGAAGATTATGATTCGTTATTGGATAAACAAAAAACAGAAATAAATAGTTATTTTAAAGAACAGACAGGTCAAACTTTCAATGCGCTTTATAAAGAATTAAAAGCTTTGAATGATGAGCAGAAAGATGAACAAAATCCTGATTATCAGGAAATTGTGGCTTATTTGACAAACTGGAGTTCAAAAACCGATGATGAAAAGATGAATGTTGTTAATCTAAAAACAAAATATGATGGTCTCACAAGTAGTTTGCAAAAAAAGATTGATGACTTAAGTCGTGAACAGACACAAAAATCTTTCGGCGCTTTGTATACTGAATATCAGCAGTTACAACAACAGCAGCAACAAGAAGCTGAGGCAGCTCAACAAGCTGCAAATAATGAGCAGATTGCATATTATCAATCTTTGATAGATCAATATAATGCAAGCTTACAGGAATACACAGCTTATGCATCTACTCTTCAACAAGATCTAGAATATGCACAATCTACAGGACAGGATACTACAGAAATCCAGTCACAAATTGATACAAACAATCAGCTAATTTCTCAAGCGCAAAGCACGATTGCTTATTATCAACAGTTGATTAACGGATTACAATAATCATGAAGAGAAATCATTACTGGTTTCTCTTTTAAATTAGATGGAGTGATTTTATGCAGTATATACGATCAAGAATTGAAGATATAAAAAGTTTATCACTAGAAGATAAACTGATTCTATTTGTTGCCTTTGCTTTATTTTTG
>ERZ857882.5413-NODE-5413-length-10037-cov-3.823783_pt1 | contig 10037 bp, 8 predicted proteins | sample MGYA00519697_ERZ857882 | MGnify/ENA primary metagenome ERZ857882 (study PRJEB31778, sample SAMEA3449373) | human gut metagenome | biome: human gut; feature: human-associated habitat; material: faeces | place: United Kingdom | collected 2010/2012 ... | reverse complement strand
ACCCTGTTTCGGCGGAAAAGATCGCCGCAGGCGAGCTTTTTCGACGGCCTGAGGGGCAGCCTTTACAGGCTGCCCCAGGAAGAAAGCTGGTTCAGATGCCGCTGCCCTCAACAGAAGCGGTAATCTGGATGGAAACGGAGGCTTTTACCGGCTCCACAACGCTGTCATCCTTCACAAGAACCGTCAGCTTGAGCGGAGAAGCATCGGTTTCCGCAATGGTGTAGGCATGCTTAGCGGTTTGCGTCCACGTTAGGCCATTATCCCAGCTGTACTGATAATTCCCGGCGCCATCGCTGGCGCTGGCGGTGAGCGTAACGGTATCGCCGGCAACGTAGGCGTCCTTCTTTTCCGCAATGGAGAGCGCGGCGGTCAAGGGGAGCGCAGCAGGAGGAGCGGCGTTGGCATTGTTATCCGCGTTCATATCATCGCCGAGGGCGGGAATGAGCTGATCGGATTGAGAAACGAGATTATTGGCCTCAGGAGCATTGCTCGCCTGCTGAGAGGCGGGATCGGCAACGCTGGTCTCACCGCTGTCATTGGATGGCTGCTCAATCTGCTCACCGCTCTGCTGCCCATCGGCGTTGCCGTCAATGGGCTGATTAGCAGCGTCGCCTGTGGAAAACCCATCTAAGCTGTTGCCGGCAGTAGGATCTTTGACTGTGAATTCTACTTCTGCGGTTGCCGTAGCCGTTTGAGGTGCGCCTTCAGGGCCGTACGCATAGGTTACGGTGACTGTGGCGGTGTAGGGGCCAACTGCCAGGCCGCTCGCCGGGGTGACGTTCCAGCTTGAATCAGAGCCGTTTGCCGCTATTGTGGTGCTTCCGTTTTGATTTACTGAGAAATTCGCGGAGCCTACCGTAACGCTCTGAATCCTGGCAGATGCATTGCCGCTGTTGGTGATATGCAGAGTCATTGGGGAAGGGGTTTCGCCTTGCGTCATGCTGCCTGTTATATTGGCAACAGTAAGGCTGGCTTGTTCAACGGGGGCGGTGGCGGTAGCCGTTACGGTAAGCGTTACGGTCGCCTCGGCAGTCCCGCCGTCATAGCTGACAGTCACCTTCGCGGTGTACGTACCGGCGGCGAGTCCGGCAACGGGCGTTACATTCCAGGAGGTGTCGCTCGCACCCGCATCAATGTGGGAGCTACCGTTGTCATTCACTACAAAGCTGGCGCTATCCACCGTTACGCTTGTAATGGTAGCCGTCGTGCCGCCCGCGTTTTGGATGGACAGGCTCTTGGCGGCAATCGCCGTATCCTCGGGTACGGAGCCAAAGTCCACAGGGGACGTAATCGTGAGGCTCGCGGGAGCAACGGACTGCTCTGTTACAGTAAAGCTTACATCCGCCTGGGCGGTAGCTCCTCCGTCAGAGGTGAGCACGAGGGTTGCGGAATAGGTTCCCACGCCCAGGCCCGCCTTGGGCTGCACGGTGTAAGTGGCGGTATCCGCAGCGCCCGGCTGGATAACGGCGGCACTCTGCGAAAGGATGAAGCTGTCGCCATCGTTGCGGGTAAACGCCGCCCCGGTGATGTTTGCCGCGGCATTGCCGCTGTTGGTAACCGTGAAGGCCTTGGCGGCAGGCTGGGCGTATCCGGCAACCTCGGCGCTGAAGGCCAGGTTGCCAATTTCCAGCTTGGGCGCGGGAGCGGGAGCGGCCGCTTCCACATGAAGCATCGTGCTGAACGGGTCGGAGCTGCCGGCCGTGTTCTTAGCCACAAAAGTCAACTGGATATCGCCCGCCACAGTAGGCGTGCCGGAAAGAACGCCGGTAGCGGAATCAAAGGCGATACCGGCAGTCTTGAGCGCGTCCGCGCCGGTGGTGATTTCCCAGGTAATAGTGCCGCCGCCGGTAGCGGAGAGCACGTTGTTATACACCTCGCCAACCTTGGCCGTTCCCAGCGCAACCGTGCTGACCACGGGCTTGCTGGGCTTGGCGGCCACAGCGCCGGTAGCGGCGGAGGTCTTTTCACCGCTGTAAGAGCCGGTTCCGGTCACGGTAACGGTAAGCTTCTTGCCCACGTCGTCCGCGGCGACGGTGTAGTTGGCGCTTGTAGCGCCGGAGATGGCCGCGCCGTCGCGCTTCCACTGGTAGGTTACGGTCGCCTGCGCGGGGCTGGGCGTTGCGGCCAGCACATCGCCCACGGTGGGCGCGGCGCCGGCGGTGGCGTTGGTCTTGTTCGCAATGGTCACATCGGCAATGGCGCTGGTGGCCGATACGGCGGCGGTGAGGCCGCTGGTGGCGCTGCCGCTGAACGCGCCGGTGCCGCTTACAATCAGCTCAATCTGCTTGCCAACATCCGCAGCGGTTACGGTGTAGGTAGCGGCGTTGCTTACCTGATAGCCGCCCACCTTCCAGGCGTAGGCCACTTTCGCGTCAGCCGGGGTGACTGTGGCGGACAGGGTGTTGCCCACAACGGGCGCGGTGGTATTCAGCTTTACGCCGGTAACCAGCGTGTTGCTTACAACCTTATTGGTAGCGGCGCTGATGGCGCTGCCCCTAAAGTTGCCGTTGCCGGTAACGCGCAGCTGAATCGCCTTGCCAACGTCGCTGGCGTCCACGGTATAGGTGGAGCTGGAGCCCTTCACCGCGCCGTCAACAATCCATTCGTAGCCAACCGTGGCGTTGGAGGGCGTCATGGCCTGCACGCTCAGCACGCTGCCAACAATGGGGGAATAGTTGTTGATGGTTACGCTGGTAACCTCGTTTACATACTTGTAGTCCAGGAATTCGTTCATCATCCAGCCAACGCGGCTGCCAACGCGGATACGATCCCACACGCTGCCCTTTTCCAGCACGGCAACGGTGGTGCCCACATCGTACACGCCAATTTTGCTATATCCCTTGCCGGGGCCGGTGCGCAGGCGCACGCCATAGCCGTTGCGGCTCCAAATGGTGGCGTAGCAAACCACATTGCTGCTATCGCCGCCGCCGCTGCCGGTGAAGTTGAGGAATTGGCTCATCATATAGCCAACCGTACCGTTTACGCTGATGCGGCACCAATACGTGCCGCGCTCAAGCACGGTTACGGGCGTGCCTACCGCATAGGTGCGGATGATGCCGTAACTGGTGCTGGGGCCTCTGCGCAGGCGCACGCCGTAGCCATTGCGGCTGGTTACATAGGCGGTGGAGCCATCGGGCTTGAGGGACGGAGCAACCCCGCCCAGAACCAGATAATCACCGTGCATATAACCTGTGCGCCCGTCGGGCGTTTGCACATGGTACCATTTTCCGCTGGTGCCAAGCACCTCCACCTGGGTGCCAGTATAATAGCTCGTAATGGTGGAGGCATTGTAATTGGGCGCGGAGCGCAGGCGTAGCCATCCACCGGTCACGCTGGCATATTGCGTGGCGGCCGTCGAAGCCGCGGGGACGAGGCCTAGCAGCATAACCGCTACCAGCAAGGTCGAGAAAAAGCGTTTCATCGTAATATCCCTCCGAATTCACATTTGCCCGGGGCTGTTACGTTGATAAGACGTTTGACGGGGGCAAAATCTTCCCACTTCAGGAATTTCATTGTACAATGTTTTGAAGTTGTTGTAAATAGCGATATATGGTGCTTTTGGCGATGCCGGAAGCACAAAGAGCGCCGGTAACGGGGCATTGTTACAAATGTTTCGCAGGGCGTGGAAAAACGGCATGGCCCCAAACAGGCATGCCGTTTTCTATGGCTAAAAGCGAACGCGCTTACGCCTTTTGTGTAAAGCTGGTGTGGCAACGGCTGCACGTAACGGTTACCACGCCTGTGCCGCGCGGCACGCGCAGCCAGGCGCGGCAGCCCGGGCAGCGGAAATACTTGTATTTTTTGCGGTTTTGGAAACGTACCTTGGCCTGGCGGCGTTCGGTGCGGCGCTTTTCCGTATAGGCCATATAGCGGCGGTTTTCAGCGTTGCGCTTTTCATTGTTGCGCGAGAACATGCGGTAAACGCAAAACACATAGGCGGCAAAGCCAATTAGCGAAAGCAGCATGCCCAAAAGCGTCCAGATGGCCGCGCCCTGGACAGAGCCAAGAATGGTGCCCAACAAATAGGCGATCAGGCCGCCCCATAGAAGCGCCATAGAAAGCTGATCCGCGCCGTGACGGCCAGCCATAAAGGTGCGAAACGACTGCTTGATCTTTTCCCAAAAGGACATGGTAAAACCTCTTTTCCAACTCAAAGCGTTCAGCAGTAATAGTAGCCGCGGCCGCCAAAGCCGCAGCAGCAGTTGCACAGCAAGTTTGCCAGGCAAAGGGTAAGGCAGGGATTGGCGCACAGATAGGATGTGAAGCCGCCCTGCGTGCCGCGCTGGCCATAAGCGCGGCTGCCAGCGTTAAGCTGCGCCAACAGCTCGCGGAAGGCGGGCTCGTCCGGCGCCATGTTCACGGCGGTACGCGCGTCGTTCAGCGCTGCGATGCGATTGCCCAGGCCCATATTCGCCCGCGCGCTCCAGTAATACCACGCGGCCTTGCGGTTGGCTACGCCCTTTAGAATGGTAAGCGCGTCCGCATAGCGGTTCGCCAGCACAGCCTGCGCCGCGGGGCGCAGCTGGGGATCGTTTTCGGTATACGGGCTGGACTGATAATTCCGGCGCTGGCCGCCGCCAAATAAATCCTCAAAATCAAAACCAAAGCCGCCAAAGTCAAAACCGCCCTGCCCCTGACCGCTGCCGCCGTAGGAACCGTATCCGCCTCCGTTGCCGCTATAGGAACCGCCGCCGTAAGAACCGCCGCCATAGGAGCCGTAGCCGCCCGATGAGCCGTATCCGCCCGAAGAGGAGCCATAGCCTGATGAGCCGGAGGGGCCGTAGCCCTGCCCGGCCTGTCCCTTGTGCTTGATTAGCAGGGTATAGGCCTCGTTGACCTCCTTCATTTTGGCTTCCGCTTCCGCGGAGCCGCCGTTGAGGTCGGGGTGGTATTTTTTAGCCAGCTTTCGGTAAGCGGCCTTGATTTCGTCGTCCGACGCTCCCGGGGAAATGCCCAGAACCTCGTAGGGGTCTCTCATGCCCCGTCCTCCTTATGATTGGCGGTACGTGTATGGCCGCCTTCCTTACGGGGCGCAGGCACGCCCCGACTGCGTTCGCGCTGCTGCCGCTTGAGCTCATAGCGCGTCCAGCATCCAGCATACAGGATATTGCGCAAAATGTCCATATCCTGAACCAAAGGAAGCGTTTCAAATGCGTCCGTGCTTTCGGCAATGAGCAGCGTCAGGCTTTCCTTCACGCGCTCCTCGTAATCATCCTGGCCGCTTAGCGCCACAAGGGGGTTGTAGCGGCCATGGCGCTTGTCGCCCTCCAAATCGTCGTAGGCGTCCATCAGGTAGATGAAGCGCCCCAGCCCTTCACCAATGCGGGATAGCGTATCGGCCCACAGATCGTCGCGGTAACGGTACAAAACGCCCAGCATGCGCGCGGTCAGGTTGGCGGCGGCGTCCGGCGCGGGTTCTCCGGCGCGTTCTATGGCGTTTAGCTCGCGCAGGCAGCGCTCAATCTCCGCGCATTTTTCGGGATAGAGCGCCTGCACGCGCAGATAGGCCTTTTTAAGCAGCGCCGCTTCCGCGCGGCCGGCAAGGCTATGATCGTCCTGCCAGTCGTCCAGGCATTTGTGGTAGGCCAGGGCGATATTCATATCACAGCAGTAGTCGCAAAGCTCGTTTTTCATATAGGCGTGCGGCTTGAGGGGATGGGGCAGGCAGCGCGCCTGCCCGCTTTGCGCCTCCGGCTCGTACAGGGAGCTTAGCAGCAGGTACAAAAAGGTAACGTCGTAGCTGAGCGTCATACGCCCCATGACGCCGTAGCGTTCCTTGAGAGTATGGCACAGCCCGCAGTAGAAGGAGCGGTAGCGCGCTTGCTGCTCGGGTGTGAGCGCGCCGGCGGCAATGGTCACATAGCCAAACAAGCGTATTCTCCCCTTACCTGTTCTGCTCGTTATCGCTGTTGGAGGTGAAGCTGGCATCCATAGCGCCGTCCTCGCTGGAGGCGGCGGTATCGTCCACAAAGCGGCCTACGGCCTGCAACGCCTGCGTCAGCTCCTCGCAGGCGGCCTTCAGCGCCGCGTCGTCCTTTTGGTCCAGGGCGGCCTTTACGCGCTTGCGCAGCGTTTCAATGCGCTCCTTATCCTCGGCGTTCAGCTTTTTCTGCGCGCTCTTGGCTTGGTAAAGCAGCTCCTCGCCCCGGTTGCGCAGCTCCGCCGATTGCCTGCGCAGCGCGTCCTCGGAGGCATAGCGCTCAGCGTCGCGGATGGCCGCGTCAATCTCTGCGGAGGACATATTGCTGCTCTGCGTGAGGGTGATTTCCTGATGCTTCCCTGTGCCCAAGTCCTTGGCAGAAACGTTTACGATGCCGTTTGCGTCAATGGAAAAGGTCACCTCGATTTGCGGAATGCCGCGCATGGCCCGGCGGATACCGCTCAGGCGGAAGCGGCCCAGCGTTTTGTTGCAGCTGGCGATCTCGCGCTCGCCTTGCAAAACATGGATGTCCACGCTGGTTTGAAAGTTGGCCGCCGTTGTAAAAACCTGACTGCGCTGAACGGGCAGGGTGGTGTTGCGCTCTATAATCCGGCTGAACACATCGCCCATGGTTTCAATGCCCAGCGAAAGCGGCGTCACATCCAATAGCAGCAGGCCCTTCACCTCGCCTTGCAGCACGCCGCCCTGCAAAGCCGCGCCCATGGCAACGCATTCGTCGGGATTGATATCCTTGCTGGGCTCGCGGCCTGTAAAGCGCTTTACCGCGGCCTGCACGGCCGGAATGCGCGTGGAGCCGCCCACCAGCAGCACACGGCTGAGATCGCTGGGGGAAAGCCCCGCGTCGCTCATGGCCTGCTTGACGGGGCCCATGGTGGCCTCCACCAGGTGGGCGGTGAGCTCGTCAAACTTGGCGCGCGTGAGGGTGAGCTCCAAATGCTTGGCGCCGTTGCGATCCGAATAGAGGAAGGGCAGGTTAACGCTGGCTGATGTGGCGGAGCTCAGCTCGATCTTGACCTTTTCCGCAGCCTCGCGGATGCGGCTCATGGCGGTTTGATCCTTGGTAAGGTCAACGCGCTCCTGCTGGCGGAAGGCTTCTACCAGGTAGTTGGCCACGCAGTTGTCAAAGTCGTCGCCGCCAAGGCGGTTGTTGCCCGCCGTGGCCAGCACTTCAATCACTTCGTTGTTGATATCCAGAATGGATACGTCAAAGGTGCCGCCGCCCAGGTCGAATACCATGATCTTCTGCGCGCCGCCTTTATCCATGCCGTAAGCCAGCGCCGCGGCGGTGGGCTCGTTGATGATGCGCAGCACATTCAGGCCCGCAATACGCCCGGCATCCTTGGTAGCCTGGCGCTGCCCGTCGCTGAAATAGGCGGGTACGGTGATTACCGCGTCGGTTACGGTTTCGCCAAGATAGGCTTCCGCGTCCTTTTTGAGCTTTTGCAGAATCACCGCGCTGATCTCCTGCGGGGTAAAGGCCTTGCCATCGATTTTGACACGGTTATCAGTGCCCATTTCACGCTTGATGGAAACGATGGTGCGATCCGGATTGGTAACGGCCTGCCGCTTGGCCGCCGCGCCCACGATGCGCTCGCCCTCTTTGCTAAACGCTACGACGGACGGCGTTGTGCGCCCGCCCTCCGCATTGGGGATAACCACAGGGTCGCCGTTTTCCATAAAAGCGACGCAGGAGTTGGTGGTGCCTAAGTCGATGCCGATGGTCTTGCCCATAGATGTGCCTCCTTGGTGGCCCGCTGCTTTGGCGGGAACACTGCTAAGCATACCCCTTCGGCATGGAGAATGTATAGCGAAAAAATGAAGAAACCGTGAACTTTGTTGAAGAATGCATCAAAATATAGGCTATGGGGGATAGGTATGCGCAGGATGGTGTTTGTATGAACCCGTATTTTCTGTTTTTTTCCTTATGCGCGCTGCTTGGCACGCCTATCAGCCTTCACGCGAGCGTGCGCGTGGGCCGCAGGGTTCGCTACCAAATCAGGTTGCAGGCGGCGGGCTTGCCGTTTATGCGCCGCAAGGGCGAGGGCGACCGTTCTAAGGAGCGGCCTGTTAAGCAGGAGGATGTGGCTAGAACCGTTGCCACAGCCGATCCACAGACGCTGCTTTGCGCCTTAAAAACCGTTCGCTCCAAGCGCCTTTACAGGCTGGTGCATCTGGAGAGCGTCTATGTGCACGCCAGGCTTTCCTTTGATAACGCGGCGCTTACGGCCCTATTATTCTCCTTTACGCGCACGGTGCTGGAAACGCTTGCGCGCTGCTCGGCCTATCCAAACAGGCTTAAGGGGCGTATGGAAGCGGATTTTCACGCAAACGGATCAGAATTGTTCATACGGGGCATATTCATGGCCAGGTTGGGAAGCCTGATGTATGCAGCCGCTGTGGTTGCCACCGGAATGTTGAAGGCGCGCGCAGCTCAGGCCCGAATGGAGGAGGAAACATATGCAGCATCCCATTGACAACATGATGCAAACCACTATGGAAAATATCCGCGGCATGGTGGATGTGAACACCGTGGTAGGCTCGCCTGTTACGGGCACCAAGGGCACCACCATTATACCCATTTCCAAAGTAAGCTTTGGCTTTATCGCCGGTGGAGGCGAGTATGCGGCGGAGGAAAGCAAGGGGCGTTCAGTTCCGGCGGAGGCGTTTCCCTTTGCGGGCGGCACGGGCGCGGGCGTATCGGTACAGCCGGTGGGTTTCCTGGTTGTGGGAGATGGCACGGTGAAGGTATTGCCCGCCCAAAGCAACAGCGCCATGGAGCGCGTTGTGGAGCTTTTGCCCCAGCTGATTGAGGATCTTGGCCAGAATGGGAATAAGGATGAAAAAAAGAAGGCCAAGAAGGTTTATAAGACCGAGATTGAAACCTATGATTTTGACGCGGAGGAAACGCAGCCATGAGGATACGGCTTGCGCAGAAGCTGCGCTCGCTGACGGCGGTGCTGTGCCTGACTGCGCTTACGCTTATCAACAGCAGCGCCGGTGCGGAGGAGGGCGACCAGGTGGATAGCTGCGCCAGGGCTGCCGTGCTGATTGAACGCAACACCGGTATGGTGCTTTTGCGCCATAACGAAACGGAACCGCTGCCCATGGCCTCCACCACCAAGGTGATGACCGCCCTGATGGCTCTGGAATATGGCAGGCTGGACGAGGTGGTTACCGTAGGCCGAAATGCCTACGGCGTACCGGGAACGAGCATTTACCTGTCGCTTGGGGAAAAGATCACGCTGCGCGATTTGCTCTATGGCCTGATGCTGGCCAGTGGAAACGACGCAGCCGTGGCCATCGCGGAGCATATCGGCGGCAGCGTGGACGCGTTTTGCCAGAAGATGACGCAGCGCGCTGCGGAAATTGGCTGTGAAAACACCGTGTTTGTGAATCCAAACGGCCTGCCTGTGCAGGGCCACCATACCACCGCGTTTGATTTGGCCCTTATCGCGCGCGAGGCCATGCGTTACGATCTCTTTCGGGAAATCGTGAGCACAAAGCGCGCCTCCATCCCGTGGGAGGGGCGCAGCTATAACCGTATATTAAACAACAAAAACCGCCTGTTGAGCGATTACGAAGGCGCAACAGGCATCAAAACAGGGTATACGAAGGCGGCGGGACGCTGCTTGGTATTTGGCGCCAGACGCAACGGCCTGGAAGTAATCGGCGTGGTGCTCAACTGCGGCGACTGGTTTAACGAGGCCGCCCGGCTGATGGACATGGGGTTTGAACGCTATGAATGCTTTACCGCCCTTTCAGAAGGCGAAACGGTACGCGAACTGCCCATAACCGATGGTACGCAGGATACTACCTATATTTGCGCGCAGGGAGATTTGTGCGCAGCCGTGCCTAGGGGAGAGGTGCCCACGCTGGAATACGATATGCCGGATACGCTATCTGCCGGTATGAAGCTGGGCGATATCGTAGGGGAGGCGCGCCTGATGCTGAACGGACGCACATTGGCGTCCGTTCCCCTGGTGCTAAGTGAAAGCCTGAGGCCGCGCGACTTTGGCTTTGAGCTGGAAAGAGTTATTCAAGGCTGGCCGCTGCTTGAGCGGCAAGCGGTTGGGGAGTAGCGCGCGTATCCGTGCAG
>ERZ857882.5411-NODE-5411-length-10040-cov-2.716675_pt1 | contig 10040 bp, 7 predicted proteins | sample MGYA00519697_ERZ857882 | MGnify/ENA primary metagenome ERZ857882 (study PRJEB31778, sample SAMEA3449373) | human gut metagenome | biome: human gut; feature: human-associated habitat; material: faeces | place: United Kingdom | collected 2010/2012 ... | reverse complement strand
TTCGTCGACGATGAGGTCGAGGCATTGCGGAAGCGCGCGGGCTCCAAAGACGCCCGAGTTGCTGGAGATGATCTCGCCATCGAACTGCATGCCCAGCGACGGCGTGCAGGTGATCTTGGCTTCCTTGGTCTGGATGATTTTGAACTGCGGGCGGCCGAGCACCTTGCCGGCGGGGTCGAGCGCGGCGGTAATCACGGTGGGCAGCAGCTGCACGGTGCGCACGGGCTCGATGACTGCGATGTCCACCATGCCGTCGTTCATGCGGCAGTCGGGGAACAGATTGATGTCGTTTTGGATGACCGAGGTGTTGCCTGCCATGCAGCAGATGCCGTCGAGCTCCTCGACAATGCCGTCATGCTCAATTGTAAAGTGCGCCACCGTGGGATTGGGCGTGGCGAGCGCGGACAGGAAGTAGGCGATCTCACCGATGTCGTTTTTGGTGGGGGCGGCCTTCATCATGATCTCGGCGTCAAAGCCCGAACCGGCGATGATGATAAAGCCATGGCGCTTTTCGTTGCCGTTCTCGTCGAGCCAAAAGAGCTCGCCCATGTCTGCCTTGACGGTGCGGCCGGCGCGGCAGGCCTTGGCGAGTGCCGCCGCCTCGGGGGCATTGCCGATGTTGTTGAAGAACAGGCAGGCCGTGCCAGAGGGGAAGACGAGTGTGGGGACGCCGCATCCGCGCATCTGGTCGAGCACGTTGGAGACGGTGCCGTCGCCGCCCGAGACGACCACGCGGTCGAACTCGCGAACGTCTGCCACGGCGTCCTCGGGCTCCATGCCATCGCCGATAAAGCGCATCACGACTTCGTCGCCGCCCTGTGCAAGGGCGTGCGTGAATGCGTAGATTTCATCTGAGCTGGGGCCCGATGCCGGGTTGTGGATGATAAGGCAGCGCATACTTACGTTCCCGTTCTGTGACTAACCGAGTATAGTTGTAAGGCAATGCCGATATCCTACCCGTGTTTTTCGGGCCTAACCTTATTCGATGGGTTGATATGTACATTTCCACACATCAGGCTCTACTCGACTTTTGCCAGCGCGCCCGCGAGTTCGACGCGATTGCCGTCGATACCGAGTTTTTGCGCGAGCGCACGTTCCATCCGCGTCTGTGCCTGGTTCAGATTGCCACCCCTGCCGAGAGCGTCGCAATCGACCCCCTGGTGATCGACGACCTGTCGCCGCTCGCCGAGCTCATGGCCGACGAGAGCGTGACCAAGGTGTTCCACGCCTGCTCGCAGGACATGGAGGTTATGCTCCATACCGTGGGCGTGCTGCCGCGTCCTATTTTTGACACGCAGGTCGCCGCCGCCTTTTTGGGCGAGCGCCAGCAGATTTCGTACGGCGCGCTCGTGCAGACGTTTTGCGGCGTATCGCTGCCCAAGACTGAATCGCTGACCGACTGGTCGCGGCGCCCGCTGACCGACAAGCAGATTGAGTACGCGATTGATGACGTCAAGTACCTGATCGTCGCCTATACCGAGATGATGAGCCGCCTGCGCGAGCTGGGCCGCGTGGACTGGGTGCTCGACGAGCTGCGCCCGCTGGCTGACGAGTCGCACTATCGCGCCGATCGCCACGAGGCGTTCCGCAAGGTCAAACGCATCAACTCGTGCAGTCGTCACCAGCTGGGTATCGCGCGCGAGCTCGCCGCCTGGCGTGAGGACCGCGCCGAGCGCCGCAACATCCCGCGCAAATGGGTCATGTCCGACGACACGCTGCTTGCGCTCGTTAAACGCAATCCCGTGCGCGTTGAGGAGTTCCGCAGCATTCGCGGTACCGATCAGTTGGGGGAGCGCGACGTGGACGGTGCGCTCATGGCCATCAAGCGTGGCGCGAGCTGCCCGCACGATCGCCTGCCGCTCATGGTGCGCGGGCATCGCCAGATCTCGCCGGAGCTGGAGAGCGTGACGGACCTGATGTATGCGCTCATTCGCCTGGTTGCCGAGCGCTCGGGCGTGGCAACCTCAGTCATTGCCTCGCGCGATGATCTGGCTGACTACATTGAGCATCCCGAGCAGAGCCCCCTGCGCGAAGGCTGGCGCTTTGAGCTCGTGGGCTCGCGCCTGGACGATCTGCTATCGGGCAACATGGGACTCACCGTGAAGGACGGCAAAATCGAATTGCTGTAGGGAAGCCTAGCCGCTTGAATGGGTAAAATGCCTCCAACGTGTAACTCGATTCGGAGGAATTCACATGCCCTATTACTATGGATACGGCTTTGGTATCGACCCGCTGTACCTGCTGGTTGTTCTTGTCTGTACGGTGCTCGGTCTTGCCGCACAGAGCTATATCAACTCGACGTACAAGACGTGGTCCAAGGTTCGCTCGGACGGCGATACGGGTGCCACGGTCGCTCGCCGCATGCTCGACGCCAACGGCTGCAACGCCGTGGGTATCAAGGGTGTCGCCGGCGAGCTCACCGACCATTACAACCCGCAGGACAATAACCTGTATCTCTCGGATGCCAACCGTTCGGGCGGGTCGGTCGCAAGCGTTGCCGTCGCCTGCCACGAGGCGGGCCATGCCGCCCAGCGTCAAAGCGGTTACGCCATGATGAAGGTTCGCACCGCCCTCGTGCCGGTCGTCAACTTTACCCAGAACACCTGGACCATCGTGTTGCTCTTGGGCCTGTTTATGAACATCGCGGGACTCACGACCCTCGCACTGATCTTCTTCTCGTTTAGCGTGCTGTTCCAACTGGTTACGCTGCCGGTCGAGATTGATGCCAGCCGCCGCGCCGTGGCGTACATCGAGCAGTCGGGCATGAGCTCCAAGCAGGTCAATGGTGCCAAGAAGGTCCTGACGGCAGCCGCGCTTACCTATGTTGCTGCAGCGCTCACTTCGATCATTCAGCTGCTCTACCTGATGGCTCGCTACAACAGAAACTCCAACCGATAACAAATTGGCTTGACAGGCGCCGCGGAGATTTGTGTCCCCGCGGCGCTGTACTATGTGTTGGACTTGAATTTGCGCAGGGCCGGAGCCCGTGTGCACGATGACGAAAGGGGGCTGCGTGGCAGGCTGGAATCTGACCGGCAATACCGTTTCCGCCGAGTTCGACGGATCGGACGAGCAGGAGCGCAAAGAGCTCAGCGTGAGCCAAGCGGTGGAGATCGCCGCCGGCGCGCTCGATGCCATTCCGCAGCTGAGCGTTTTGGGTGAGGTCACGGGTTTTCGTGGTCCCAATGCCCGAAGCGGCCACTGCTACTTTCAGATCAAGGACGACTCGGCGGCCGTCGACTGCATCATCTGGAAGGGCGCCTACCTTAAGCGCACCTTCGATCTGCGCGACGGCATGCAGGTAAGCTTTAAGGGCAGCTTCAATCTCTACAAGCCTACGGGTCGCATGAGCTTCGTCGCCCGCTCGTTCTCGCTGGCGGGGGAGGGCTTGCTGCGTCAGCAGGTGGCTCAGTTGGCCGAAAAGCTACGCCGCGAGGGCCTGATGGACGAAGCGCGCAAGCGCCGTATTCCGGTGTTCTGCTCCCGCGTGGCGGTCGTCACCTCGCTTTCGGGTGCCGTAATCGACGACGTCAAGCGCACATTGCGTCGTCGCAACCCGCTCGTCGAGCTTGTCTGCGTGGGCGCAAAGGTCCAGGGCGAGGGTGCGCCGGCAGAGCTTATTGAAGGCTTGCGTCGCGCCGCTGCCATTACGCCGGCGCCCGATTGCATTTTGCTCGTGCGTGGCGGCGGTTCCTTCGAGGACCTCATGACCTTTAACGACGAGGAGCTTGCTCGCGCGGTGGCGGCTTGTCCTGTGCCCGTGGTGACCGGCATTGGCCATGAGCCTGATACCTCGATTTGCGACATGGTGAGCGACCGCCGCGCCTCCACGCCCACGGCGGCGGCAGAATCGGTGGCGCCGGCTATGACGGAGTTGGCCGATGTGCTCGAGGCGCGCCATCAGCGTCTGGGTGCCGCGATGGCATCGATGATTGGGTCGAATCAGGTTGATCTGGAGATGCTCGACCAGCGCGGTCGCCGCGCCTGGGATACCTATACGGCCCGCTTGGGCGATGCGCTCGATGCGGCTGCGTGCCGCCCGTGCCTCAACGACCCAACGTTTATGGTCGAGCGTCGCGAGTCTGAGCTTGCCCTGACGGCCGATCGCCTGTCGGGCGCCATAGTACGCTCGGTCGGGACATTCCGCTCCAACTTTGAGCGCCTGCCCGAGCGTCTGGTTGCAAGCACCTCGGGGCTCGATGGCAAGCGCCATGCGCTCGCGCTTGCGAGTTCCCGTCTGGAGCATCAGGGGCGCACGATGCTCAACAAGCCCGCGTCCGACCTGGGCCGTGCGGCAGCCTCGCTAGATGCCCTGTCGCCGCTCAAGGTGCTTGCCCGTGGTTATTCCATCGCGTACAGCGATGATGGGGTGGCCACGAGCGCCAAGACCTTTAAGGCCGGTGACGCCATCCGCGTGCGCATGGCAGACGGCAACGTGACGGCAACGGTCGATACGGTCGAGTAGGCCGCGTTTCATAGCGATAAACCTTTAGGAAAGGAAACAGATATGGCAGAGAAAACCCCGGTCGAGCAGCTTACGTACAAGCAGGCCTCGCAGGAGCTGGAGCTCATCATCCGCAGCCTGGAGTCGGGCGACATGGAGCTCGAGGAGTCGCTCGAGAGCTACACCCGCGGCGTCGAGCTCCTCAAGAGCCTGCGCACCCGCCTGTCCGATGCCGAGCAGAAGGTCTCGGTGCTTCTTAAGGACGTCGACGGCAACGACGTGCTCGCCGACGGCGAAGCCGCCAACACCGACGACAACCTCTCGTTCTAACCATCCCGACCAAATATAATTACCTTGGTCTGTGAGAAAGGAACCAACCATGTGCGATTGCATCTTCTGCAAAATTGCCAACCACGAGATCCCCTCGACCGTTGTCTATGAGGACGACCAGGTCATCGCCTTCGACGACCTCAACCCCCAGGCGCCGGTCCACACCCTCGTGATCCCCAAGAAGCACTACAGCGACATCGCCGACAACGTGCCTGCCGAGACCATGGGCGCCATGGCCCACGCCATCCAGGAGGTCGCTAAGGCCAAGGGCCTGGAGGACGGTTTCCGCGTCATCTCCAACAAGGGCGTCAACGCCGGCCAGACCGTCATGCACTTCCATATGCACGTCCTCGGCGGCAAAAACCTGGGCGAGAACCTCATCTGAGGGCGCTTCTTCCTTGCAATGAAACGGAAGCTCAAGCACCGATAACTTATATATCAACGCAATAAACCCGAGCGCGAGGGCGTTTGGGTTTATTATTGAAGCGTATGTAACCTGGCGGCGCCACACCGCCTGTTAGTAGGGAGACACATGAACGTTCTGGTCGTCAACGCAGGATCTTCGACCCTTAAGTATCAGGTCATCGATACCAAGTCCCACAAGGTGTCCGCAAAGGGCTCCTGCGAGCGCGTCTGCTTTACCGGCGGTACCTTCACCCACGCTGCCAACGGTTCCAAGAAGGTGACCGAGAACATCGAGTTCCCCGACCACAAGGTCGCCATCGAGGTCGTCCTGAAGGACCTCGAGGCCAACGGCGTCAAGATCGAAGGCATCGGCCACCGCATCGTTCAGGGCGGTTGGTACTTCGGCGATTCCTCCCTCGTCGACGAGGACGTTCTCGCCAAGATCCGCGAGGTCGCCCCGCTGGCGCCGCTGCACAACAACCCCGAGGCCAACGTTATCGAGTACTGCCTGGAGCAGTATCCCGATCTGCCCAACGTTACGGTCTACGACACCGCTTTCCACTTCAACATGCCCGAGGTCGCCAAGACCTACGCCCTTCCCAAGGATGTTTGCGACAAGCTGCACATCCGTAAGTACGGCGCCCACGGCACCAGCTACCGCTACATCTCCAAGAAGGTCGCCGAGATGACCAACGGCGAGGCCCGCAAGGTCGTCGTGTGCCATATCGGCTCCGGCGCTTCCCTGTGCGCCATCGAGGATGGCAAGTGCATGGACACCACCATGGGTCTCACCCCGCTCGACGGCGTCATGATGGGCACCCGCTGTGGCTCCATCGACCCGGCTACCGTGTGCTACCTGCAGCGCGAGGGCGGCTACACCTTCGACGAGGTCGACGAGATGATGAACAAGAAGTCCGGCCTTTTGGCTGTGACCGGCGGCAAGACCAACGACTGCCGCAATGTCGAGGAGCTCGCCGCTGCTGGTGACCCTGAGGCTCAGCTCGCCTTCGATATGTTCGTCTACAAGATTGCCGCCAAGGCTGCCGAGATGGCCACTTCCATGTGCGGCATGGACACGCTGGTCTTCACCGCCGGCATCGGTGAGCACGCTCCGGCTGTCCGCGCCGGTGTGGCCGACCGTCTGGCCTTCATGGGCGTCAAGATGGACCATGCCCGTAACGCCCTGCGTGGCGACGGCGCTTGGTGCCTGTCTGCCAAGGATTCCAAGGTCAAGATCTTCGTCATTCCCACGGACGAGGAGTTCATGATCGCTTCTGACGTCGAGCGCATCGTCAACGGCAAGTAATTGCAAGAGGGGAGGGGCTGGACGACCAAGTGCCGTTCAGCCCCTCTTTTGCGCTCGTTGGGCGATATGCCTGATAGCTATTTATTAAGATGTGATAACTTCTTATTAAAATGCGGTCGCCTTAAGAGGTCTGCGTCGACCGTATTGCACTGCAAAGGAGTCTCATGAACGTACTTGTTGTCAACGCCGGCAGCTCAAGCCTTAAATATCAGCTTCTGGATACCGATACCCGCGAGGTTTTCGCCAAGGGCAACTGCGAGCGTATCGGCTCGGACATGGGTATCTTTGGTCATTCCGAGAACGGTGGCGCCAAGCAGACCGAGGAGGTTCCCTTCCCCGATCATCGCTCTGCTATCGCTCGCGTGCTCGAGGAGCTCGAGAAGACCGACTTTACGATCGATGGCATCGGCCACCGTATCGTTCAGGGCGGCGCGCTTTTCAGCGAGTCCGTTCTCGTTGACGAAAAGGTCATCGAGGGCATCGAAAGCCTCATCCCGCTTGCACCGCTGCACAACAGCGCACATGTACAGGGCATTCGTGCCTGCATGAGCGTTTTCGGCAAGGAAGTCCCGGAAGTTGTCGTGTTCGATACGGCTTTCCATTCCACCATGCCGCAGAAGGCTTACATGTTCGCTGTGCCGTATGAGTACTATGAGAAGTACAAGATCCGCCGCTATGGCTTCCACGGCACCTCCCACCCCTATGTCAGCCACCGCGTTGCAGAGCTCATGGGCAAGGACATCAAGGATCTGAAGCTTATCACCTGCCACATCGGCAACGGTTCCTCCATCACCGCCATCAAGAACGGCAAGGTCATCGACACCAGCATGGGTCTCACCCCGCTTGACGGCTTCATGATGGGTACCCGTACCGGCACGCTTGATCCGTCTGTTGTCACGTTCATCGCAGAGAAAGAGAACCTCACCCCGGCACAGCTTTCCGACCTCTTCAACAAGAAGTCCGGCCTGCTCGGTATCTCCGGCATCTCCAGCGATGACCGCGACATCTGCAAGGCAGAGGACGAGGGCAACGAGCGTGCACACCTCGCACATGAGATGCTCGTTTATCAGATTCAGAAGTTCATCGGCAGCTATGTCGCTGCGCTGAACGGCGTAGACGCAATCGTCTTCACCGCAGGTCTTGGCGAGAACCAGGATACCCTGCGCGAGCGCATCTGCACCAACATGGAATACCTCGGCATCAAGTTCGATCACGAAGCCAACAAGGGCGTTCGCGGCAAGGAGAAGAAAATCTCCGCGCCGGACAGCAAGGTCGCTGTTTACATCGTCCCGACCAACGAAGAACTTGTCATTGCACGCGATACGAAAGCCATCGTTGAAAAGCTGTAATTTCACCTGAAATTCGATACCGGATTCGTTTTTGCGGGTCCGGTATTTTTCATATTTAAGTATTTTAAGCGAAAATCGCGAGTTTATTTTCTGTTTTTGGCTTTCGAACCGCAAAAATGGTTGCAAATTTGTAACTATTGTGTTATGATTGTAACTGTATAAAACGATCTGTACCATATTCTGCCGCAACAGGACAGAAACCGGCTTTTGCTTCTACAGGTCGATGCCTTGATAAGGATAGGTGAAAACACATGCAATACAGAAAAAGAATGCTCCGAAAGAAGGGCACGGCTCTGTTGCTTTCCGCGCTGCTATTGGCTTCTGCGCTGCCGCTTTCGGCCTATGCGGAAGAAGTTTCCGCAAAAACAACCGAATACGTGAACTTCCGCTCCGGCCCCGGTACGAATTACAGCTCGCAGGGGATCATCGCTTCCGGCACGACCATCACGGTAACGGATACGAGCAATTCCGAGTGGTACGCCGTGCGTCTCTCGAACGGCTCTACAGGTTATATCTACGCCGAGTATATTTCCATGTCTACCGGCGGCAGCACAAGCAACGGGGAAGAACGCAGTGCCAAAACGACGGAATATGTGAATTTCCGCTCCGGCCCGGGCACAAATTACAACTCTAAAGGCGTCATTGCATTAGGCACCACCGTTACGGTCACCGACACGAGCAATTCCGAGTGGTACGCCGTGCGCCTCTCGAACGGCTCTACGGGCTACATATTTGCGCAATACTTGAAGCTGAACAGTTCTTCCTCCGCAACGGCAACGCCCGCACCGACACAGGCACCGAGCGGTTCCGAGCAAAGCGCGAAAACGACGGAATACGTAAACTTCCGTTCCGGCCCCGGCACGAATTACAGCTCTAAAGGCGTTATCGCTTCCGGCACAACCGTCACGGTCACAGATAGGAGCAACTCTCAGTGGTATGCCGTGCGCCTTGCAAACGGCTCCACGGGCTACATCTTTGCACAGTATTTGAAGGTCACCGGCACGTCGTCCGCAACGCCTACACCTACGCAGGCACCGTCCAATGATGGCACTGTGCAGGCTAAGCTCACCGCAGACGTAAACCTGCGCCGCGGTGCAGGTACGAATTACGGCGTCATCAAGGTCATCGGCACCGGCACCACCGTTACGGTCACGGACGCGTCGAACAGCCAGTGGTACAAGGTAAAGCTTTCGGACGGCACAGAGGGCTATCTGTTCTCCGAATATCTGAAAGTTATTTCCGGCAATATTGATTCTGCCAAGCCTTCCGCAACGCCCACGCCGACCCCGGCGCCGAGCAACGGAACCGTACAGGCCAAGACCACATCCGATTTAAATGTGCGCAAAGGCCCCGGCACAAGCTATGGCATCATCAAGGTTATCGATATGAACGTTACCGTTACCATTACGGAAGCCACAAACAGCAGCTGGTACAAAGTGAAGCTTTCCGACGGCACAGAGGGCTACCTTGCCGCGCAGTACTTGAAGATCACCTCCGGCGATATCAACTCCGTAAAGCCCGGTAATAGTGGAGATGATAACACCAATAACGGCAATAACTCCAATGCACCCGCAACAGACGAATACGTCCGCGTTACGGTCGGCCTCAACCTGCGTTCCGAGCCGAACACGAGCTGTAAAGTACTCACTGTTTTGAGCACCGGCACCGTGCTGAACGTGCTTGACCGCAAAACGAGCGGCTGGGTGCATGTGCGTACGACCGGCGGCGCAGAGGGCTATGTCTCGGCAGAATATGTCGCAGCATATGACCCGTCTTCGTCCAGCGCATCGGTCTCCGTTTCTTCCGTCGATCTCGCACAGTATAAGACAATCTACATTCAGGCTTCTGCTTCCGGCTCTGTCACGTGGGAGAGCAGCGATGCTTCCGTCGCAACGGCAAAAGCCGGTGTTTCCGGTCAGCTCTTCATTTACGGCGCTGCGCCGGGCACGGCCAAGATCACCGCAAAGAGCGCAAACGGCACTGCACTTGCCACCGTTTCCGTCACGGTCTCCGCGCCGGAAGCTATCCGCTTTGCGTACACAACACCGAATATTATCACAGCCGGTGCATCCTTCAATTTGAAGGCGGTTACGGATACGCAGAAATCCGCCGTGCGCTTTGAGATTGATGGCGTCGGCACCTACGATACCACGTCCTACGATTCCGAAAGTCAGGGCGACAACAACGTCCGTATTTTCTCTGCTTC
>ERZ857882.5392-NODE-5392-length-10071-cov-4.069988_pt1 | contig 10071 bp, 8 predicted proteins | sample MGYA00519697_ERZ857882 | MGnify/ENA primary metagenome ERZ857882 (study PRJEB31778, sample SAMEA3449373) | human gut metagenome | biome: human gut; feature: human-associated habitat; material: faeces | place: United Kingdom | collected 2010/2012 ... | reverse complement strand
CTACGACGGCATGACGAACATGGAGCTCAGGCGCAAGGTCGGCTACAGGCCGAGGAAGCGCGCCGCCGGCCGGGCGGCCACGCGCCACTCCGCCCGCAGGTCGCATGCCACGTTCCTCGCCCTCGGGGAGGACGCGTGCGCCGCGGCCTGGGAGATGGACACGGTCGAGGGCGCGCGGGAGGACTCGGCCTGCCTGCTCACGCTGCTGCACCGCCCCAGCAGGCTCCAGCTCGCGCTGCCGCTGGAGGAGAAGACCGCCGCGTGCGTCGCGGACGCCCTGGAGAGCGTCCGGGCCATCCTCGGCGCCGACGGGACGCGCCGCGTGTTCCGCGCCGTCCTCACCGACAACGGCGCCGAGTTCTCCGACGAGGCTGCGATCGCGGCGCTCCTCGGCGAGGGGCCGGGCGAGACGAGGCTGTTCTACTGCGACCCGAGGCGCAGCGACCAGAAGGGCGCCTGCGAGCGAAACCACGTCGAGATAAGGAAGCTGCTGCCCAAGGGCTCCGGGCTCAGGTTCGACCGGCTCGCCCCGGCGGACCTGGCGCTGGCCATGTCGCACGTGAACTCCGAGCCCCGCGGCGCGCTCGGCTTCTCGACGCCCGCCCGCGCCTTCAGGGCGATGCTCGGGGAGGACGCGGCGGCGCTGCTGGACGCCTACGGCGTGGAGGAGGTTCCCATCGGCGACCTCGACCTGACGCCGGGGCTCATCGAGAGGGCGCGCGCCGAGAGGGGCGATGCCCCGCTGGCCTAGCCTAAGGGCGAAAACGGAATAGACGGACCGACCGTCCGGCTGAGTCTGGGAAGAGGTGCCGGGCGGCGGGCGGAGCATGGCCACCGGACCCATCGAAACACATCTCCACCGTTCCTTCAACTGGGAAAACGACGCCCCCGTGGCCTGAATAGGGCCTCGGGGGCGTTCGGCTAACTGCGGGAACGGCCTATCCGCTCAATGTGTTCGGCTGAGATCGGAAATCAACCTTTTTCAGGACGAACGCCGTTTAGAAACCATATGCGCACGTAAGCTCCACGAATATTTGAGACAATGGGCGCCCAAACACCGCGGCGCGCCCGCGCAACCATCCAGGTCGCCGCCGTAAGCCGCTTCACGCGACGCCAGCAATCCCGGCGCAAGAAAGGATTCACGCCATGCGCTTTATGCTTAACTGGCTCTTCACCTCGATCGCCATCGCGATCGCCACGTTCCTCGTCCCCGGTATCCAACCCTTCGGCTTTGCCGAGACCTGGGTCTGCTTTGCCTTTGTGGGACTGTTCCTGAACATTGTCGATTCGTTCGTCAAACCGTTCCTCACGGTCATCTCGCTGCCGCTCACGATCATTACGCTGGGCATTTTCCAGCTTGTCGTCAACAGCTTTATGCTTGAGCTCGCGAGTTACCTGTCGGTCAACCTGCTGGGCGTCGGCATCTCCATCGCCAGCTTTGGATCGGCCTTTATGGGCAGCATCCTGGTGTCCATCACGCGCAGCATCCTCGACAGCATCGCCGAGGACTAAAACGGCCATTCCGGCCGTGTCCGTCTCAACAGCCCAAAACGAAGGCCGCCCATCGCAAAAATGGGCGGCCTTCTTATTTGCCAAGTCTCAAAGGGCGAGAAAATCTACCATTTCCACCCCGTCCCCAAATGCAGGTGTGGGTTAGATGACGTAGTCGTAGCCATGGTTGGGAGCGACAAGTTGATCGAGCGTCACACCGTCGAGGTAGTCGTTGATGAGCTTGTCCAGGTTCTTCCACACGTCGAGCGTGGGGCACTCATCCGAACGCGAGCAGCCCTTGCAGTCGCCATCCAGGCAGGCGACCGGCGCCAGACTGCCCTCGGTCAGGCGCAGGATCTCGCCCACCGTGTACTGCTCGGGCGGGCGCGTAAGCACGTAGCCGCCGCCCTTGCCACGCATGCCCGAGAGCATGTTGGCGCGCACAAGCGTAGCCAAGATGTTCTCGAGATATTTCTCGGAAATCCCCTGTCGCGCCGCGATCTCTTTGAGCGGGATGCGACCGGCTGCCTGGTGCTCGGCCAGATCGACCATAACGCGCAGGGCATATCTGCCCTTAGTAGAAACCAACATGTATAGTGCTGCCTTTCGGTCATTTAGTCCGTAGAAATTCTAGCCGAAAAATTGGTTTTGAAAATACCCGTTCCGGTCAAGATGGTTAATCAACTTGCAATAATCTCCTATTTCCTATTGCATTACTAGGCTTTACTGTCTACTATGCTTGCCAACAGCAAAACGAACAACCCATAAGGTTTATGGGTTTCGCTGCTACACGCACCGTAAAACCACACGGTATCCAGTCATTTGAACACTTTGGAGGTTCACCATGAGCAATGTTTATACGTCCATCGATCAGCTTATCGGCCACACCCCGCTTCTGGAGCTCACTCACTTTGAGGCCGATGAGGACCTCAAGGCCCGCGTGCTCGTCAAGCTGGAATACTTCAACCCCGCCGGGTCCGTTAAAGACCGCGTCGCCAAGAACATGATTGACGAGGCCGAGAAGGCAGGCAAGCTCGTGCGTGGCGGCGACTACACCATCATCGAGCCCACGAGCGGCAACACCGGCGTCGGCATCGCCTCGGTGGCGGCGGCTCGCGGCTACAAGGTGATCATCACCATGCCCGAGACTATGTCCGTCGAGCGTCGCAAGCTTATGCAGGCATATGGCGCACAACTCGTGCTCACCGACGGTTCCAAGGGCATGAAGGGCGCCATCGCCAAGGCCGAAGAACTGCAGAAGGAGACCCCCAACAGCATTATCGCCGGCCAGTTTGTGAACCCCGCCAACCCCGCCATCCACAAGGCCACGACCGGCCCCGAGATCTGGGATGACACCGACGGCGAGGTCGACATCTTCGTCGCCGGCGTTGGAACCGGCGGCACCGTGACCGGCGTGGGTGAGTTCCTCAAGGAGCAGAACCCCGAAATCAAGGTCGTCGCCGTCGAGCCCGCCACTTCCCCGGTGCTCTCCAAGGGCCAAGCCGGCCCGCACAAGATCCAGGGTATCGGCGCCGGTTTTGTGCCCGACGTCCTCGACACCCAGGTCTATGACGAGATCATCCCCGTCGAGAACGACGACGCCTTTGCGACCGGCCGCGCCGTGGGCCACAAGGAGGGCGTGCTCGTAGGCATTTCGTCCGGCGCCGCCGTGTGGGCCGCGCTGCAGCTGGCCAAGCGCCCCGAGAACGAGGGCAAGACCATCGTGGCCCTGCTTGCCGACACCGGCGAGCGCTACCTGTCCACGGCACTCTTCCAGGACTAGAGCTCTCGTTCCTAGAACGAGTCCAAGGCACGCCGGTCTCCCCTCTCTTCTGGCAGCCTGAGCTCATCCCAACAGGGTGTCCCACAGGACGCCCGAACTTGCTACAATGTCTGCGGCGCGGAACCAGCCTCCCGCGCCGCTTTTCTTTTTTGGCCACATGCCACCAAGGAGAACCTCCCCATGCACAACAAGCGCGTGCTCGTCGCCATGAGCGGCGGCGTCGATTCCAGCGTGACCGCGTACCTGCTCAAAAGCCAGGGCTACGAATGCGTCGGCGCCACCATGCGCCTCACCTGCCCCGCGCCCGATCCCGCCACGGGCATGAGTAAGGTCGACCGCGACATCGCCGATGCAAAGGCCGTCGCCGAGCGCCTGGGGATACCCCATCACGTGCTCGACTTGCAGCAAACCTTCGACCGCAACGTGATCGAACGCTTTGTGAACGCCTACCAGGAGGGGCTGACGCCTAACCCGTGCATCATCTGCAACCGACATATTAAGTTTGGCGCGCTGCTCGATGCGGCACTCAATATGGGCTGCGATTACATCGCCACGGGCCATTACGCCAAAACAAGCCAAGCGGCAGACGGCACCCGGCAGCTGCATCGCGGCGAGGACCCTAAAAAGGACCAAAGCTACTTTTTATATTCGCTTACGCAGGAGCGCCTGGCGCACACGATCTTTCCGCTGGCAGGCCTGGACAAGGAGCACGACGTGCGCCGCATTGCCGCCGAGCAGGGCTTCATCAACGCCAAGAAGGCCGAGAGCGAGGATATCTGCTTTATCGCGGACGGCGACTACGCGGGCTATATCGAGCGCCGCCGTGGACATGCCGCCGAGCCGGGCGATATTGTATGGCGCGACGGCAGCGTGGTCGGGCGCCACAACGGCGCGCTGCGCTACACCATCGGCCAGCGCAAGGGCCTGGGTGTCGCGATGGCGCATCCCGTGTATGTGACGGGCGTCGACGCCGCCAACAACACCGTGCATCTGGGCGAGGCCGAGGACCTGACGGCCACAGCGCTCACGGCAAACGACTGGATCTGGAGCGCTCCGGCAGAGCGCATGGAGGCGGAGCTCGACGCCGGCGGCATTCGCGTAGGTGCCAAGTACCGCTACCGTCAGAAAGACCAGGCAGCGACCCTTACGCGTGATGAAGACGGGCAAATGCTGCTAACTTTTGACGAGCCGCAGCGAGCCATCGCCCCCGGCCAGGCCGTTGTAGTCTACCACGGCGACATCGTCCTCGGCGGCGGTACCGTGACTGCCGCCATCAAGTAGTCCCACCCCCTTCATAAGTTGCGGTGAAATAGGGACTGTTTAAGCGTTTAAAACCGCCAAACAGTCCCTATTTCACCGCAACTTAGAGAGGACGGCCTCGGTCGGTACTGCCGTATCAGCCGAGGCCGCTGCATCGCTAGCGCTGTACGTAGGCGCGGACCAGCTCGTAGGTATTGCGCACGCCGTCGATGTGGCTGCGCTCGTAGTTGTGGCTCGCGTACACGCCGGGGCCGATCAGGCCGTGACGGATGTCGTAGCCGGCCGAGAGCGTGGCCTCAACGTCCGAGCCGTAGTGCGGATACACATCGATGGCGTAATCGAGCTCCAGCTCGCGCGCGATGTTGGACAGCGTGGTTACCAGGTCGTAGTTGTACGGACCGCCCGAATCCTTGGCGCAAATCGACACCATGCGCTCGGTGCAGCCCAGGTCGTCGCCCACGCAGCCCATGTCAACGCTGATCATCTCGCGCGTGTCGGCCGGCACGAAAGCACCGCCGTGGCCGACCTCCTCGTACACGGTAAAGAGCAGCGACACCTTGCGCGAAAGCGACACCTCGCCGTCAGCAACAGCGCGGGCCAGACCCAGCAGAATCGACGCCGACAGCTTGTCATCCAGGAAGCGGCTCTTGATGTAGCCGCTCTCCGTCACCGTGGTACGCGGATCCATAGCGATGATGTCGCCGGTCTGAATGCCCAGCTCAAGCACATCGTCCTTGCTGTCGACATTCTCATCGAGCAGGATTTCCATGTTCTTCTCGATGGTCTTGACCGGCTCGTCGGCCACATGCGCCGAAGGCTCGGTATTGAGGACCACGCCCGTGTAGACATTGCCGTCGCGCGTGTAGACGGTGCAGTTCTCGCCATCGGCCGTAGACCACTGATGCCCGCCGAGCGTCGTGGGGCGCAGGCGACCATTGTCCTTAATGGAACGCACCATGGCGCCCAGGGTATCGACATGGCTCGCCAGTACGAGCGGCTCACCCTCGCCACCAAGCTCAACGAGCACGTTACCCTTATTGGAACGCTCAGGCCCAAACCCCATATCGCGCAGGGTCTCCATCAGATAATCAGTCGCCGCACGGGTATAGCCCGTCGGCGAAGCAATAGAAGTCAGTGTCTTAAGCTGTCCCGCGATATAGGAGAGCGTCTCCTCTAGAGAAGCATCGATTACAGAAGCCATGTGCATCCTTCCAAGCAAAACTAAGACCGAGTCCCGATTTTAACCGTTCTGCACGCGCAAGGCTCTGGGAGCCGAGCCACCTCCAGACGTCCTCGCGCCGATTTTGCGCACGCGCACGGCTTACAATCCCAATCTTGCATAAATCCTATCGGTATCTGCATAGAAATGAGGAATCTTTTTGCTTCGTCTCAGGGTACCCCACCTTGGGCCGTGCAAAAAACGGAGTATTCAGCACCGTGGGCCCCAACGGCCCCATCACGAACGACAAAACGACGTGGTTGCAGCAGTGTTGTAGGTCGTCGCAAAGCAAAAACTCAGTAACAACCCCCTCCACTCATCGATAGCCCACCCGCAATGGCTGTCGATGGGCGCCTGCGGGCCACTACGGGCCATTCAAAACGTTATGCATTTTTAAGAGCTTGCTGAATACTCCCAAAAATGCACGCTGGGAAGTGCACCACCTATCCGTAGCGGGCAGTACACCTTGGTTTTGCCCGTCTCAGGGCATCGACGCAGCACAAAAAGCCCCGCCATGCGTAGCACGGCGGGGCCAGCGGCAAGTCAAAAGACCATACGCCTACGGGCGAAGGACCACCAAACTGGGCTAGGCAGCCGGGCAGATCTTCTTGAAGAGCTCGATGACGTCGTCGAGCGTTGCCTCGCGCGGGTTGCCCGGGAAGCAGGCGTCGGCCATGGCGTCCTTGGCCAGGACCTCAATCTCGTCAGCCTTCATGGCCTCGCAGACGTGCGGGATGTTCACGTCGGCGGAAAGCTGCTTGACGGCGGCGATAGCAGCATCGGCGGCCTCGTCGGTGCTCATGCCCGTGGTGTCAACGCCCATGGCGACGGCGACCTTGGCCAGGCGCTCGGCGCAAACCGGCTTGTTGAACTCCATGGCGATCGGCAGCAGCATGGCGCAAGCGACGCCGTGCGGGGTGTCGTAGTGAGCAGACAGGGTGTGAGCCATTGCGTGGTCGATGCCCAGGCCAACGTTGGAGAAGCCCATGCCGGCGACATACTGGCCAAGAGCCATGCCCTCGCGGCCGGAGCCGGGCTGACCGGACTTGGCCTCGGCAACGGAGTCGCGCAGGTTCTCGCTGATCAGCTTAATGGCCTCAAAGTGGAACATGTCAGAGAGCTCCCAAGCACCCTTGGTGGTGTAGCCCTCGATGGCGTGGGTCAGAGCGTCCATACCAGTGGAAGCGGTCAGGCCGGCGGGCATGGAAGCCATCATGTCAGGATCCACCACGGCGATCTCAGGGATGTCGTTGGTGTCCACGCAGACGAACTTGCGCTTCTTTTCCACGTCGGTGATGACGTAGTTGATGGTCACCTCGGCAGCGGTACCGGCGGTCGTCGGCACAGCGATGGTGAACACGGCGTGGTTCTTAGTCGGAGCAACGCCCTCGAGGCTGCGGACATCGGCGAACTCGGGGTTGTTGATGATGATGCCGATGGCCTTAGCGGTATCCATGGAGGAGCCGCCGCCAATGGTCACGATGCAGTCTGCGCCGGAAACCTTGAAGGCCTCAACGCCGTGCTGTACGTTCTCAATCGTCGGGTTCGGCTTGATCTCGCTGTAAACGGAATACGGGAAGCCGACCTTGTCCAGAAGATCCGTCACCTTCTGCGTAACGCCGAACTTCAAAAGGTCCGGGTCCGAGCAAACAAAAGCTTTTTTGTAGCCGCGCGCCTGAAGCTCCTCCGGAATCTTCTCAATCGCGCCCTTGCCGTGATAAGAAATTGTGTTCAATACGATTCTGCTGACCATAAAAAACATCTCCTAATCCCCAATACGGGAAATTTTTAACTAAGTTAATTATACACCTGTCCGCACAGATTGTTTGTAACGAAATTGTAAATATCAGTTCAAAAATTCTTCGTTCAGTTCCACGCCGAATTCCTTCGCAATGGCTCTCAAATTGTCGTCTGTAATGGTCTGGCGAATTTTACCGCCGCCCGCCGTAATAGCAAGCATATAAATTTGCGCCGCCTTCTCGATCGTGTGCATGAGGCCAAACGTAATATCGTAATCCGGTCCGGAAACGAACAAGCCGTGGTGCGCCCAAACGGCCGCGTCATATTTTTTCATCAGCTCGCTCGTCGCCATCGCAATGTCCGCGCCGCCCGGCACCATCCACGGCACCACGCCCACGCCGCCGGGAAACACCACCGGGCACTCCGTGGCGCTCTGCCATAAAGCACGCGTAAAGTCGCGCGCCGTCAGCGGCATGATGTACGTCATCGCGATGAGATTCGGCGTGTGCGCGTGGTAAATAACACGGTAAGCGCCGTTCGTCGCCGCCTTGCGCACACTGTGGTTCATAAAGTGGCTCGGGAATTCGCTCGTCGGGCGCGCGCCGTTCTCAAGGCCCCACACAATGCGCCAGCTGTCGCCCGCATCGTTGATCTCTACAATACCGATGTTGTGCTCCGGATCATCCTGCACATTGCGCAAAAACTTGCCGCTGCCCGTCGTGATGAAATATTCTCCCTTTAAGTTATCTGCCTGCACGCCCATGCTGTTCCACTCGCGCGGCGCGGTGAAAAACGGACGGCACTGCTCCACTTCCTCCGGCTTCATGCGGTAGGTCAGGTTGCCGCCGTTTCGCTCGTGCCAGCCCTGCTCCCAGCCATCCGTGCACATGCGGATAAAACCGCGTACTGCGGGAATTTCCGTCATCATTTTTACATACCTCCTCAGCGCTTTAAAAGCACTTCGTTTTCGTATTTTTTAATTTCAGAAAGCCACGCCATGTCGTCTGCGGGGACATTCTGCTCCTTGCAGTATTCCGCCCAAACATCGCCGAACGGCATCGTTTTCAACTCCTCCGCGCGGATCATCAAAGACGTGAAGTCCTGCTCGTTCTGCAGCTTCGTCAGCTCCTCCGTCGGCTGCAACAGCGCGAACAACAGCGCCTTCTGTACATTGCGGAAACCCGTCACCCACGCGCCGATACGGTTGATGGACGCGTCAAAGTAATCGAGCGCAATCTTAACACGACCCGAAAGCCCGCCGCAGCGCACGATCTCTTTCGCAATCTCCTTTGTCTCGTCGTCAAACAGCACCACGTGGTCGCTGTCCCAGCGCACGCCGCGCGTGATGTGCAGCGCAATCTCCGGGAAGAACGTCAGCATCGCCGGAATTTTATCGGATACGACCTCCGTCGGGTGGTAGTGGCCGTTATCAAGCAGCGGGATGCACTTATCTTTATTCATCGCCGCATAGCTCAGCGCAAATTCCGCACTGCCCATCGTGTACGCCTCCACACCGATACCGAACACCTTCGATTCCACACACGGCTTTACAAGGTTAAAATCGTACGGCTCAGAGAGAATCTCATCGAGAGACTCTTTATACAGCATGCGCGGCGTCATGCGGTCGGCGGGAATATCTTTCAGTCCGTCGCCCGTCCAGATGTTCATGATGCACGGCTGACCGAGCTCCTCCGCCAGATACTGCGAAATGCGGATACACGCCTTGCCGTGCTCCACCCAGAATTTGCGCGTCTCCGGGTTCGGGCTCGAGAGCGTCAGCGGGTCGCACTTCGGGTGCGAAAAATACGTCGGGTTAAAGTCACATCCCAGCCCGCGCTCCTTACAGAACTTCACCCACGGCGCAAAGTGCTTCGGCTCCAGCTTATCTCTGTCCACCCAGCCGCCGTTTTCTTCGGTGAAGATCGCGTAGCTCGCGTGTAAATTCAGCTTCTTCGTGCCGGGGCAAAGGCGCAGCACCTCGTCGATGTCCACCATCAGCTCCTCCGGCGTGCGCGCACGGCCGGGGTAGTTGCCCGTCGTCTGAATGCCGCCCGTCAGCGGGGCATTCGGGTCGCCGTCAAAGCCGCGCACGTCGTCGCCTTGCCAGCAGTGCAGAGAGACCGGCACGCTTTTCAGCGTGTTGATGGCAGCGTCGGCGTCCACACCGCGCTCGGCATAGCGCTTTTTTGCCGCCTCATACTGTGTCATATCGTTCATCCTTTCCTAAGCGTGTTGATTTTTGTTAAAATGCGGTCTGCCGTCTCGTCTTTTGAGAGCATCGGCAACTCCTCTGTTTCGTCTTTTGTCAGCAGCGTCACCACGTTCGTATCGCCCGCAAAGCCCGCACCCTTCGTGCGCAGGCTGTTCGCCGCGATCATATCGAGGTTCTTGCGCTCGAGCTTTCCACGCGCGTTTTCAATGAGATTCTCGGTCTCCATCGCAAAGCCGCAGAGGAACTGCCCCGCGGGCTTGTGCGCGCCGAGGTACGCCAGAATGTCCTGCGTGCGCTCAAGCTCAATGCTCATGCCGCCGTCGTGCTTTTTGATTTTCTCCTCGGCGACCGTCTTCGGGCGGTAAT
>ERZ857882.5391-NODE-5391-length-10071-cov-9.700879_pt1 | contig 10071 bp, 10 predicted proteins | sample MGYA00519697_ERZ857882 | MGnify/ENA primary metagenome ERZ857882 (study PRJEB31778, sample SAMEA3449373) | human gut metagenome | biome: human gut; feature: human-associated habitat; material: faeces | place: United Kingdom | collected 2010/2012 ... | reverse complement strand
GGCAATGGTGCGCAAAAAGGCGTTGCAGATGGCCGTGTTGCGCGGGCGGCCGTAGGCGGCATACTTGCTGCCATGCTCATAGTCCAGCACCACCGGCATGGTCAGGGTGTACTCTGCCGCCAGCTCCAGCACCTTGGCCGCCGCCAAGCGTGCGTGGTCCTCGCTGTCCAGGTAGCTGTATAAGTAGGTCCCTACCTCGAGCCCCGCTGCAGCAGCGCCGCGCAGGTTGCGGTCAAAATACGGGTCCAGCACGATGGTTCCGTCGCCGTTGGCGTAGCCCAGGCGCACCAGTGCAAAGGTGTAACCCGCAGTCTTCACCTGCGGCCAGTCAATGGAGCCCTGGTATTTGCTCACGTCGATGCCCTCCACCGACTGGTCAATGGGATATTTTAATGACATGTTTTTGCCCTCCATCATATAAGTTTAATTTGGGTAAACGTGCCCGAGCAGCTTACCGTTGCGCCAGATCCCTGTGTCGCATATGCTCCAATGGATACCTCGACATAATAATCGCCGTTAATTGCCGCTGTATCCAATGTCAGCACACCTGCTTGGCCGCTCACACTCCCTAGGTTCATATCCCAATATTTGTTTATTCCCTTTATGGATTTTCCGTCGGCGTCATACAGGCTCAGCAGCACGATTCCAATGGTGTGCGTCCCGCCAGAGGCGGCAACATTTTGATAGGCGGCTGTGATCTGGCTCGTGCTGCTTAGGTTGATCGTCTTTTTTGTGCGATACCTGATATACGCCTTACCATTTGCGGTGGCGCTTGTTTTTTGTGCCGCCATGGATATCCCTGTGTTGCTTAGCGTAGCGTTCCCGCTGCCATTTGGTGCATCGGCAATGGTCGCAAATCCCCCTGTAACCGCGTCGTTGATTGACGACCCGGAGAGCAAATAGTCCAGTACGGCCACCCATTGCCCGGATGCTCGCACCCGGCAATCAACCGCTTGCAACTGCACCCCATCAAACTGCCATACCTTGAGCGGATAAAACACAATCTTATGTTTTACAGCCTTTGCTACAACCGGATATAGTGCAGTTGCATTGATCTCGATGCTGACATCTCCCACTTGTAGAGTATCGCTGTGCCCTGCTATGTAGATTGAGCCAATTGGCTGCATCGTGATCACTCCGAGAGATCCATCTGGCGCGCTGGGCAGCATTGACACTGCGCTTGCTGTGACCACATGGATAGTTGCGCCGCCCGCAGGCTTAATGTAGCTCACCGCCAAGAGGGCCACCCCCTCCCGGCATTGTGCATTGTGCTACTTAGGGGGTGGTATGCCCCCTCCCCCAATTACCAAAAGTTACCATATACAATTTGACCAATCCTCCTATATTTTTTGTTCTCCCTTTCAGCCTATATAAGCATAGCAATTGGACTTATGATAATTAGCGTTTTGACCTGTGGTACGCAGGGTAATAGTTTGTCCGGGCTCAAAATGTGTGCTTGGCGATGTATATCCTGCCCACGCGCCAGTGTTTGTGTATACATTGGCAATCGCTACCCCACTCCTATAAATTGTAAGTGTGCCGGAAAAGCCTGCTCCTGAAATTCTCCAGTAGGTAAAACAGATCCGTATATCGCATGCTTTAAGGCAAGTTACTTGGTAAGCGCTGTCAACTCTAAAAAATGGGCTACCTAAAAAAGTTCCATTATTGATCGCTACGCTTTGACCTGATTCATTGTCTGTTTCGCCGTACCCTGCAAACACTAAGCCGCTTACTTCTTGCGGTTCCACGGTCCCTATCACATCCACGCCGCCGCCTTTAATGTGTACGCCAGACCGGATGTTTTCAGGGATGAGTAACTTTTTGGTCGCGCTCGGCAACCCTCCCGCCGGCCGTATAACCTCTGCCATCTTACCTCACCTCCGTGACCTGTACGGTCATATCCACCTCAGGCACGCTATCATAACACACAAATGTAATGTTCCCCTCACCCGGCACCAGCTCCGAAATATACCCCAGCGCCTCTGCGATGGCTTGCTTTTGTGCCAGCGTCAAACCGCCGCTACATATCCCAACAATGCCCGATGACAGCACCGAGCTTGCCGTTACCCCAGCCGCCGCCACCGTCTGCGCGTAGCTGCCATCGGCTTGGGCGGCCCAGCCCACCGCCGTGGTGGCGCAGGTGTAATTGCGCGCAAAAGCATCACCTTCAACGCCACGAGGGTCATACACTGTTTTCAGCATCACCTCGCTGCCGGCTTCGATCCCCCGGATCACCCGCCCAAGCTCCGCAATCTGTTCCATCGCCGCGGTGTCGTGCGCGGCAATGGCAGCCTGCAGCTGTGCAAAATACGGCTCCAGATCCGCGGGCGCCGCGGGCGCGATCACCTGGCCGCAGCGCGCCGTGTCCAGCCTTGTATCGGTGATGCGCTGCTGGGAGATCTCCGTTGTGCTCTTTGTAATGAAAAGGTCCGCCAGCCCCAGCTCCCACACGGTGTTGTTGCGGGTCAGTTCGGGCGCTGCGGGGGTTTCAGCGGGGGTCCCCTTGAGCACATACAGGTCAATGCTGCGTACGCCCAGTGCCAGGTCCAGCCGGGCCACCACCGTGTCGATTCGGTCCAGGTCCCCGCTGGCCTGCACCGCCAGCACACGGGGGCTGTCCTCAATGGCCATCGCCCCCTGAATGTGGCATGCCCCCGGCGCCACCTGCACGTTCATTCCCGTGTCTGCCGTCACCTGCAGCGCGTCGGCAGGGTTGTAAAACACACCGTCCGAAAAATATTGCTTGAATACCGCGCGCAGAAACTCCGAGTCCACTGCCCGGTCATACCGCGGCAATCCCTCGCCGTCATAGCTCACTTGGCTCGTAAAAGGATACGATTTCAAAAGATCATCCTCGCTTTCTGTAATGTAGTAAGTTTTTTCTCCCCCAGGGTCAGGGTGACCCGGTGCCCATTCGATTTGAACACCTCCCGCACCGAAACGATCCGCGCCTCCATGGCAAGGCCCAGCTCCCGCACCGCCACATCCACCTTGTCGCCCAGGTCGAAGTCCCGCAGGTACTGGAAGGTGCCGGCGGTCACATCCACCTCCACGTTCTGGATCGGCTGGTGCTCCAGCAGCTTCTCAGCCCCCCGCTGGCGCAGGCTTGCCTGGTATTCCTCCAGGGTCTGTTTCTTCTCGTTGAACCGCAGGTCTTTCGCCTCAACCCACAGCTGCCGGCTGTAGCCTCCGGCGCTCTGGTCCACGATCTGTACCTCCCGCTCGCTCTCTTCCCCCGCTCCGGCCACGATGGCATAATTTTTTGCACCGCTCCAATCAGCCGAAGCGGTCACCTTTTCAAGGTTTTTGAAGCCGTCGCTGAATACCACCCAGTTGTTTTCTTTCTGGTTCTGTGTGCGGTCCACACCCTTCCAGGCACTGCAAAATATCTTGTCCTGCTCGTAATCATACCGGCATCGAAGGGCCATCTGCACCGTTTTCAGCTTGGTGCAGGCCGCAGTGCAAAGCGCCTCCCCCGTCACCTGCCAGCTCGCCTGCTCTGCCAGCGGGGCGGCTGCGCTCTCCACCTCCAGTTTCGGGGTATCCCCCTTGTATGTGCTGATCATGCGCAGCACCGCAGCATCCATTGCACCGGTGGCATACCAGGTCGGGTACACCACCTTATCGTTCAGCAAGTGCTCCAAAAAAAAGCCGGTCAACTGCACGAACCGCCCCTGGGCAGTATCGGTCAGCTCTGGTTTGTGGATGATGCCCATCTCGGGCCGGTCCGGTGTGTAAAGATACGCCATGCGCGGGTCATAGTCCTCCGCCGCAAGCTGCACCGAAAACTTGCCCGGGCTGTAATACTCCCGCTGCCACTGCAAATTCAGGTAGGGCAGATACGCCACGGGCTGGAACTCTGCGTCCAAAGCCAAAAGCTGCATGCGTCACACCCCCAGATACTGTTTGTTGTAATAAAGCACTACGTGCATGCCGTTCTCCCCCACATCCGCTGAAAAGCTCACCCGGTTTTCCCCCGGCCCCATTTTCATGGCTGAAAAACTGCTGGCGCGATCCACCTTTGCCAAAATATTCTCGCCGTTCATCTGCACCCGTGCCGCCTCAAAATCGATCGTGAGCACGTCTCCCTGCTGCATTCCGGTGAGGATCCGCACATACCCCTCGCCGCCCGTAAGGCGCGGGTTCGTCACCGGCCCGTCGCAGGTAATGGTCGCCTTAAAATAGCTCGGCACATCGCCGTCGTAGTCAAACACCACCTCCCGGGCAAAGTTTGCCACCGCCGCACGCACCCCAAAAATTGGGTGGTCCATGTAGGGCCAGCCCCAGCAGGGCGTGATGGCCGCGATGTCCTGGCCAAAATCGTCCACCGATTGCCAAAAAGGCTTTGCGCACAAAAAATAGGCCGAAAAGGTCTGTGCCTCCCCCACCGGGCCGCTGGGCGCCTTAAATGCGGTCAGTTCGCCTGTGATCCAGCGGGTCGTCCCCAAATAGGTCAAGTAGATCCTGTACTCCACCCCGGGCCGAAAAAAGCTCAATGCCGCTTTGCGCAGCACTGCGTTGCTGCCCGCATCCATCACCGCAGCGGAAAACTCAAGATCCCGGGCCGCCACTCTCCGCCCGGTCACAAAGCTTCCATCCCCTCTCGCCTGGTCGCTGGTATAGACCTGGTATTGCGGCGCGGCCGCCCCGTCAATGGCCGTCAGGCCCCAGTCGGTTTCGTCGGCCGCCAGCTCCTTTCCATCCTGCCGCACAAAGCGCACGCGCACCTGTTCCAGCTCCATCATCCCACATCACCTGCCAATCCATAGGTCGTCTGCAGCCGAATGGCCCGGGCGGTTTCGTCCGGGGTTTCCACCGGCTGATAAAAATTGAAATTCTGCGTGTAACTTGCGGTGCCCGCCGCAGCGGCTTCCGTGGGTCCAGCCATGGCAAAAAGCCCGGCCTGCGGCATCGCGAGGGCGATCTGCGCGTGGTTCAGCTGGATGCCTGCCGCCAGGCGCTGGGCCGCGCCCTGAATTCCGTCTTTCCCCAAAAGGCCCTTCTGCGCGGCGTTCTCCAACTTCCGCATCGTGTCGGTCACCCGCGCTGCAATGCCGTCCGCCTCGTCCTCCACGCCCAGCCCAATGCCCAGTGCAAAGGGCCGGCCGATCTCCCGCCGCGTCTTGCGCGAGGGCGAGCGGATCTCCCCTTCCCGCTTTGCGGCTTCCATCGCCGCCCGCACCGCCTCTTTTGCGGCGTTTACCACGCTGCTTTTCCCGGCGTTGATGCCATTGGCGATCCCCGCCATGATCTGTCTTCCCACACTGGCAAAATCGCTGTTTTGTACCTGTTCGGCAGCGGCGTCCCTTGCCCTCGTGACCATAGCCTGGGTTTCTTCCACCAACGCGTTGCTGCTGCTCACTCCCTGCGCCGCATCATCCACCACCTGCATGCCGGCCTGTTCCACCTCGGGCACTCCCAGCGAGGTCAGCAGCGCCTGCACGGCTACCTCGCCGCCATTTTGGTACAGCTCGCTCAACCGTGTGATCTCATCTCCTGATGCCGTCACCAGCTCCGCTACCGTCCCCGCGGCTTCAGGGCCCGCGTCCCGCAGCTGCTGCAGCAAGCCCTGATCCAGCCCTTTGTTGCCCAGTTCCACAAGATTGTCCGCCCAATTCGCCACCGCCTCCTGGTTGTGTTCCAGGTTTCCGATCATATCCCCCACCGACAGCTCGCTCTCGGTCTTGATCCGGTCAAACATATTGGTGGCGGCTTCCGTATAGGTCCCCAGTGCCTCCTGCCGGCGCTGCATCTCCTCTTCAGCCGCCTGGGCAGCCGCAGCGGCGGCGTCTGCCTCAGCCTGGGCGTTGTCCAGGATGGCCTGGGAAGCCACCGTGTCCAGCTCGGCCCTCTCTTCTTTTACAATGGCCAGCCGTGCCTGCCCCTCTTCCTGGGCTGCAAGGTATTCTTTTTCGCTCTCGTTCAGTTCGTGCATCAGCCCCAGGCGCTGCAGCTCTGAAAAGCCTCCGTTTTCGACCTCCTGCTTTTGCTGTTCGATCAGCTTCAGATTTTCCGCAATCTCTGCCTGTTCCCTGTACAGCTCGTTTTCCCGCTCGATGTAGGCCTCGGCTTTCGCCATCTCCTCTTTTGCCGCAATGTATTCCCCGATCTGCTCGGCCGTCATCGAAAGGGCGCCTGTCTGCTCGTCAAAGGTCAGGTTCAGGCCCTCCTGCTCCTCGTTCAGCTTTGCTACATATGTCGCCATGCGCTGCTCGTCGCCTGCCGCGCGATCGTAGCCCTTCGCCAACTCGCCCAATGTGGCCGCCAGCCTGCGGGAATCGCTCGCCGTATCCCCAATGGCTTTCAGGTTCTTTTCACTCGCCTCCTGGCTGCCCTTCGCCGCCTCGGCAAAGTCCTTTTGTGCCTGGGTCAGCTCTTTCACTTCGCCCGCCTGCGCTTTGTACTTTGAGCTGCCGTAGTCCAGGGCGACTGCCAGCGCTCCAAGCGCCGCCACAATTGCCAGCACCACCGTCGTCACCGCTCCAAACGGGCTCGCAGCCATAGCGGCACTCCAAAGCAGCTGGGCCGCAGTCGCAAGGCCGATTTTTCCTGTCAAAAGGCCCATCAGCGCCTCTTTTGCCGTGATCCCCGCTGTCTGCAGGGCCTCTGCGGTCACCGCGCCCTGGATACTGCTCTTATATTCCTCTACTTTCTTGGCGGCTGCATCAAACCCATTCACAAGCGAACTTATCTTGCCGCCCGCATCTTTAAACGTGTCAAAGTGGCCTTTCAGCTCCTTAAACGCCTTTTGCGCCGAAGTAATGCCCGCCTCCAGCACTTCAAAGCCGTTCATCTTTTCCAGTGCCCTGTTCAGCTTTGCGATTTCACCTTCAAAGCCGTCCAGATCGATTTTTGCCTCAAATTCTATGGTACCTTTATAACTCACGTCCTCACCTTCCTCTTTCACTGCCGCGGCTCTGCATTCAGCGCCCCGCTGTGTGTTCCTGCGCCTGCCTGAATCTGTGGGCCACCTGTTCCCTGCGTCTGCGGGCTGCCTCGTCGGCCGAAACCGGGGCTGCAGCGCCGCAAGGCGTTTTTAAGGCATAGCGGGCTTTCAGGGCTGCATAGTGGGCACGCTGGCGCTTGTCCTGGATCCCATTCAATTCCATTGTGCGCCAAGCCATGACCTGTCCCATTGCCGTTTCCTCCGGCAAATTTTCCAGCAGCGCCAAAAACGCCCACCAGTGCAGGTACTCCACGCGCACAAGATCCATACCATAGGCCTGCAAAAAGGCGGCATAAATGCGTCCTGCGTCCTGTTCAAAATCAAAGGCCCGCTCGGCGGGGGCAGGTATCCCGCCCTCCTTTTCCTCGGGCGGCTGGCCGCGAAAATAAAACCATAGCAGCAGCTGCAGCGCCTGCGCGCTGTCACCGGGCAATTCCTCAAACAACTGGCTCAGCCCCACCGAAAGTTTCTGCCAGTCGGTCAGGCTCTCATCCCGCAGTGCCAATTCAAACCGGATCATATTTCGGAAATCCGGGTAAATGGCCACCCCGCCCAACTCTTCCGGAAGCCCCGTTTCCAGCAGCAGATTCATACCTTCGCCCTTCGCGTGGTGCGGTTTGGTTTATAGCGGGTCAGCTTTATCTCCAACTGGCTCCCCTGCTGTTCCACCGCCCTGCCGATCTCGTCGCACAGATCAAGCAGCTTTTCCAGGCTTGTCTTGGGCCCCAGCAGCTGGTCGCACACGCCCTCTCCAAATGCTTCGTCGATAAAATCCGTTGCCAGCCTGCATTGTGTTTCTATAAAAGCGACATACTGATCAAACGCTTCATCGCTCGCCGTCCCATCTGGCGGCTCGCAAATGTCCTGTGCAGCGCTCTTCATTTTTTCACCCGCGCTGCGGTATCTTCGCAGATCCTGCGGGCAGGTAATGTCAAAATCGATCTGAACGCCATGAATGTCAAGCATATAAAGCCCTCCTTAAAGGCCTCCGGCCCGCCTTGGCAGGCAGGCCGGAGGTTCAGCGTTATTCGGCCGCAGGTTCGTTTGCCGGTGCGGAATAGGTATAGGCAGTGGGTTCGCCGAATGCGGTCAAGGTAGCGGAAATGGTGGCGCTGGCGCCCGCCTCACCCGCGGTGTCGTCACCTACCATAATGGTTGCCTTCCCCTGCTCGCCCTTACCGGTCAGCATGCAGAAGTACACATAGGGGCGCACCACCGCCGCACCCTTGCCAAACTTCATCTCGTGGGCAAGCAGCGCCTCCTGGAAAGCGTCCCCCAGGTAACGGTCGCCCGCCAGCGCAAAGGTCCGCTTGGTGGCGGTTTTGCTGGAGGTTGGCCCCTTGTGCAGGTAGGTCTTGTCCGAAGTAATGCCTTCAAGGGTAGCGGCGTGGCTGGTCATGCCGTCAATGGCCACCAGATATTCGCCCACATTTTCAGCCGTGCCGGAAAAATCCACCGCCAGCACATAGTCGTCCGCATTGGCAATCCCCGCGTATTCCGGTTTCGGGGTCACACCTGCCATCAGTTCAGAAATAGTCATTCTTTTACATCCTCCTGTTCAGTTTGAAAATAAACGATCCGGCATAAAAGCTTCAATGTCCCCGCTTGCCCGCCGGTGTGGGCAAGCGATCCCGGCACCTCTGCCGCCAGGTTCTGTGCGGTCATTCCCGCCGGCAGCCGCGGCAGCCGGCGCTCTCTGGTCTGCTGCCTGATCCAGGCTGCCAGCTCCCTGCAAAGCTTCCCACGCAAAACCTGACGGGCCTGTGCCGTGGCTTGCTCCCCCGTATCCAGCACATAGGTGCTCTGGCGCAGGCAGCCGCGGAAATACTGGCGCTCCGTGCGCGTCTCCGGGTTTCCAAGGATCCGCCAGGCAGCGCCGTGCACGGGTTCTTCCCCGCAGTGCAGGCGCCCCCCGGCCAGCATGGGGCAAGCATCAAAATACGCACGCAGCGCTTCCAGAATGGGGTCCGTCACCTGATCACCTCCCAGCCTTTTCATTGGATCCCATCGCCGCCGGGCCGCCAGGGGGGCGGCAGCAGTTTCTGTACCGGACCTTTATCCTTCCCCTCTCCATAGAACCTCCTTTCTTTCCTGTGCCCTTTTGCGCGGGTCACATCCGCCGGCCGCAGTTTTATGCCGTGCCCGGGGCAGTTTTACAGCAAAAGGCCCGCCTTTTGGCAGGCCCTGTACTCCCCTCCTCCCGCTGTTTTTTATACCAATCGCTCTATGGTAAAGCAGCCGCTGGATACGCCGCTGCCAACAATGCCCGTCGCCTGTATCCCGGTAAACGACACTGTCTGGCCTTTGCTCATGGCCTGTACTCCGCTTCGCGTGGGGCTGAACCGGTATCCGCTGATCCGGTAAGTCCCGGCGGCCGCACAGGTCCAGGTCATGGATGCATTGTTATATCCGCCAATACCGCCGGCCGTTACCATACTCCCATAGCGGGTGTCACCCCATCCATACCACTGTCCGCTCTGCACATCGTTTCCGGAGCTGTCCGTCCGTTTGCACACGCCGTAATACCCCACCGCCACCACCTCGTAGCCCCGCTGCAGCGCTCCCGTCACCCCAAAGATGCTCACCCCGCTCAGGATGTTCCCCGCCGCCAGGTTGGCGTCGCCTTCGATCGTCTGCGCGCCTTCCAGATACTGCCCCGCCGCCAGCACCTGGTCGCTGGTACCCGGCGTGTAGGCAGCAGCAGCCTTGCGGGGGATCCCCCCCGCCACGGTCACGCCCCCGCTGCGGATCGTCACCCCGGTTAGCAGATTGCCGGGCACGAGCTGGGCCTTGTCCGCCGCGCTCAGCCCGGCTCCGCTAAAATTTAGGGTGTTCCCCTCGCGCCAGCACACCACCGCCGCGCCCTTGGCAAAAAAGCCGCCCCACAGCGCGTCGCCGGAAATGGTCCTCACCGTGCACGCCTCGCCGTTTACCGTTATGCTGTCCCCCTCGGCAAAGCCCGCCGTTGCCACAAACCGGATGTTCTCCCCCTCGCCGGTCAGCTCGTGCACCGTGCCGGTCTTTGTGTGGGTGTAGTTTGCCACGCCGCCCACCGCCGCCGGCGGGATCGCTGCCCCCATACCCGATTTGCCGGACAGAAAAACAATCTGTATAATGGAAAGGGG
>ERZ857882.5389-NODE-5389-length-10073-cov-7.769715_pt1 | contig 10073 bp, 10 predicted proteins | sample MGYA00519697_ERZ857882 | MGnify/ENA primary metagenome ERZ857882 (study PRJEB31778, sample SAMEA3449373) | human gut metagenome | biome: human gut; feature: human-associated habitat; material: faeces | place: United Kingdom | collected 2010/2012 ... | reverse complement strand
AGGGCGAGGCTTTTGTCCTGCACGAGCGTGGTGCCACCGGATGGTGGTGCCGGGTTCCGGCGGTCAGGAAGCTGCGGATGTCATCAACAGCCACCAGTGCTGCACCGATGGGCAGCGTCCCAACATGTTGGGTGCGCAAAATGGCGGGCAGAGAGGTGAACAGTCATGAGCATGGGGCCAAACTACGGGCCGGACGGCGGTCAGTGGGTGTGCGGGCGTTGCCGCGTTGCCCTTGAACAGGTGAAGGTTCCTGTTTTTTATCTCAACAGCGCCTTTGACGTGTTTTTGCCGCGCTGCCCCAAGTGCGGGCTGACGCAGGTGCCCAAATCTCTGGCCGAAGGCAAGATGCTTGAGGTGGAAGCCCTGCTGGAAGATAAATGAACGCACTGTGGGAAAGGCCGGACTTTCGCCGCGCAGCTGGTGACGCATGGCGTCCCGGCGGTGTGGAACTGACGCGCCGCGCACTTGCATGGTGCGCATCTGGGGGCCTGCTTGCGCCCGGCGGGCTGGTTCTTGATCTTGGCAGCGGGGCAGGGGCGACATTGCGGTTGCTCACGCAGATGGGCTATTGCGCCGTGGGGCTGGACAAACACGCCGGAGTCGGATTTTCTGCCGATGCCAGCCCCTCAGTCAATGCGCCACATAGTGATGATTGCCGCATTGTGAGGGCTGATCTTGAGCGCCCGCCGCTTGCTGCGGATTCCTGCGACTGTATAGTGTGCGAGTGCGTTCTTTCCTTACTGCAGGATCCTCTTGCGACCTTGCGCGCCGCCCGCCGCACCCTGCGCCCCGGCATCACCGCCCAGGAGCGGGAGAAGTTCCGCAAGCAGCTGGCGGCCCTGGGCCTGGGGCTGGTGGGCCGGATCGACGCGCGGCAGGGCGTGTGGCTGGGCATTGACCCCGCCCGGAACGAGGAGATCCCCGTGGCCCGGCTGCTGGGCGGGCGCTACGGGCTGCCCTGCTTTGCGGACAACGACGTGCGCAGCGCCACCAAGGCGGAAATGCTGTTCGGCCGCGGGCGCGGCACCCGGCACATGGTGTATATCAACGTGGGCACCGGCATTGCGGCGGGCACCGTGAGCGACGGCAGGCTTATCTTCGGCAGCCATTTCAACGCGGGCGAGGTGGGGCACACGGCCTCGGGCATCGACCTGCGGGCCGACTGCGTGTGCGGCCGGCCGGACTGTGTGGAGAGTGTGGCCTCCGGCCTGGGGCTGGACAAATGCGCCCGCCTGCTGGCGCCGCGCTTTCCCGGCACGGCGCTGCACATCCCGCAAAACGGCGCCCGGGTGAGCGCAGCCGAGATTTTTGAGCGGTACGACGCCGACCCGCTGTGCAAAACCCTTGCCGACAACGCCGCCGAGGGGCTTGCAAACCTGATTATGAACCTGGTGCGCATGAGCGACCCGGACACCATTGTGCTGGGCGGGGGGGTCATGACCGACGGTTTTTTGTACCGCAAGGTGCTGGAACGGCTGAACCCCTATACCATCCGCTTTGTGACGGGGGGCGTGGTGCTGACCGGGCTGGACCCGGCCTTTGTGGGGCTGATGGGCGCGTGCAGCAACGCCATCAAAGGAATGGAGGAGACGACATGAAACTGACCATTGCCAAAAACGAGCGGGAATTCGACGTGGCCGCCGCCTGGCGGATCATTGGGCAGATGCTGGCCGACCCGCGCTCGGTGATCGGCCTGTCGACCGGGGCGACCACCAAAAACATGCACGCCATTGTGAGCGATATCTACACCCGCTACCCTTTTGACACCAGCAAAGTGACCCTGTTCAATGTGGATGAGCTCACCAACCTGCCCCGCAGCTATGCGGGCTGCTGCTATACCATGATCGCAGAGCAGATCGCCCGGCCGCTGCAGATCCCGGAAGAGAACTTTATCATGCCCCCCACCATGGCGGAGGATTTTGAGGCCGAGTGCCGCAGCTTCCAAAAGGCGCTGGAGGCGCGGGGCGGCATTGATCTGCAGATGCTGGGCCTTGGCATGAACGGCCATGTGGGCATCAACCAGCCCGGCACCCCCTTTGGCAGCGAGACCTGGGTCTCGCCCATGGACCCCATCTTTGAAGCCCGGGTGCGCCGCGAGACCGGGGTGCCGCCGGAGCACGCGCTGGGCGGGCTGACCCTGGGCATCCGCACCATCATGCACGCAAAGCGCATTGTGCTGATCGCCAAGGGGGCGCACAAGGCCGGGATGGTGCGGGAGATGCTGAAGGGCCCGGTGACCGAGGCGATTCCCGCCTCGGTGCTGCAGCTGCACCCCAACTGTGAATTCCTGCTGGACGCCGACGCGGCGAAGTATGTGACCGACCTGGCGCAATAAGCGTTCAAAGGAGGAAAGCCCCGTGCTGAAAATAGGATTTGCGGATTATTACCTGGACAACTGGCACGCCAACAACTACCCGCAGTTTTTGCGGGATGTGATTGCCCGGGATGGGCTGGACGCCCGGATCACCCACGCCTACGGCATCTGCGACGCGCCCGGCGGCCTGACCACACAGGAATGGTGCCGCCAGCGGGAGATCGCCCCCGCCGGGAGCATGCGGCAGCTGGTGGACAGTGTGGACGCCATTCTGGTGATCGCGGCCGACAATTCGGCCTGGCACGAGCAGGTGTGCCGGCTGCCGCTTGAAAGCGGCAAGCCGGTGTTTGTGGATAAAACCTTTGCGCCGGACCTGGCGGCGGCAAAGCGGATGTTCGCGCTGGCGCACGCCCACGGCACGCCGGTGTTTTCATCCTCGGCACAGCGGTACTGCCAGAGCATCCTGGACTACCAGGCCGCCCACCCGGAGCGGCCGAAATTTGTTTCGACCGTGGGGCCGCACACGCTGGAAAGCTATGCGGTGCATCAGCTGGAACCCATTGTGGCGCTGATGGGGCCGGGCATCCGGCGGCTCAAGGCCTTTGCGGTGGGTAGCGCCGTGACCCAGCTTATCCTGGATTACGGCGACGGCCGGCTGGCGAGCTTCATGCAGTCGCCCCAGCCCTACGCCGAGTTTAATTTCATGGTGTCGGACGGGGAAACGGGGCAGCGCCTTTTGAGCGACGACCGGAATTTTTACCACAACCTGGCGCGGGTGATCCTGGACTTTTTGTTCACCGGAAAGCCCCCGGTGCCCGAGCGGGAAACACTGGAGATCGTGGCGGTGATCGAGACCGCGCTGACCGCCCGGCGGCACCCGGACGAGTGGTTCGATGTGAAGGGATAGGGAGGGCGCAATGGAAAAGATCAGGCTGCACTACCTGGTGGGCGACGTGCACATGGGCGGGCACGATGTGCACCGGGTGGCAAAAAACAACATGCGGCTGCTGGAGGCCGCCGGCGCTTTTAAGGTGACGGTGGTGTGCGACGGGCCGGGCCTGGGGGATATGGGCTTTGACGAATATTTTGACCGGGGGCTGCTGAACGGGTGCGACGTGATCGTGTTCAACTGCGGCAACTACCGGTTCAACACGCCCGGCGAGCAGCGCCTGTTGGAAGAGGCGGTGGCGGGCGGCGCGGGCTTTGTGTTTTTGCACGGCGACCACCCCTGCTACTGGGTGGAGGCGGGCATGCAGCCCTGGCCGGAGCTGGAAAAGATGGCCATGCTGATGTGGCGCGAGCCCACCACCCACGGCGATTACGGCGACCATCACGTTTCCATTGAGCTGCCGGACCACCCCATCACCCGGGGCCTTGCCGACTTTGACACCCGCGACGAGGTGTTTTGCACCATGCAGAACATCCACGGCGTGCCCTTTACCGTGCTGGCCAGCGCCTATTCCGACCCGGCGGTGGTCTCGCGGCATGGGCTGCCCGGCACCGGCTGCCGGGAGCCGGTGGCGCTGGTGGGCAGCTATGGTAAGGGCCGCACCTACAACCAGGTGCTGGGGCATGTGTGGCCCTATTACACCGGCCACGGCCTGGGCGAAAACACCATGGCCAGCTTTGCGCCGCGCCCGTTCCGGCAGATGTTCGTGCGGGGCTGCGAGTGGGCGGCCACCGGCGGTGTGGAGCGCACCCTGGGGTTTGACGGCGAGGCCGTATTGCTTTAAAAACAAGGAGAAACCGATGACGGATTACAGAGTTACGTTTATGGAAAAGGGCCGCGCCGCGCTGGTGCGCCACCCCTTTGACGGCGGGGCCGCGGCGGGGGAGATCGTGGGAAAAAACCTTTTGTCGCTTATCTCCACAGGGTCGGAGCGGGGCGGCTTTACGCAGGATTTTCCGGCGGACAGCTACCCCATGGAAACCGGCTCGTCCTCGATCGCGCAGGTGCTGGAGGTGGGCGAGGGGGTGACCGGGTTTGCCCCCGGCGATCTGTTTTACCACAACGGGCACCACACCCGGTACGTTCGGCTGCCGCAGGGCGACGCCATCGCCGTGCCCGGCGGCGCAGAGCCGGAAAAGGTCCTGTTTGGGCGCTATGCCGCGGTGTCGATGACCTCGATCTACCACATGAAGGCCCGGGCGGTGGACAATATCATTGTGACCGGCCAGGGCATGGTGGGCGTGATGTGCGCCGCGGTGCTGCAGGCCTTTGGCTTTGAGGTGTACGCGGTGGACCCCTCGCCCGAGCGGCGCGCGGCCGCCCGCGAGGCGGGCATCCGGCGGGTGGGCGAGAGCCTGGCGGCGCTGGGCGCGGCCGAAAAGAGCTGCGGCGCGCACATGGAGTGCAGCGGCAACGAGAATGCACTGCGCGCCGCGCTGCCCTACCTGCGCCGCGGCGGCGAGATCTTTCAGATCGGGGTGCCCTGGCACAAAAACAGCGATTGGGACGCGCACTCGCTGCTGTATGAAATGTTTTACGCCTATGTGAGCATCCAGGGCGGCTGGGAGTGGTCGATCCCGCTGAAATCCGACGAGTTCCACGCCCACAGCTCGTTTGAGCACATCCGCACGGCCATGCAGCTGATCGCGGACGGGAGGATCGTGATCCCCGAGGCGATGTTTGAACTGCGCGACCCGCGGGAATGCAACGCGGTGTACACCGAGATCACCGTGCCCAGGATGCGCCCCACCAGCATGATCCTGGACTGGCGAAAATTTGCGGAGGGAGAACAATGAGCGCACAGGGCATCCATCACGTGGCCATCACCACGGCCCATTTGCAGGATACGCTGCGGCTGTACCGGCAGGGGCTGGGGTTTGAGGTGAAGCATATCTGGGGCCATGAGCAAAAGGTGTATATGCTGGATGCGGGCGGCGGGGCCTGTGTGGAGCTGTTCGAGGGATACACCGGGGAGCTGGACGCGCCCGGCGCGCCCAGGCAAAGCGGGGAGTGGATGCATCTTGCCCTGCGCACGGGCGACATTGCCGCCAGCTGGCAAAGGGCGCTGGACGCGGGCGCAAAGCCCAAGCTGCCGCCCACCTATGCCAACATCATGGAGGCGCAGCCCCGGCCGGTGTATATGTATTTTGCCTACCTGACCGGCTATGACGGCGAGGAGATTGAATTCATTCAGGAATTGGACGGACCGGTGGAAGAATGAAAAAATTGGCTGAACTGTTTTACCCCGCGGCGCCGCCCACCGGGCGGCAGCAGCGGGCCAGCCAAAGGATATTGCTCGTGCAAGGCGCGCTTGCCAGTGTTTTGTTTGCGCTTGGCACGGGCAATTTTTTGGCGGGGTACCTGACCACCCTGGGGGCGACGCCGGCCCAGATCGCACAGATCACGGCGATCCCCCAGCTGGGGTGCGTGCTGCAGCTGGCCGCGCCGCTGTTTTTTGAGCGCAGGGCCTACCGCAAGCTCTCGATTGTGAGCATGTGCTTTATCTTTCGGTTTTCGGTGGGGTTCACGGTGTTCGCGCCCTTTTTGTTCACGGCCCGGAACAGCCGGCTGCGGTTTGTGTTCGCACTGTATTTTGTGTCGTTTTTGGTGGCGGGCTTTGTGACCCCCGCGCTGAACCAATGGGTCATGCAGATCGCCCCCCAAAAGGGCCGGGGCCGGTACTTTGCCCTGAAGGACATCCTGTCGGTCACGGCCAATGCCCTGGTGGCGTTTTTGATGGGCCGCCAGCTGGACGCCCAGACCGCAAAGGGCACCCCGCTGACCGGCTACCTGGTGATCTACGGCTTCTGCATTGCGGCGGCGCTGGTGGACCTTTTGCTGATGAGCCTGATGCGCGAGCCCAAAAGCCCGGCCATGCCCAATATCCGCCCGGCCGACCTGCTGGCCCCGGTGCAGGACAGGCGCTTTCGGCCCCTTTTGGTGTTCGACCTGCTGGGGTACAGCGCCTCGATGTTCTCCTCCGGGTTTTCGTCGGTCTATCAGCTGGAGGTGCTGCACCTGAGCCACACCTTTATCACCTCGGTGGGCATGGTGAGCGCGGTGGTGGGCATGGCAAGCATCTGGCTGTGGGGCAAGGTGGCTGACCGGACCTACTGGACCAGCGTGATCCTGTGCACCCGGGGCATCAACGCGCTGTGCTTTTTTGGCTGGTGGCTGCTGCCGGTGGGGGCGGCGCCGGCGCTTGCGCCGGTGATTATGGCGCTGACCGCCGCGGGCGGCAGCGCGGCCGGCATGGCTGGGGTCAACCTGCAGTATGCCAGCTGCCCGCCCGCCGGCAAGACCACCTATCTGGGGGTCACGGCGGCCCTGGCCAGCCTTGTGGGCTATGGGGCGGTGCTGCTGGGCAGCGGGCTGCAGCAGCGCCTGGCCCCCGCCCTGGGCGGGCGCAGCATGGCGCTGCTGTTCGGGGTGAGCGGCGCGCTTTCGCTGGCGACCCTGTTGTACGGCGCGCGCCCCCATTTTATACGAGGAGGCAAAAGAGGATGAAACGCAGCATTGAGCGGCTTGTGGCACAGATGACACTGGAAGAAAAGGCGGGCGTGTGCTCGGGCGGGGACTTTTGGCACCTGAAAGGGGTTGAGCGGCTGGGCATCCCGGCGGTCATGGTCTCGGACGGGCCGCACGGCCTGCGCAAGCAGGAACAGGAGGGGGACCACCTGGGCGTCAACGACAGCATCCGGGCGGTGTGCTTCCCCACGGCCTGCGCCACGGCGGCCTCGTTTGACACCGGGCTGCTGGAAACGCTGGGCCGGGTGCTGGGCGCGGAGTGCCGGGCACAGGGGGTGGGGGTGCTGCTGGGGCCCGCCCTGAACATCAAACGCAGCCCGCTGTGCGGGCGCAACTTTGAGTATTTTTCCGAGGACCCGTACCTTGCCGGCCAGTTGGCGGCAGCCCAGATCAAGGGGATACAGAGCCAGGGGGTGGGCGCTTCGCCCAAGCATTTTGCGGCCAACAACCAGGAATACCACCGCCTGACCTGCAGCGCCCAGATTGACCCCCGGACCCTGCGGGAGATCTATCTGGCGCCCTTTGAGGCGGCGGTAAAGGCTGCCCGCCCCTGGACGGTGATGTGCAGCTATAACAAGATTAACGGCGAACAGGTGAGCGAGAGCAAGGCCCTGCTCACCGACATTCTGCGCGGGGAGTGGGGCTTTGACGGATACGTGATGAGCGATTGGGGCGCGGTGAACGACCGGGTGAAGGGGCTCTGCGCGGGGCTGGACCTGGAGATGCCCGCCAGCGGCGGCAGCACCGACCGGCAGATCGCCGCCGCCGTGCGGGAGGGCCGGCTGCCCGAGGCCGTGCTGGACCGGGCGGTGGAGCGCATTCTGGACGTGATCTTCCGCTATGCGGACGGGCAGGGGGCGGCGGAATTTGACCTGCAGGCCCACCACGAGCTGGCGGTGCGCATGGCGCGGGAGTGCGCGGTGCTGCTGAAAAACGAGGGCGGCGTGCTGCCGCTGGGCCAAAGGACCCGGGTGGCGTTCGTGGGGGAATTTGCGCAAAAACCGCGCTTTCAGGGGGGCGGGTCCTCGCACATCAACGCATTCCGGGCCGAGAGCGCCTGGGAGGCAGCCCGGGGGCGGTACGAGGTGCAATACGCCAAGGGCTTTTCGGCCGGGGGCGACGAGGCGGACGAGGCGCTGATGCGCGAGGCGGTGGAGCTTGCCGCTGGCTGCGGGGCGGCGGTGGTGTTTGCCGGCCTGCCCGACAGCTTTGAGTGCGAGGGCTACGACCGCAGCCACATGCGCCTGCCCGGGTGCCAGAACGAATTGATCCGGCGCGTGGCGGCCGTGCAGCCCAACACGGTGGTGGTGCTGCATAACGGCAGCCCGGTGGAACTGCCCTGGGCGGACGAAGTGCCGGCCATTCTGGAGCTGTATCTGGCGGGGCAGGGGGCGGGGCGGGCCGCGGTGGAGCTGCTGTTCGGCGAGGCGAACCCCTGCGGCAAGCTGGCCGAGACCTTTCCGCTGCGGGTGCAGGACAACCCCTCGTACCTGAACTTCCCCGGCAACGGGGACACGGTGGAATACCGCGAAGGGATGTTTGTGGGCTACCGGTATTACGATAAAAAAGAGGCGCCGGTGCGCTTTGCCTTTGGGCACGGCCTCTCTTACACCAGCTTTGCCTACAGCGGCCTGCGGGCCGACAAAACCGCCGTGCGGGACGACGAGCCTGTTACCGTGCGGCTGGAGGTAACCAACACCGGCGCCCGGGCGGGCAAGGAGATCGTGCAGCTTTATGTGGCGGACTGCACCGGCGCTGAGGTGAGGCCGGAAAAGGAATTAAAGGGGTTTGTTAAGCTGGAACTGGAGCCCGGCGAGACAAAGACCGCGGAATTTGTGCTGGACCGGCGCAGCTTTGCCTGGTACGACCCGCAGCGGGGCAGCTGGACCTGCGCTTCGGGCCGGTATGGGCTGCTGGCGGGGGCTTCGTCGCGGGATATCCGCCAACGCGTGGAGATCGAGCTGACCTGCACCGACCCAAAGCCTTATGTGGTGGACGCCAACAGCCGGTACGACGACCTGCTGGCCCAACCCGCGCTGCGCGAATTTATGCTGCGGCTGCTGGAAAAGGAGTACCCGCCCGCGCCGCCGGCCGAAAGCGGCGCTGCGCGGGCGGCCATTACCCCCGAGATGCAGCAGCGAATGGACCGGGAGGCGCCGCTGCGGAGCCTGCGCAGCTTCAAGGGCTACACCCAGGAGCAGCTGGACGGGCTGATCGCCCGGCTGAACGCCATGCTGCGCTGAAAAAGCGGAACGCAAAAAGGGCCCCGCCTGTTTTAAACAGGCGGGGCCCTTTCCGGTGGAAAACCTGCCGCCCCCCCAAAAAGCTGCGGCAGCGGGGCCGGGCGCTCAGCGCATCCGCTTTTGCACGGCGCGGGCCAAAAGGAGGGCGGCAAGGCCCTTTAAAAAGTCCGGCAGGATGAAGGGGAACACGCAGGCGGCAAGGCTTGCCCAAAGCCCGGCGCCCCGCACGTACATGAACCAGGCGGTGCCGAGGGTATAGCAGACCAGCTGCCCGCCCAGCACCCCCAAGACGCGCAGGGGCAGCCGGGAGGTTCTGGCGCAGGCCAGCGCCAGCAGGGCCGCCATGAGCGGGTAGGCCCAGAGGTACCCGCCGGTCATGCCCACCAGCGCCTGCAGGCCCCCGTTGGCATTGGAAAAGATGGGCAGGCCCACCGCGCCCAGCGCCAGGTATACCCCCATGCTGGCGGCGGCCCAGCCGGGGGTGAGCATCGCGCCCGCAAAGAACACCCCGAAAACGCCCAGGGTGAGGCTGACCGGGCCGATGACGATGCTCCAGGGGGCGATCACCGCGGTGAGGGCGGCGCACAGGCTGGCCAAGGCCATGCTCCGGGTTTTGGTCTGCTGCATACTGCAAATCTCCTTTGATGTGACAAATTTGTTTGGCCCGCGCTGAACGCGAAAGGGAGCTACCGGCTAGCGGGGGCGGGGCGGACGCTCACCTCGCCGCTGCGCAATGTGCGCCGCCCGCCGCCCGCAAGCTCCACCAGCAGCCTGCCCTCGCCGTCGATGGCAAGGGCGCGGGCGGTATAGGGGTCGCGGCCCGGTTCCAGCACGGTGAGCCAGTGCCCCAGCACCAGGCTGCGGGCGCGATATTCCTCCAGGCAGTCGAAGGCCGGGGCGAGGGCCAGCAGCTCGGCGCAGATGGCGCCCGCCAGCGCGGCCCGGCCGCAGGGGGAGGGCCCGCCGGGAAAAAGCGAAGCGGCGGCGCCGGCAAGCTCCGGCCCCAAGTCTTCGGGGGTGGCGGTGAGGTTGAGCCCCA
>ERZ857882.5382-NODE-5382-length-10102-cov-2.497561_pt1 | contig 10102 bp, 10 predicted proteins | sample MGYA00519697_ERZ857882 | MGnify/ENA primary metagenome ERZ857882 (study PRJEB31778, sample SAMEA3449373) | human gut metagenome | biome: human gut; feature: human-associated habitat; material: faeces | place: United Kingdom | collected 2010/2012 ... | reverse complement strand
GAATTTGGCCCAGTAGGGCGCGTATTCCTCCAGCAGCTCGTCCGTCAGCTCCACGATATAGCCGCCCTCCCAGGCGTCCGCCAGCAGTTCCTGTTCAAAATCCATCATGCGATTGAGAAACTTCACCGCATTCTTGTTTGAGCTCTTTCCGTCAATCGGTGTGCTGGAATGGGTTGTAACTCCCTTGAAAGTAAAGATGTATTCAATGAGACCTTTGGAACCGATCATCGGAATAAGGTCTGTAGGTTCTGCGACGATAACATGCGGAGGGAACTTCGTTCCGGCATCAACCAAATCTTTTACACCGCCGAACATAATTTCTTCGTCATATGTGCAGTATACAGCAAGTCCCTTCTGAAGTTTGCTCAAATCGGTTTCGGAAATTGCCGAAAGAAAAGCTGCAATGCCGCCCTTCATGTCACATGCACCCAGTCCGTAGAGAACTCCGTCTTTTTCGGTCAGTTCGTGCGGATCGGTTGTCCAGCCGTCCGTAATATCAACGGTATCCGTATGTCCCAAGAATCCGATTGCCGGATTCTCGCCGTATTTGCCGATTAAAACCTCTTTTCCGGTTTCCGCATTCTTCTTTCTTTCAATTTCAAATCCCAGATTGGAAAGAAAACTATCGATATAATCCATGATCCGATTGTTATCTTTGTCTGCGATTGTATTAATTGCAACTAAATCTTTTAAAATTTTCTTTCCATTTATATTCTCCTTTATATAAAATAATAATACTTTTTCGCTTTACAGTAAAGATTTTTTTAGCAAATTCTTCACAGTTTCTTCACATTCTCTATTTCTTTCTTAGCAGCGCAATGCTCTCAATGTGCTTGGTAAGCGGAAAATTATCAAAGGGTTTTAAGTAAACGCATTCATATCCGTAATACTTCATATATTTCAAATTATCCGCCATCGTCTTCGGGTTGCAGGAAATATAGATAATTTCGGAAACACCGTATTCGATGATTTTGTCTAAAGATTTGGGCTGTATACCCACCCTTGGCGGATCCACAACTATCACGTCCGGTTTTTCGCTGACACCTTTGAGCACCTCGAAAATATCCCCGGCAATGAAGCTGCAATTTGACAATCCGTTCAGTGCCGCATTTTCCCTTGCCGCATCCACCGCTTCCGAAACGAGCTCAATTCCGATTACGCTCCTCGCTTTCAGTGCCAAAATCTGCGAAATGGTGCCCGTTCCGCAATACAAGTCGAACACGGACTTTCCTTCAAACGAATCAACCATGGCAAGTGCCTCCGAATAGAGCCTCTCTGCTGCTTCCACATTGGTCTGAAAGAAAGAAAACGCACTGACTTTGAAATCAAGATTCAGGATTTTCTCCATGTAGTAATCTCTGCCCCAAAGCGTTTTGAGCCTTTCGCAGTTTACCGCGTCGGCGATATTGTCGTTAAACGTGCGAAGGATTCCGACAATTTTGTTTCGGAGATTGAGTGCAAGAAGCATTTCTGTAAATGCCTCTTCATCAAACCCTTCTTCCGATGTCGTGACAATGTTAATAAGGAGTTCTTCTGTTCTCATGCCCTTTCTTATAATCAGATTCCGCATGAGTCCTTTGTGCGTTCTCTTGTGATAAAACGGATATTCGTTTGTTTTCACAAAATTCAGCACCGCATCCAAAATCACATTAAAATCTTCATCCACAAGCTGACACTCATCAACCGTTATGATGGACATGAAATTCTTCTTTCGGTGCATGCCGAGGGTTGTTTCCCCATCTTTAACAAAGTCACCGAATGTATACTCCATCTTGTTTCTGTATCCGTATCGAACCGTACATCCTTCAATTGCATCCACCTTTGCCGGTACAACACTCTTCGCTTCCAGAAAACCGTAAACCTGCTTCTCTTTATCGGCAAGCTGATCTTCATATGCGACGCCCTGATAAATACATCCGCCGCAAAACTCACTGTGCGGGCAAATCGGCCGCGCTTCCTGCTCATGTGTATTAAAATCTGCCATACTTGTCATAAAACTCCTTTTTGTATTCCGGAAAACGGTCTTCTTCAATTGCTTTCCTAATGTTTCCCATCATATTAATCAGGAAATGCAGATTATGATTTGACAAAAGCATCGCCGAAAGCATTTCGTCAGCTTTATATAAATGACGCAGATATGCTCTTGAATAGTTTCTGCATGTGTAGCAGTCACACTCTGCATCGAGCGGTTCCCAGTCCTTCTCATATTTGGCATTCTTGATGTTTACCCTTCCGTGAGAGGTCATTGCAAGACCATGCCTTGCAATTCGGGTCGGAAGCACGCAGTCAAACATATCCACGCCGCGCTCCACGCCCTCAAATAGGTAGTCCGGGGTTCCGACCCCCATAAGATATCTGGCTTTTTCCTTCGGGAGATATTCCACACAGTCATCCAAAATATCCAACATAAGTTCCTTCGGTTCTCCTACCGAAAGTCCTCCGATTGCATATCCGGGGAGGTCAAGATCGACGATTTCTTCCGCACTCTGCTTTCTGAGGTCTTTGTACATACCGCCTTGCATGATTCCGAAAAGCGACTGCCTTTCCCAATCCGTGTGATAATCCTTACAGCGCTTCAGCCATCTTGTTGTGCGTTCAAGCGAATTCTTTACATATCTTCTGTCGGCCGGATACGGTGCACATTCGTCAAATGCCATCATAATGTCCGAACCGAGAGCGTTTTGAATTTCAATTGATTTTTCGGGTGAAATCATATGTGCCGATCCGTCGATATGAGAACGGAACTTTACGCCTTCTTCCGTGATTTTGCGGAGCTTTCCAAGGGAAAAAACCTGAAATCCACCGCTGTCCGTAAGAATTGCTCTGTCCCAATTCATAAATTTGTGCAAGCCGCCCGCCTCTTTGACAATTTCATGTCCGGGTCTGAGGTAAAGGTGGTAGGTGTTTGAAAGAATAATTTCAGCACCCATCTCCTTCACTTGCTCCGGACGCATCGCTTTTACGGTTGCCTGCGTTCCGACCGGCATGAATACCGGTGTCTGGATATCTCCGTGCGGAGTGTGAACAACGCCTCTTCTGGCGCGCGTTCTTGAATCTGTCTTTAACAGATCATAAGTTACTGCATGTTTCATTTATTGTCCGTGCCGCTGATTCCTTGCGGTCACCCTCCTGTTTTATTTTGCTGTCTTTTCAAGACATTTTCGTATGGTGCCTCTCATCATGAAGCCCATGCGCTTAATTCTCTGTTCGGGATCATCCTTCATGTTGCTATCAAGCCACTCAAAGAAAACCCCTATTACTCCGTGCTTATAAAATGTCACCAGGATGTCTATATCCTCTTCGGATACATTAAGTCCCTGCGCCTGCTGCTTGACAAATCTTAATGTGATCGGACTCATAACACGGTTAATATATCGTTCCAGATTCTCACGATTAAGCGAATTGTATACATGGTATACTGCTTTTCGGTTTTGGAGGACGAACTCAAGTGAGTGGCGACGGCCTCCCATGTGTCGGCCTCTCCGATATGCTGTTTCGTGTGTTCATCGAAGATTTCTTCCAAAACTTCGTAGATATCATGATAGTGATAATAAAATGTGTTTCTGCTTATCCCACAAGCATCTGTCAGTTCCTTGATACAAATCCCATCGAAAGGTTTGTCGTTGAGCAAGCCGATAAGCGATTCTTTAATAAGCCTCTTTGTATCGTTTCCCATTTTAAAATTATTTGTTGAAGTCTTCCTTCATTGCCTTGATTTTATCTTCGTCCATAAATGTTTTGGTAATGTGGAGCGAAATTACTTCCGCACCGAGCTTGATTGCATCGTGTGCCCTCTGCGTTTTTACTGCATCGGCAAACTCTCTTGTATGTATTGCCACGCCTCTGTCAACAATCTGAAGTGTCGGGTGGAACGCAGGGCAGGCAAAACTTACATTTCCGATATCGGAAGAGCCGAAAAGCTTGTCATGATCGCCGTTTATGTCAATGCCGAGTTCCTCATATACTTCCTTCATTACGCTTATTCCGGCAGGATTGTTCTTCATGCAGTCGTATGTAGCGTCAACCTTAAAGGTATCCCATGTTGTCTGCGTCATGATTGCTGCTCCGCGAGCACAGTCATCTACCATTCTGTGGACTTCCTGCAGGTATGCCTTATCCACAGCTCTCATGTAAAAGTGTACGCTTGCTTCTTCCGGAACGATGTTCGGAACGACACCGGCTTTTTTGTAAATTCCGTGCATTCTTACATCCGGAGTTACGTGCTGGCGCAGCATATCGATACCGTGGAACATGAGCTGCGCTGCGTTAAGTGCATTCTTTCCCTCCCATGGAGCTGCAGAAGCGTGTGCTGTCTTTCCGTGGAAATTATACTGATAGGACATCAGTCCGTTCAGTATGCAATATAAGAGGTTCTGATCGTAAAGGTGAATCATGATTGCCATATCATAATCATTGAACACACCGTCATCCGTCATTTGGACTTTCGCCCCGTCGGCTTCTTCAATCGGCGTTCCGATGACATGGATGTCCGCGTTGAGTTCGTCCTGAAGTTCTGCCATAGCGATGCCGGCGAGTACACTGATGGAGCCGCTGACACAGTGGCCGCATGCGTGTCCGATATCAGGCAGTGCATCATATTCCGTAAGTATCGCAACTTTATATTTATGATTGTTCGGTCCGTATACCGCTTTGAAAGCTGTTTCGATTCCCGCAAACGGATACTCCGTTGCAAATCCTTTTTTCTTTAAAAGTTCAACGATTTTGCGCGATGTTTCGAATTCCTGTCCGGAAATTTCAGGATGATCTGCGAGGTCATCGTTGAGGGCAATCAGTTCTGCCCAGTTCGCATCGATTCTTTCAAAAATCTTTTCTTTTAACTCCAAATACTTGTCCATTCTACACCTCCATGTTCTCCTTTATCATTAAAGCGGCAGTCTTTCATCAGCGGATGCTTCCTGTCCTACCGTCTTAAATTCCTCTTTTATAGCCTCTAAATGTTCCGGATTTGTCATAAGTTCAAATGCAGTCATTGTAAATGCTCTGACAAAATCAAGTGCATTGTCGATTGCGGTATCGCTGCAAGCATGTTCCGCAAATTCTTTCGTATGCGGTGCATAATATGTTTTGTCTCCCTTCGGACTCATTCCGCAGGTGAGCTGCACAGCCGGACAATGATAGCTTACATCTCCAAGATCCGAAGATCCCGGAATAACGGTTTTGGCATCAATATGCATAACATCATGTTCCAGCGTTTCAAGATTGGTCGCAACCATACGGGACAGGTATCTGTTGCTGCATGTATCCTTAAACGCAGCTTCCGGTTCCGAAAGTTCGTATGTGCATCCGGTTGCGAGTGCCGCACCTTTCACACAGTCGGTAAGTTTCGCGTAAAGTTCGTTTACGTATGCCATCTTTGCTGCTCTTACATATACCAGTGCTCTTGTATAATCCGGAATGATATTCGGTGCAACACCTCCGTCGAGAATGACACCATGTAATCTTGCATCCGGTTTTGTCTGCTGTCTGAACGCATTCATCAGATTAAAGAAATTAATCACAGCATCCAGTGCGTTGATTCCTTCATGCGGTGCTGCTGCAGCATGTGCGGTTCTTCCGTGGAATTCAATCTGCATGCATCTCATCGCAACCGTGTTGATTGATTCCGCATCTTTAAAGGAAGGATGTGCCATCATTGCAACATCAAATTCGTCAAACGCACCTTTTGCCGCCATTTCAACTTTTGCACCGTCGGTTTCCTCTGCAGGCGTTCCGATAACATAAATTTCTCCACCGTATTCATCGGCAAATTCACGCATGGCAATTCCGCTTCCGACCGACATTGATGCAATCAGGTTATGCCCGCAGGCATGACCTAAAACAGGCAATGCATCGTATTCTGCAAGCATTGCGATCTTAGGACCCGGCTTTTTGCCTTTATATACAGCTTTATATGATGTAGGAATTCCGCAGAATCCCTTTTCAACTTCAAATCCGTATTTTGAAAGGAGCCGGCACTGCCATTCACAGGCTTTTACTTCCTGCTTCCCTAATTCCGGATGATTGAAGATATTTTTTGCAAGCTCTCTGATTTCGGGGTCTAAATTATTAACTATCGCATCAATTCTTTCCATTACAACTTTGTCCATTTTGAATCCTCCCTCTATCGGACTGTCAGACGCACTCGTTCTCCGATCTAAGATATTATATCACAAAAATCTCTCAATTTCTACATTTTATTTGATAATTTCCGCTATTGGTTTGTTGAAATGTTTGGCAGAAAAATATAAAAAAAGGGTGGATTTTTCTATTAACATGTAGTATAATTATTCCGTTGTCGATTTGTGCTACCGTGGCTCAGTCGGTAGAGCAGCTGATTCGTAATCAGCAGGTCGCCGGTTCGAATCCGGCCGGTAGCTCCATAAAAAAACGCCTCATGCAAAGCATGAAGCGTTTTTTTATTGTTTTTTTCCACAGACATATTCGCAATAAATGTTTACCGGACAGCTGTCACACTTCGGTTTTCTTGCATCGCAGCACTGTCTGCCGTGAAAAATCAGGCTGTGATGTGTGCGGCTCCAGCGTTCCTCCGGCACTCTTTCCATCAGTGACAGTTCCGTTTTCAGCACATCTTTCTCATCTGCAAGTCCGATTCGATTCGCAACACGGAACACATGCGTATCAACGGCAATTCTTTGCTGTCCGAACCCTACCGCAAGAACAACATTGGCGGTCTTGCGGCCGACACCCGGAAGACTTATGAGTGAGTCATAATCATTCGGCACTTTCCCGCCGAAGTCGCAGCAGATTTTCTGTGCCATGGCTACGATATTCTTTGCCTTTGTGCGATACATTCCGATTCGTTTTATGTATTCCTCAACTTCTGACGGTTCTGCGGCTGCAAGTGCCTTTGCATCCGGATAGCGTTCAAAAAGCGCGGGACTCACCTGATTCACAGACTTATCCGTTGTTTGTGCAGACAGTGCCACCGCAACAATAAGTTCATACACATTCTTGTGATTTAATGCGCACTCGGCATCCGGATAGGTTTCTTCCAGAATGTCGAGTACTTTGATTACGTCATCTTGTTTGATCATTTTTTACTCTCTTTCTTGACTTGCTGTCCTTTAAATGGTAGAATTGTATACAATTTTTCAGTAAGGAGCATTGCCACATGTTAAGCTTGGATTTTATAAATAATGAATATGAAGACACCAAAACACCGGCGCAAAAGGTGTGCGAATCGATCGCAATCGATATCTTGACCGGAATTCTTCCCGACGGAAAACAAATTGTCGAGCAAAAGCTCTGCGAAAAGTACAAGATGAGCCGTACTCCTATCCGGGAAATTATAAAGGACCTGCAAATGCTTGGGCTTATCGATCTGATTCCCAACCGCGGTGCTTTCGTCTCCGGTATCTCTCAACGCGATGTAAACGATTTTTTCTATATGAAAAGTCTTCTCTACCCTCAATGTGTCAAGTGGGCAGTCGAGCGCATAACGGAGGAGGAATTCGCAATGCTTGAAGAGGCTTTTACCTTCATGCAGTTCTATGCCGTAACCGAAGACCTCGAAAAAATCCAGCGGGTCATCCATGGCTTCAACGCCATAATATACAACGCAAGTCACAACAAGGAACTTGAAACAACGCTTCTCAGATATGACTTTTTAATAAAATATGCAAACATTGGCGTACGCTATCCTCTTAATTTCATGCAAGACGTTCTCGAAGAACATCAAGCCATCTTCGATGCTTTCAAAGCAAAGGATCCCGACATGGGCGCGGATGCCGCACAGGTACACGCATATAAATCAATGATGCGCAGAAAATAATCTGTGCGTTTTTTATAACTGGTTATAATATTCCGAGGTGTTCCAGCAAAATCTTAAGTCCGATTAAAATCAAGATGATTCCGCCCGCAAGACTTGCTTTATTCTCATATTTGTTTCCGAATTTATGCCCTATAAACACACCTGCTGAGGAAATAACAAAAGTCGTGCAGCCGATCAGCGCAATCGCAGACACTATGTTTACCTGTAGGAATGCAAAAGAAATTCCGACTGCCAAAGCGTCGATACTTGTTGCAATTGCCAGCACGAACAGTTCTTTGATATTCAGCCCCGATCCTTCTTCGCAGCAGGATTTGTCCTTGTCATCGCCCCTAAAAACATCCCAAATCATCTTGCCCCCTATAAACGCAAGAAGCACGAACGCAATCCAATGGTCAAAGCTTGTAATGTACGCCTCAAACTGTTTTCCAAGCAGCCATCCCACAAACGGCATCAGTGCCTGAAATCCTCCGAAAAACAATGCAATAACAAGCGTTTGACCTTTGTCTAACTTTCTCATGTTCAACCCCTTGCAAATTGCAACTGCAAATGCATCCATGGAAAGTCCGACACCGATCATAAAAATTTCAAAAAAACTCATAATATCTCCCTATTTTCTTTTTAGGTAAAAAAATATCTCCCTACAATTATAGAGAGATATTTTATCATATTATGCATTAAAAAACAAGGTTTTGCCGTCACTGTCAATGGTAACTTTGCCGCCGTCAACGAGGTCGCCGCGGATAATCATCGAAGCCAGTTCGTTTTCAACATGCTTCTGAAGATAACGCTTAATCGGTCTTGCACCGTACTGCGGGTCGTAGGATTCTTTTGCGATGAGCTCCTTTGCGGCATCCGTCATCGTAAGCGTCATGTCTCTGTCTGCAAGTCTGTTTGCAATCGCCTTGAAAGCAAGGTCGATAATCTTTTTAACCTGTTCCAGAGTAAGCGCACTGAATACGATGATGTCATCCACACGGTTTAAGAACTCCGGTCTGAAGTAGTTCTTCAGCTCTCCGGTTACTCTGTCTTTGACTTCTTCCGGAATGTTGCCTTCCTGATTCATGTTTTCAATCAGTTCGCTGCTTCCGATGTTGGAAGTCATAATGATAATCGTGTTCTTAAAGTCAACGGTTCTGCCCTGGTTGTCGGTCAAACGTCCGTCGTCAAGCAGCTGAAGCAGGATGTTGAATACATCCGGATGTGCTTTTTCGATTTCGTCGAACAAAACAACACTGTAAGGTTTTCTTCTTACCGCTTCGGTAAGCTGTCCGCCTTCATCATATCCAACATATCCAGGAGGCGCTCCTACCAGTCTGGAGACGGAGTGCTTTTCCATGTACTCGGACATATCAATACGAATCATATTTCTTTCGGTATCAAACAAGGACTCGGAAAGCGCTTTCGCAAGCTCGGTTTTGCCGACGCCTGTAGGTCCGAGGAAAATGAACGAACCGATTGGTCTGTTTTCATCCTTGAGGCCTGCTCTTGCTCTGAGGATTGCCTCCGAAACCGCCGTAACAGCTTCATCCTGTCCGATAACTCTCTGATGAAGGATTTCCGGGAGTTTCAAAAGTTTTTCTCTCTCGGTTTCCACAAGCTTGCTTACCGGAATGCCTGTCCACGAAGAAATAACCTCCGCGATTTCTTCTTCGTTTACTTCTTCTTTCAAAAGTCTTGCTTCGCCGCCGTCTACGCTGTCAGCCTTCTGCTTTTCTTCTTCCAGTTTCTTCTCAAGTTCCGGAAGCGTTCCGTATTTGAGCTGCGCCAGTTTTTCAAGGTCATAGTTTCTCTCCGCCTCTTCCATTTGGCGTTTGACTTCTTCAATCTGCTGCTTGGTTCCCTTGACCTCGGAAATCGCCTTCTTTTCGTTTTCCCACTGCGCTCTCATGGAAGCATCTTCTTCTTTGAGGGCTGCCAGTTCTTTTTCGAGGGTCGCAAGTCTTGCTGCGGAAGCTTTGTCAGTTTCCTTGCCGAGTGCCTGTTTTTCAATCTCAAGCTGCATAATCTTTCTGGATATTTCGTCCAGTTCCGACGGCATGCTGTCGATTTCGGTTCTGATTCTTGCAGCCGCTTCGTCCATCAGGTCGATGGCCTTATCCGGCAGGAACCGGTCGTTGATGTACCGGCGGGACAGGGACACGGCGGCGTCCAGCGCCTCGTCGGTGATGGTCAGCTTGTGGTGTGCCTCATACTTATCCCGCAGGCCCTTCAGAATGGCCACGGTGTCCTCGGCAGAGGGCTCACCCACGGTGACAGGCTGGAACCGGCGCTCCAGCGCGGCGTCCTTCTCGATGTACTTGCGGTACTCGT
>ERZ857882.5381-NODE-5381-length-10104-cov-2.464822_pt1 | contig 10104 bp, 8 predicted proteins | sample MGYA00519697_ERZ857882 | MGnify/ENA primary metagenome ERZ857882 (study PRJEB31778, sample SAMEA3449373) | human gut metagenome | biome: human gut; feature: human-associated habitat; material: faeces | place: United Kingdom | collected 2010/2012 ... | reverse complement strand
CCCTCTTCCCTCACAAACACTTCTCTCAGCCGCTCTACCGCCCGTTTTTCGATCCGGGATACGTAGGAGCGGCTGATTCCAAGCTGTTTTGCAATTTCACGCTGCGGTTTGGGTTCGCTTCCGTCAAGGCCATACCTGGCAATGATAATCTTCTTTTCACGGGAAGAGAGACAGGAATCAATGGCCTCGTAGAGCTTACCAACTTGTATTTTTAGACTTATTAAGTCAACGATTTCATCGCTGTCCGTTCCGAGAATATCGTTGAGACTGATTTCATTACCGTCCTTGTCGGTGCCGATGGGCAGGCTGAGCGAAACCTCTCGGCTGATGCGTTTCGAGGCTCGGATGCTCATGAGAATTTCGTTTTCGATGCACTTTGCGGCATAAGTGGCAAGGCGGGTGGACTTGCCGGAGGAATAAGTATTGACGGCTTTGATAAGTCCAATCGTTCCGATGGAAATCAAGTCATCTTGACCGGCACCGGGGCTTATGTATTTTTTTGCAATATGGGCTACCAGCCGGAGGTTCCGCTCTATTAGAACCTTGCGGGCGTTCGGATCGTTTTTTGCCAACAATTCAACATAATGTTGTTCTTCTTTTTCAGTAAGTGGATTGGGAAAGGAACTGCTCATTTATGTAACCCCCTCTTTCGGTTTTATCTATATGCGGAAAAAACCTGCAAGGTGCTTGGCAACCCGAAAAAGTGCCCGTACCTATTTTCAAGGGGGGAATATTACCGGAGTGCGTGCTTATCTGTTTTCGAAAGATAAGCAGTCAGTGCACTCGATTTTTGTAGGGTTTGCTTCGTGTGTGCCTACTGTGATGGCATCAAGAGAGCAAAGATTTTTCACACCTTCGTGATGCCTGCACTTATCAACGGTGCAGCGGATTGTCTGATTACAATTGTGTTCCATAATTATCGCCTCCTTTTCCTTAAGTATTATGACCGAAAAATCACAAAATAATACGGCGAGAATGCTTGTGCTTGAAGCAAAAAAATGCTATAATTTTTTAATATAGTGTGTTCTGATAGAATGGGATTGACGTGTTTAGACACAAGGGTTTTTCACTCCGAATGAAGGGGGGGAAAAACCAAAGATGAAGATTAAAATGCTGCCACAGGAAGAAAGACCTGTGGAAAAAGCTGTTTTTAACGGCGTTTCATCGCTTACAAATACGGAACTTCTGGCAGTCCTGCTTGGCTCCGGAACCCGGAAAAAATCCGCACTCGGCCTTGCGGAAGACATCCTTTCGGCAGATGAGAGAGGCCTTGCTTTTCTTGCCGGATGTACGGCAGACGAACTGATGAAAATAAACGGGGTCGGGAATATGAAAGCGGTGAGGGTGCTTGCCGGAGTTGAACTGGGAAAACGCATTGCAGCCGGACCTATGAACCGAAAAAAATCGATACATCACTCTGACGATGTGGCGAACCTTTTCATGAAGGAACTTCGTCATGAAAAAAAAGAAGCATTTAAAGCGGTGCTTCTTAACGCGAAGGGCGAGATTTTATCGATAGAAACGGTGTCAATAGGAGATTTGACCATGGCACCGGTTCATCCGCGCGAAGTCTTTTGTCAGGCGGTGAAGAAGAGCGCTGCGGCGGTGATTTTTGTTCACAATCATCCAAGCGGAGATCCCACACCCAGCGATGATGATATTGAAACAACCAAAAGACTCATTGCCTGCGGCGAGCTTTTGGGAATTAAGGTTGTCGACCACATCGTAATCGGAGACAACGCATATCGCAGCATAGCGGGTGTATTACAGGAGTAAATGTGACAGAAAAACAATTGTCTGAGATATAATGGAGGTATTAAAATGTGCAGTTTATTTAAAGCTAAAGATATGGGAATCGATTTAGGCACAGCGAATACGCTTATCTATGTAAAGGGTAGCGGAATCGTGCTCAATGAGCCATCGGTAATCGCTGTTGACAGCAGAGGGGGAAAAACACTTGCAGTTGGTGCTGCCGCAAAAGAAATGCTTGGAAAAGCACCCTCCAATATTTCTGTTGTTAGACCGCTTCAGGATGGCGTTATTTCGGATTTTGACAGAACGGCTGATATGCTGAAGTCATTTTTGGAAGCTGCTTTAAAGATCAAAAGAATAAGAAATTTCAGAGTTGTTGTGGGTGTTCCGAGCGGGGTTACGGAAGTGGAAAAGAGAGCCGTTGAAGAAATCGTAAGGCAGATGGGAGCAACGGAAGTATTCATTCTCGAAGAACCGATGGCAGCTGCAATCGGTGCCGGGATGCCGGTCGACGGAACGAACGGCTGCATGATAGCGGATATCGGCGGTGGCACTACGGACGTTGCGATTATCGCTCTCGGCGGCGTGGTAACGAGCACCTCCATAAGACACGCCGGGGATAAGATGAATGAGGCGATTATTCAGTACATGAGAAAAAGACATGCTCTGCTTATCGGCGAGCGTACGGCGGAAAAACTGAAAATTAACATCGGCTGTGCATGCTTGGATGAAGATGAAGACGGCAATGAGGTAATCGTATCGATGGATGCCAGAGGAAGAGACATTATCTCCGGCCTTCCTAAGACACTCAGTGTAACAAACAAGGACATGATGATTGCTCTTCAGGAATCCCTTGATATCATAATTGATGCAATCAAAACCACAATCGAGAAAGCACCTCCTGAAATTGCCGCGGACATCGCAGAACGAGGCATGCTCCTTTCCGGCGGCGGCGGTAAAATATACAATTTGGACAAATTGATAAAGAAGAGAACAGACATGGATGTCAAAGTTGCAGACAATGCTTTTGAGGCTGTTGCAGTAGGTACGGGAATGAGCCTTGATGACATCGAAAAACTTAAGATTTATGCCCAAAACGACAAAAAGAGATAAAAAGAGACAAACGATATGAGATGGATTAGAGAGCACAAATTAATATCGGCACTGTTGGCAATTTTGCTTGCACTTGTGATCATTTTCTGTGTTTCCGTTGCACGCGGTGGGGCAGACAGCAGCGCAACGGATGTCGTGAGCAAGGGAATGAATGTGGTTTCCGGGGGACTTTCATCGGTTGCCGACACGATTAAAAAAAATGTATTCGGAATTTTTGCCTACAAGAAACTTGAAGCTGATATAGAAGAACTTCAAAAGGAAAACAATTCTTTAAAAAGACAGCTCGCGGAAGCCAAAATCGAAAAGGAACAGCTCGATCAGCTTGAAGAACTTTCGCAGCTTCTCAATTACGAATACACGAAAAAAGAATTTAAGATTGTTTCCGCCGATGTTACTTCGCTTGACGGTGCACATTGGACAAACGTATTTACGATAAACATCGGCAGTGAAATGGGCGTTGAAGTCGGGGATGCGGTCGTGAACGGCATGGGTCTTGTCGGTAAGATTCAGGATACGGGAAAAGGCTGGTCAAAAGTGACTTCAATCATAGACGATAACAGCAAAGTCAGCTTCAAACTGGCAAGAGACAGCAAACAGCTCGGTGTTGTCGCAGGCAACGCAATGGGAGAAGTAAGCGGATACATGCTTGACAGCGGGTCTTTGGTTTCGCAGGGGGATACGATTATCACATCAGGACTGGGAACCTATCCTGAAGGATTGGAAATCGGAACCGTGCAGGATGTGGCGTATAACAGCAATACGCTTCTTAAAGAGGTAACGGTTGAACCGGCTGTCAATTTCAAGAGTCTGGAAAAGGTTTCGGTGATCCTATGAATATGAATTACTGGAAAGCAGGGATAATGTTTTTGATTGCTTTTCTCATACAGACATCCCTTTTAAATCTGGTTATGATACACGGATATACACCGCATTTGATTTTGTGCTTGGTAATTGTGCTTTCGTTTCTGTACGAAAATCGGATGTACGGTGTCGTTTTCGGCGCAGCTTTTGGGGTTTTGTACGATATCTGTTTCAGTAATTTTACGGGACCTACAGGAATTTCGCTTGTGGTTGTGGCGATTGTCATTTTGATTTTGAGAGAGTATGCGAATATTGAGAACATTTTAAACATGTGGATTGTTTCGACAATATCCATTTTCCTTTATTATGCACTCAACTGGGGACTCTTCCACTTGGCGGGAAATCCGATCGGCTTCATGTATGTATTGAAAAAACTGCCGGGTGAATACATCTATTCCTTTGCAGTTATAACGATAATGTATTTTATATTCATAAGAACTGCGGCAAAGCACCGCAGAGATAGGTATTTCAGATGAACAAAAAAATGCTGGGTTCCAGATATTATCAGGTAATAGGTCTTGTGGTGGTCCTTATGCTTCTGCTTGGCATAAGGCTTTTTGTGCTTACCGTTTTTCAGCAGGAAAAGTGGGAAGATGCAGCACAAAGCCAGAACACCAAGGAAGTGGTAACATCTGCGCCGAGAGGTGAAATCCTTGACCGGTACGGCAGGCTGCTTGCAGGCAATAAGCAGATTTTTACCGTAACCTTTAATGTGAGCGGAATGGATACCGAGCAAATCAACGATTCCTGCTATGCACTCATTAAATTGCTTGAAAAAAACGGCGACGAGTATGTTGACAATTTCCCGATAAAGGTTTCAAAAAGCGGGAAGTTCTATTACACATACGATTCAGATAAACGCAAATGGCTTGCCTCCCTTGGTCTTAAAAAGGATGCAACACCGGAAGAAGCCCTTGACGCACTCCGAAAAAAATACGAAATAAGCCCGAAACTGGACCGCTTTGAGGCAGTGGAGAAATTGCAGGACAAGTACGGAGTATGGCCGCCGATTATCACCAAGAGCATGACATTCTCCTATGACTCTAAGAAGGAAAGCTTTTTATCAAAATATGACCTTTTTATCATGGAGAAGGATGAAAACGAAAAAGAAATGAAGCGCACCGAACTTACTGCAAAAGAGGCTTTTGAAGCTTTGAGAGAAAAATACAGCATTGACAAAAAACTCTCGAACAAGCAGGCAAGAAAGATATTTGTCGTGCGTGAGGAAATAAAGAACACGGGATACAACAAGTACCGTTCCAGCACAATTGCAAGTGATGTCAGTGATGAAACGGTTGCATATGTGGAAGAAATGCAGGATGTTCTCAAAGGTGTTGAAATCGCTTCGGAAACGGTCAGATACTATCCGAAAGGCAAGCTGCTTTCACATGTGCTTGGCTATATGGGAAGCATATCGGACTCGCAGTATGATGAGTACGTAAAGGAAAAAGGTTACAGCGCGGGCGATCTTATAGGCAAGGATGGAATCGAGGCAAGCATGGAATCGAAACTCAGAGGCACGGACGGAATTAAGAGCATTCTTGTAAACAGTGCCGGCGACTATGTGGAAACCGTAAGTCAGACGGAACCGGTTGCAGGAAAGGATGTATATCTTACGATTGACGTCGATCTTCAAAAGGCTGCAGAAAAAAGCCTCAGAAACTGTATAAAAGCAGTGCAGACCGGTGGCGTTTATAAGAGCAAGTACGGCAACAGATCGCTCAGAAAATATGCAAACTGTGCTTCGGGTGCAGTGGTTGCGATCGATGTGGAGACTGCGGATATTTTGGCAATGGCAAGCTATCCGAATTTCGACCCGAATATTTTTGCGGAAGGTATTTCGACGAAGGACTGGGCATCCGTGCAGAGCACCAATCCGCGTGACTCCCTTGCACCGACGCCACTCTACAATATAGCTACGAGCAGTGCTGTGCAGCCGGGTTCCACTTTCAAACCGATTACGGCTGTTGCGGCTCTCAAATGCGGACTCGATCCGAATCGCAGAATTTACGACGGAAATTATATCGAACTCGGCGGAAGACGGTTCGGATGCAGTAACTACAACAGCGGTCTGGGCTCACACGGCTATGAAACATTGGCAGTGGGAATACAGAACTCTTGTAACTACTATTTCTACTGCATCGGTACGGGAATTGACTGGAACTCCCGCAGTTCTTTGGGATATAAGAGCAAGATAACAATTGAAAAAATCATGAAGGTTGCTAAGAAATTCGGACTGGGAGAAAAGACGGGAATTGAACTTTATGAGGTAACAACTCCTCTGGCTTCTGCCGAGAGAAAGATGGAATCCATGAAATATTCTCTTTGGAATGCACTTTATTACAGTGGCAATAAATACTGGCCGAAATCAACCACGAAGGACGACGCAAAATTCAGAGAGGAAATCGACACAATTACAGGCTGGATTGAAGAAAATCCGGACAGAGATGTTATCATAAAGAGAATATCCGAACAGACTACGGTCAAAAAGTCAAAAATTGAGACACTGACCGATTTGTGCAAATATTCATACTTTAATCAGGCAGAATGGGGCACAGGAGATGAATTCAACATATCCATCGGACAAGGTGATAACGCATATACGCCGCTTCAACTTGCAAATTACATTGCGACGCTCGGAAACGACGGGAAACGCAATCAGGTCAGCATAATCAAGGGAATCGAAGGTGAAGGTACAACAAAGAAGGGTGACCCTTATGAAATCGATATTCCAAAGAGTGACCTCAAAGCAGTAATCGAAGGTATGCGGCTCGTTACAAAGCGAGGAACACTCGCATCAACATTTGCGGGCTTTCCGATCGAAGTTGCCGGCAAGACCGGTACTGCAGAAAGAGACGGCTACATCAATCCAAAGGACGAAGTTTCCTATGTCAAGAATCATCTGTCAAGCATCGCACCGGGAATTTCCTGGGCAAGTGTTCAGAAGCAGATGGAAAAAATGATGAAGAAAGACCCCGCAAAGTATCCGACGGAAAACGATGCTGTGGATCAGGCCCTGATTACGGTAAGCGGCAGAAAGGTCACACAGGCGAAGATAGACCGGTATAAGGATACTTATGACCACTTTGCATGGACGGTAGCCATGGCTCCTGCAGACAATCCGAAAATCGCAGTCGTTGTACTGCTTGTACAGGGAGGCATGTCATTTAATGCTGCACCGGTTGCCCGCGATGTAATCGGCGAATATCTTCAGGTAAAAGGAAAGGCGGACACGCTTGATTTTTCGAATAAAATAAACTAATAATCTTTGGTAGGAGAAGATAATGGGAAGAACAATTGCGATTGTTTCGGGAAAAGGCGGAACAGGCAAAACGATGTTTGCGGCTAATCTGGGGGCGACCTTGGCAAAAATGGGCAGACAAACAATTTTAATAGATATGGATACGGGTCTTAGAAATCTTGACCTGTATCTCGGCTTGGAAAACAAGGTTGTATATGATGTTAACGATGTAATGAATGGGCTTTGCAGAATCAGACAAGCTGTAATCAAGGACAAGACCTTTCCGGGATTGTCGTTTATGGCTGCATCACCGAGACGTGATGAGGGCCACCTTACGTCTCTGCATGTGAAAGTATTGTGTGAGAAGCTTGCCGAAAAGTATGACTATGTCATTCTTGATGCCGCAGCGGGAGTCGATGACGGTCTTGATATGGTACTTGGCGGAGCCGATGAGGCAATCATTGTAATGAACCCCGAAATTTCATCCAAGAGAGACAGCGAGCTTGTCACGGAAATCTTGAGATCTAAGGGGATGCAGAATATATATTATATTATTAACAAAATAAATATCAGACTGATAAACGCAGGATTTGCTCCAAGCATGGAAGATGTGACAAGAGGAATCAGAAACAGAGTCATCGGGTTGATACGAGAGGATGAAAATATTCATATTTCAACAAATCTCGGCTTGCCGGTTGTCTTTAAGGACAACACATACATAGCCGAGAATTTCCGAAAAATCGCCAAGCGAATTGACGATATGAAGAACTAGAAGTTGATTGCTTTGCTGTTTACACCGACATTGACGATGATGCCGATGGAGATCATACTTGCAATTACGGATGTTCCGCCGCCGGAAAGAAGCGGAAGCGTGATTCCGGTAACCGGCATCAAACCCATGGTCATTGCGATATTTTCAAAGACCTGGAAGAGGAACATGCCGGTGAAACCGATTACGATAAGTGCACCGTACAAATCCACGGAGTCGCGTATGATTTTTGTGAATCTTATAAGCAGAAAGGCGTAGAGGAATATTACCGCGGCACCACCTATGAAGCCAAGTTCTTCAACAACAACCGAAAAGATGAAATCCGACTGCTGGACCGGTATGAAGTCCAGCCCTTTTTGTGTTCCGTGAAAAAGCCCTTTGCCGGTAAGACCGCCGGAACCGATGGCAACCTTGGACTGCCATACTTGATAGTTACCGGACAGGCTCAGATTTTCAGGATGGAGGAATGCTTCAATTCGTTCTTTTTGGTAATCATCCAAAAACTTGTAGACAACAGGGATTGCAGCCAGGCAAATCAGTGCCGACTGGAAAAAGATCTTATAATCAATTCCTGCAAAGAAAACCATAAAAATCCACATTACGATGTAAACCAGCGCACTGCCGAGGTCTTCTTTCAGCACAATCAGTATGATAGGAGACGCATAGAGAAGCGCCTTTATCACTCCGGTGAACTTATTCAGTTCATCGCGGTGTTCCGAAAGATATCCTGCCATGAGAAGCACAAACAGAATCTTTACGAATTCGGATGGCTGCAGAGTGGCTACCCCAAGGTTTATCCATGCACGGGAACCGAACTGGGTTATACCCAATCCCGGAATATATACCGTCAAAAGAAGAATGACCGCAGCGATATAGAGGAACTTTTCGAGCCCGCTGAAAAACCGGTAGTCGAATTGCTGTATAAACAGGAGCACGGCAAAGCCCAGCAAATAGGCAACCGCCTGTATCCAAACGGGTCTGCCGGCTTTGCTGAAAATAACAAGACCGCCATCATACACTGTGCTTTCCAGCATGGTTAAGCTTAAAATACCAAGCAGAGCCACAATAATTAATATATATTTATCTATGTTCTTAAACGGATTTAAAATTTTGTTCATTTCTTACCTTTCTGTACCTTGACATTTTGTTCATTTAAACATTATAATATATATTGTATGGATATATCAAGATTTAATTATGTAATGCATTTTTTTATTATAAAAACAACTGAAATATAGACACAATTTTGATAAAAAGGAGGTGTTGAAGTGACAGAAATTATTATAAAAATCGTAGTCGCAGCTGTCGCTCTTGCGATAGGTGCGTTAATCGGATATATATATCGTAAAAATGTTGGTGAGAAAGCAATAGGCAGTGCAGAGCAGAAAGCCAGAAACCTGATATTGGATGCAGAGAATAAATCCGAAAGCATGAAAAAAGAAGCCATTTTGGAAGCAAAGGAAGAAGCGCACAGACTCAGAAGCGAGGCGGAAAGAGATGCCAGAGAAAGACGCAGCGAGCTTCAGCGTTCCGAACGCAGATTAATCCAAAAGGAAGAGTCACTTGACAAAAAGATTGAAAACATCGAAAGAAAAGAAGAAAGCATTACACAAAAGGAACAATCATTGATAAACAGGCAGAAAGATCTTGACAGAGTTATTTCCAAGCAGATGGAAGAACTCGAGAGGATTTCGGGCTATACGGTTGAAGAGGCGAAGGCAATCCTTCTTGCAAACACAGAGAAAGAAGTAAGACACGAAGCCTCCATCATGATTAAGGACATCGAAAGCAAAGCGAAAGAAGAGGCAGACAAGAAAGCAAAATACATCATAACGAACGCAATTCAAAGATGTGCCGCAGACCATGTTGCCGAAAGCACGGTTTCCGTAGTATCCCTTCCGAGTGATGAAATGAAAGGCAGAATCATCGGTCGTGAAGGAAGAAACATCAGAGCCATTGAAACTTTGACAGGTGTGGATTTGATCATTGACGACACACCGGAAGCGGTTATTTTGTCCGGATTTGATCCGATCCGACGTGAGGTAGCGAGAATTGCGCTGGAGAAGCTGATTGTGGACGGACGTATTCATCCGGCCAGAATCGAAGAGATGGTTGAGAAAGCGAAGGTCGATCCGACCTTCCTTCCGACCGTCCTCGTCAAAGACTTCAATATCCCGCAGACCTCGGAGAGCGCATGGATGCGCTACGAGGAATTGAATAACGAAGAAGAGTTCGACATTCGATTCGATTACGCGATCGGCGGGTACGACGCTGCGGACTCTGTTGACCTGAACGCTGCGAAAGCGATCTGCATGCGGCCGGGCGACAGCCGCATCTATGTGCGGCAGATGTACTGGATTCCGGAAGC
>ERZ857882.5379-NODE-5379-length-10107-cov-5.334759_pt1 | contig 10107 bp, 6 predicted proteins | sample MGYA00519697_ERZ857882 | MGnify/ENA primary metagenome ERZ857882 (study PRJEB31778, sample SAMEA3449373) | human gut metagenome | biome: human gut; feature: human-associated habitat; material: faeces | place: United Kingdom | collected 2010/2012 ... | reverse complement strand
AATAATCACACGGATGCGCCGTAAGCCCCGTCACGCCCTCGCCGGATACCATCGACATTTTGAGGTGTGATGCGAAGAAAAACATGTGGTCATCCAGCAGCGTCTGCGTCATCTCGATGGCCAGTTCGGTTCGTTTTTCGGTATCAAACTCGCCGCTTAACTGCTGCTCCAGCATCTCGAGTGTCTCACTGTAATAACCGCCGCGGTTCTTGGAGGAATCCTGCAGGCAGTGCGTTGTAAAGAAATACTCGGGATCGCCCGTCGGTGCGCTGACAAATGCGCTGACATAAACATCCCAGTTTCCTTTTTTCAGCAGTTCCAGATGATTTGCCGTGCACTGGATCTGTACTTCGATTCCGATTTTCTTCAGCGATGCCTGTGCACTCTCCGCGAGAAGCGGCAGTTCCTGGCGGCTCGGATACGTGAGCCAGCAGATGGTCAGGCGTTTTCCGTCTTTTTCCACGTAGCCGTCGCCGTCCTCATCGGTCCAGCCTGCTTCAGCCAGCAGTTCTCTGGAATACTCAAGATCATAGGACTCCTCCTGCACTTTGCTGTCGCCGAATGCAAAGTAAGAGGGGAACGGGCCTTCCGCCACGCTTCCGTTTCCTTCCATCAGCGTATTCACAAAGCCCTCCCTGTCGATCGCTCCGATGACTGCCTCGCGCACGCGGTCGTCCTGCAGCACCTCGGATGATCCGTTAAACTGTCCGAAGAAGGTACGCGACGTATCCGCCGAAGAAATCGTGTATGGTTCATCGCGGAACAGGATCAGATTGGAATACGGCAGGCCGTACGCCGCGTCGAGCTCGCCTGACTGTAACGCCATCGTCATCGTATCGCCGTCGCGGATTGTTTTGACTTCGATCCGGTCGAGCTTTGGCGTTCCGTTCCAGTAATTGTCATTTTTCATGAGCGTCAGTCCCTGATCCGTCTCCACCTGTACTGCGCGGTACGGGCCGGTTCCGGCGACATTGCCGTCATCCGTCACACCTGCCTGCATATCAATGATGCATCCATATGGGTCAGACAGATAATTCAGAAGCGCCGGGACAGGCTGTTCGGTGTGAATCGTTACGATCAGGCCGTCTGCCTCGATGCTCTCAATTTTCAGATCCCCGCATGCACGGTCATGTACTGCGATCAGATCCTCGAGACATTCTTTGACCGCCTCCGCGTCGAGAGTGCGCCCACTCGTAAAGGAGATGCCTTCATGCAGTGTAATCCGCCATGTTGTATCGTCCACAATCTCATAGCTTTCTGCCAGCCATGGCTCGATCTCCATAGAATCGGAATAATGAAACAGCGTCTCACCGATCCCATAGCGGATACACGCCCAGCCGGAATAGCCGTTGTGCGGGTTGACATCGGACTCGTCGTTTTCGGCGTTGAATGTCGTGTCGCCGTATACGAAAACTTTTTCATCTGTACCATCTGCCGCTGTGCTCTGACAACCGGAAAACAGTACCACCGCCAGAATGCCGCACAAAACATATGCAATTTTTTTCCTTCTGCCGTTCTTTCTCTGCATTCTGTACTTCTCCTGTTTTCGCAAATGGCACCACCATTTCCGCTGTCTGATTTTCTGTTTCAACAGTTTTCTCACAGACTATACTCCATCAACAGTTTCGTGTATTCCTCTTTCGGGTACTCCAATACCTCCCGCGTCTCCCCCTGCTCCACGATTTTTCCCTGCCGCATGACAATCACACGGCTGCAGAGTTCCCGCACCAGCGCAAGGTCGTGGCCGATCCACAGCATCGCAAGTCCTTCTTCCCGCTGCAGTTTTTTCAGCAGTTGAACGATCTGCGCCTGTACCGCCGCATCGAGCGCACTCGTTGCCTCGTCGCAGATCAGAAGAGACGGCTGCACAGCAAGAGCCCGCGCAATTGCGGCTCTCTGGCACTCTCCGCCGCTCGTCTCGCGGGGATAGCGCATCGCCGTTTCCGAACTAAGTTCCACTTTTTTCAGCAGCTCCGGCAGCTTCTCTGTGCTGCCTGCGCCGAACACGATCTCAGTCGGTACGAAATATTCAAATCCGTGCATATGCTTATCCTGCGACGCAGTCTGCCTTGACTACGCCCGTCCTTTCTGCGATTTGCTGGGTCAGCGCTTCGATGTTGCAGTTGAGATTGCTCGTCTCCGCCGAAATGGTCACCATGGCGCGGCCCCCGGTGGGGATGGACTGGTTGATGGTCAGTATATTCGCGCCGCAATTGGCAAAAATAGTTAATATCTCGGACAGGATGCCGGCCTTGTCCTTGAGCATGATCTGAAACGTGATGATGCGGCCGGCCATCAGGTTCTGAAACGGCGCGATGGCGTCGCGGTACTTATAAAACGCGCTGCGGCTGATGCCGACAGCCTGCGCGGCCACGTTGACCTTGTCCGTCTCGCCGGTTTCGAGCATCCGCTTGGCCTCGGCGACCTTCTGGAAGATCTCCGGCAGGGCGGCGGCCTCCACGATATAATACTTCGGGCTATGTTCCATAGCGTTCACCTCACAATTGTCCGTGTTGGAAAAGCAAGTGTCTATACTCAGACTTCAATATACACCACATACCCGCAAATTGCAAGCAGAAAAGCACAGGAGGAATTTCGAAGCATGAAAAGCCGCAAAATCTGGAAGACCGTTCTGATCGCGCTGGGCTGTGCGCTCGGCGCGTGGGCGTTCGGCGCGCTGCTGCTGCCGGTGCTGCTGCCGTTTTTTATCGGGCTCGCGGTGAGCCTGCTGGCGGAAAAGCCGGTGCGGCTTTTGCAGACGCGGGCGCACGTTCCGCGTTCGCTGGCGTCCGGTCTGTGCGTGCTGCTGCTGTTCGGGTTTTTGTTCGGCGGGCTGTTTTTCCTGTGCCGCCTGCTGTGCGCGGAGGCGGCGGATCTGGCCCGGCAGCTGCCCCGGCTGGCGGAAAATCTGGCTCCGCTCTTTGAAAAGCTGAAATCGCGTCTGCTTGCGCTTGCCGAAAGACTGCCGGACGGGCTTGGAACGGGGCTGCGCGCGGGCGTTGAGGAATTCTTCAAGACCGGCGCGGGCTTCGGCACGAAGCTCTATGAAACGCTCTTTTCCTGGGCGTCCGGCATCATCGGGCGGCTGCCGGACGCGGTGCTGTTCGCGGTGACGGCGATCTTGTCCAGCTTCATGCTCTCCGGCGAGCTGCCCGCCATCCGCAGCTGGCTGCGCCGCACGGTGCGGCCCGCGTGGCTGGAAAAGCTGCAGACGCTCGGCGGGCACGTGCGCACGACGCTCGGCGGCTGGCTGCGGGCGCAGCTAAAGCTGATGGGCATTACATTTCTGATTTTAAACGCGGGGCTGCTGCTGCTCCGGGTGCGGTATCCGGTTCTGGCGGCGCTGATCATTACAGTGGTCGACGCGCTGCCGGTGTTCGGCACGGGGACGATCCTGATCCCGTGGGCGCTGGCGCTGTTTTTGCAGGGGGAGACGAAAACCGGCATCGGCCTCGTCATTCTATACGGAGCCGCGGCCCTCAGCCGACAGGCGCTTGAGCCGCGTCTGGTCGGAAAGCAGGTGGGGCTGAACCCGGTTCTGACGCTGCTGGCGCTTTACACGGGCTACCGGCTGCTGGGCGTGGGCGGGATGATCGTGTTCCCCATCGCGGCCATGCTCTTCAAGCAGCTCTGGGACCATTCCGGCCTGCAGCCGGACGGATAGCGGGGCTTGCGCGATCTGCCTCCGCACGGTATAATAGCGCCGAAGGAGGCGGTGCGCATGATTCTGGAACAGACAGCCGCGCGGCAGACGAAGCTGCTGTCGCTCCTGCGGCGGGAATTCGGGTTGTCCGCCGGGCTGGTCAAGCGGCTCAAATGGCAGAACGCGCTGTTTGTAAACGGAGCGCCCGCCCATACCGATGCGCCGGTCACGCCCGGCGACCGGGTGCGCGTCGTGCTGGAGGAGCGGACGGAGGGCTTTGACCCGGAGCCGCTGCCGCTTTCCATCCTTTATGAAGATGAATGCTTTCTCGCTGTGGACAAGCCCTCTGGAATGCTGGTGCATCCGTCGCCGCAGAAAAACAGCGGGACGCTGGCAAACGGCGTGCTGTATCACCTGCTGGAGCGCGGCGAGGCGTCCGGCGTCCATCCCGTGACGCGGCTCGACCGGGACACGTTCGGCGTGGTGATTTTAGCGAAAAACGCGAATATCCACGACCGCTTCTGCCGGATGCTGCGCGAGCGGCAGCTGGAAAAGACGTATCTTGCCGCTGTTTTCGGCCAGCCGCCGCAGGAGAACGGGCGGATCGACCTGCCAGTCTATAAGGTCGGCGGCGGCAGCCTCATCCGCGTCGTGGACGAGCGGGGGCAGCGGGCGCTGACGCAGTACCGCGTGCTGGAACGGGCGGAAAAAACGGCGCTTCTGGAGCTGTATCCCCTGACGGGACGCACGCACCAGCTCCGCCTGCACTGCATGGCCTCCGGTTTCCCCATCTTAGGCGACCCGCAGTATACAAGCCCGGAATCGACGGCGTATTCCGCTGCCCACGGACTGTTCACGCAGCAGCTGTGTGCCGCAAGGCTCGTTTTCCCGCACCCCATGACAGGGGAGCGGATGGAAATTTTGTCGAAGCAGGAAGTTTTCTTCCCAAAGGACTAGGCAAACGCCATGTGGTTCTGATACAATATATAAAATTAAAGCATTGGAGACGCTGCATGGAGAAAAAGAACGCGGTTTACACCATCATGGAGGAGCAGTCGCCGGAGGAGGCCCGGCGGGAGCATATCCTGCTCATCGCGCGCAACTTCGCGGCAGGCGCGGCGGCTGTTTTGTTCCTTGCCTCATTTGCGCTGGCGGATATCCATAAGCTGCTGCGCGCAGCGGCATATTTTCTCGGCGCGGGCGCGTATTTTGCCGAAATTCTCGTCCTGACGGATGGCTTCCGGCGGAAGGTCCCGCGGAAGGAGCTGTTCATGGCCTACTGCTTCGGCCCGCTGTACATATTGCTCGGGCTGAGTTACCTGCTTGAGGCGTGAACACAGCGCGTCTGCTGCATTTTTATATTTATATGAACCGCAAAAAACCGGCGCATCCGCTTGGATGCGCCGGTTGTCAACAGAAAATAATTCACAAAAATGGGCCGGATGAATTGACATTCCAGACAAAAGCTGATAGAATGTAAGTCCATAATGCCTGCGTAGGGCCATTCGCAATTTTCACCACTATCTGTTGTGATTATAGCATCGCAAGACCGCATACGCAAGCAGAAAAGGAAAGAAATAAACAACGCAACCAGGCGTGTCATAAGACAACTACAGAAAGGCTGTGATGACTTTACATGGCGATCACAAAGGATGTCATGATGGGCAAGACGCCCCGCAAGAGCTTCGCGAAGCAGGATCAGATCCTGGAGCTGCCGAATATGCTCAAGATCCAGAAGGATTCCTATGAGTGGTTCCTGCGCGAGGGGCTGCGCGAGGTGTTCCGCGACGTCGATACCATTACCGACTACACCGGCAATCTCGAGCTGAGCTTCCTCGACTACTCCATGAACGAGCCGCCCAAGTATTCCGTGGAGGAATGCAAGGAGCGCGACGCGACGTACGCCAAGCCCATCAAGGTTCGCGTGCGCCTGCACAACAAGGAGACGGACGAGATCAAGGAGCAGGAGATCTTCATGGGCGATTTCCCGCTCATGACCAACGGCGGCACCTTCGTCATCAACGGCGCGGAACGCGTCATCGTCTCCCAGATCGTCAGAAGCCCCGGCGTCTACTTCGGCGACGAGGTAGACAAGACTGACCAGCATATCTATTCCGCAACGGTCATTCCGTACCGCGGCGCATGGCTGGAATATGAGACGGATTTCAATAACGTCTTCTGGGTCCGCATCGACAAGAACCGCAAGCTGCCCATCACCTGCCTCATCCGCGCCCTCGGCGTGGCGACCGACGGCCAGATCACCGAGATGTTCGGCGAGGACCCGCTCATCAAGGCGACCATGGACAAGGACCCGTGCAAGACGCGCGAGGAATCCCTGCTTGAAATCTACCGCCGCCTGCGTCCGGGCGAGCCGCCCACGGTCGAAAGCTCCGAGAGCTATCTCGAGGCGCTGTTCTTCGACGCCCGCCGCTATGACGTGAGCAAGGTCGGCCGTTACAAGTTCAACAAGAAGCTCGACATCTGGAGCCGTCTGAACGGCCAGACGCTGGCCCAGCCCGTGACCGATCCCATGACCGGCGAGATCATCGCCATGAACGGCGAGACGATCAACCGCGCCAAGGCGCACGAGATCTCCAGCCGCGGCGTCAGCCGCGCCGTGATCGACGTGAACGGCCGCGAGGTCGTCGTGTTCTCCAACGGCATGGTCGATATGGCGAAGTTCGTCGACTTTGACCCGGCGCAGTACGGCATCAAGGAAAAGGTCAGCTTCAGCGTTCTTCGTGAAATGCTCGAGACTGTCCCCGCCGACGGCTGGGAGGAGGCCATTGAGGCCCGCCGCAGCGACCTCATTCCGATGCACATCACGAGAGACGACATTCTCGCCTCCATCAACTATCTGTGCTGCATGGTGCAGGGCGCGGGCACGAAGGACGACATTGACCATCTGGGCAACCGCCGTCTGCGCTGCGTGGGCGAGCTGCTGCAGAACCAGTTCCGCGTCGGCTTCACCCGCCTCGAGCGCGTGATCCGCGAGCGCATGACCGTGCAGGATCTTGACGTCGTCACGCCGCAGAGCCTCATCAACATCCGGCCTGTCACGGCGGTCATCAAGGAGTTCTTCGGCTCCTCCCCGCTGTCGCAGTTCATGGATCAGAACAACCCGCTGGCGGAGCTGACGCACAAGCGCCGTCTGTCCGCACTCGGCCCCGGCGGTCTGTCGCGTGAGCGCGCATCCTTCGACGTCCGAGACATTCACTACACCCACTATGGCCGTATGTGCCCGATCGAGACGCCTGAAGGCCCGAACATCGGCCTGATTAACTATCTGGCGTCCTATGCGAAGATCAACGAATACGGCTTTATCGAAGCGCCGTTCCGCAAGGTCGATAAGGCAACCGGCAAGGTCACGGATATTGTCGAATACATGACCGCCGACGTCGAAGACGACTATTATGTCGCACAGGCTGCCGAGCCTCTGGACGAAGAGGGCCGCTTTGCGAACGCGCGCGTCATCTGCCGCCACCGTGACGAGATCATCTCCGTTGAGCGCGAACTCATCGACTACGTCGACGTGTCTCCGAACATGATGACCTCCATCGCGACCGCGTTTATTCCGTTCCTGGAAAACGACGACGCGAACCGTGCGCTGATGGGCGCAAACATGCAGCGTCAGGCCGTGCCGCTGATGGTCACCGAGGCCCCGATCGTTGCCACCGGCATCGAGCATAAGTGCGCTGTCGATTCCGAGGTCTGCATCACAGCTAAAGGCCCCGGCGTCGTGACCCGCGTTTCTGCAACGAACGTTTCCGTCAGCTACGACGATGGCAATACCGCCGATTATACCCTTACAAAGTTTGCTCGTTCCAACCAGGGCACCTGCATCAACCAGCGCCCGATCGTCACGGTCGGCGAGCGTGTGGAAGCCGGTCAGGTCATCGCCGACGGCCCCGCCTGCTCGCAGGGCGAGATCGCGCTTGGCAAGAACGTGCTTATCGGCTTCATGACGTGGGAAGGCTACAACTACGAGGACGCCATTCTGCTGAACGAACGCCTCGTCCGCGAGGACGTGTTCACCTCCATCCATATCGAGGAGTATGAGACGGAATCCCGCGACACGAAACTTGGCATGGAGGAGATCACCCGTGATATCCCGAACGTCGGCGAGGATACCCTTAAGGATCTCGACGAGAACGGCATCATCCGCATCGGCGCGGAGGTCACCTCCGGCGATTACCTCGTCGGCAAGGTCACCCCGAAGGGCGAGACGGAGCTGACCGCGGAAGAGCGTCTGCTGCGCGCCATCTTCGGCGAAAAGGCGCGCGAGGTCCGCGATTCCTCTCTGAAGGTCCCGCACGGCGAAGCCGGCATCATCGTCGACGTCAAGGTCTTCACCCGTGAAAACGGCGACGAGCTGGCTCCCGGCGTCAACAAGGTCGTCCGCGTCTATATCGCCCAGAAGAGAAAGATCTCCGTCGGCGATAAGATGGCAGGCCGCCACGGCAATAAGGGCGTCGTGTCCCGCATTCTGCCGCAGGAGGATATGCCCTTCCTGCCCGACGGCACTCCGCTCGATATCGTTCTGAACCCGCTGGGCGTTCCGTCCCGTATGAACATCGGTCAGGTTCTGGAGGTCCATCTGGGCTACGCGGCCCACGCGCTGGGCTGGAAGGTCGCGACCCCGATCTTCAACGGCGCAAACGAAAAGGAGATCCGCGAACTGCTCAAGCAGGGCGGCGTCGCCGAGGACGGCAAGACCGTTCTCTATGACGGCCGCACGGGCGAACCGTTTGACCAGCGCGTCACGGTCGGCTACCCGTACTACCTCAAGCTCCACCATCTGGTTGATGATAAGATCCACGCCCGTTCCACCGGCCCGTACTCCCTCGTCACGCAGCAGCCGCTCGGCGGCAAGGCGCAGTTCGGCGGCCAGCGCTTCGGCGAAATGGAAGTCTGGGCCCTTGAGGCCTACGGCGCGGCGTATACGCTGCAGGAGATCCTCACGGTCAAGTCCGACGACGTGACGGGCCGTGTCAAGACGTATGAAGCCATCGTCAAGGGCCACAACGTCCCGACCCCGGGCGTGCCCGAATCGTTCAAGGTTCTCGTCAAGGAGCTGCAGTCGCTGTGCCTGGACGTCAAGATCCTCGGCGAGGACGGCGAAGAGGTCGACCTCAAGGACGACGATGACGATGATTCCATCTACGGCGCAGGCGGCAAGGCGCTGCCCGACGACGAGATCACGATGGACGACGATCTGCCGAACGGCAAGGACGTCGACGCCGACGAGGCGGCCGAAGCAGGCTTTGAGATCCAGGACGAGGACAACGTCTTCGGCCTGCTGAACGACAGCTACACCATGGACTCCGATGATTCGGAGAACGTATAAGAAGGAGGCGGCAATACAATGAGTCATGCAACATTCAGCGCAATCCAGATCGGTATTGCTTCCCCGGATAAGATCCGCGAATGGTCCTACGGAGAGGTCAAGAAGCCGGAAACCATCAACTACCGCACCCTGAAGCCCGAGCGCGACGGTCTGTACTGCGAACGCATCTTTGGCCCGACGAAGGACTGGGAGTGCCACTGCGGCAAGTATAAGAAGATCCGCTACAAGGGCAAGATCTGCGACCGCTGCGGCGTCGAGGTCACCAAGAGCAAGGTCAGGCGTGAGCGTATGGGTCATATCGACCTTGCCGCCCCTGTCTCCCACATCTGGTACTTCAAGGGCATACCCAGCCGCATGGGCCTGCTGCTCGACCTCACTCCGAGAGTGCTCGAGAAGGTCCTGTACTTTGCAAACTATATAGTCACAGACCCCGGCTTCACTCCGCTGGAAAAGTGCCAGATACTCACCGAAAAAGAGTATCGCGACATGCGCGAGAAGTACGAGGACGACTTTGATGCCGGCATGGGCGCCGAGGCGATAAAGAAGCTCCTCCAGCAGATCGACTGCGAGCAGCTTTCCGCTCAGCTCAGAGAAGAACTGGCAAACGCCTCCGGCCAGAAGAAGGCAAAGCTCGTCAAGCGCCTTGAGGTCGTCGAGGCATTCCGCCAGAGCGGCAACAAGCCCGAGTGGATGATAATCGACATTTTGCCGGTCATCCCTCCCGAGATCCGCCCCATGGTCCAGCTCGACGGCGGCCGCTTCGCAACAAGCGACCTCAACGATCTGTACCGCCGCGTCATTAACCGCAATAACCGTCTTAAGAGACTTATCCAGCTCAACGCGCCCGACATCATCGTGCGCAACGAGAAGCGCATGCTTCAGGAAGCCGTTGACGCACTTATCGACAACGGCCGCCGCGGCAGAGCCGTGACCGGCGCAAACTCCCGTGCGCTCAAGTCGCTGTCGGATATGCTCAAGGGCAAGCAGGGACGTTTCCGTCAGAACCTGCTGGGCAAGCGCGTTGACTACTCCGGCCGTAGCGTTATCGTTGTCGGCCCTGATCTTAAGATCTATCAGTGCGGCGTTCCCAAGGAAATGGCCATTGAGCTGTTCCGCC
>ERZ857882.5376-NODE-5376-length-10111-cov-2.557279_pt1 | contig 10111 bp, 8 predicted proteins | sample MGYA00519697_ERZ857882 | MGnify/ENA primary metagenome ERZ857882 (study PRJEB31778, sample SAMEA3449373) | human gut metagenome | biome: human gut; feature: human-associated habitat; material: faeces | place: United Kingdom | collected 2010/2012 ... | reverse complement strand
AGCGGATATTTTCGAGATAGAACCTGCCGCGGCCTACCCCACTAACTACCAGGCGGTAGTCGACCAGGCGAAGAAAGAGGTGAACTCCGGCTTCAAACCGGCCCTGAAATCAAAACCCGAAAACCTCGGAAAATACGACATCATTTTCGTCGGATCACCCTGTTGGTGGTACACGATCGCGCCGCCGGTCGCGACTTTCCTCTCTTCGTACGACCTCTCGGGTAAGACCATCGCCCCGTTCATGACGCACGAAGGCAGCCGCATGGGGCACAGCGAAGCCGATATCAAAAAACTGTGTGCAGGCGCGACTTTGCTTCCGGGATTGCCTGTCCGGGGCGGCAGCGTGCAAGAGGCCGCTCCGGAAGTGGCCAAATGGTTGCGAAGAATCGGAGTGATCGAATAAATTTTATTATATTGCCAAGAGGACACCGACACGATAACAAGAGTACTATAACAAGCGGGGTACACGGGACATTCCCGCATTTACGGGCCAAACAGCACGGACATTCACAGCCGGAAGCACCAAGGTCTTGCACGGATGATTGTGCCCGGTTTCAGACAAACAATATATACATTCGTTGTTATGAACGCTACGTTTACTTTTTTGACTCCTGCAACCGGATAAACCTATGCTGCGAAAAATAAGAATCACGGCTGCTGCCGTCTGTTGTATGTTGATCACGCTGCTGTTCCTCGACTTCACGGGAACGCTCCACGCATGGTTCGGATTTCTGGCAAAAATACAGTTCCTGCCCGCACTGCTTGCCCTGAACTTCGGCGTGGTTGCAGCACTGATCGTACTCACGTTGCTGTTCGGACGCGTCTACTGTTCGGTGATCTGCCCGCTGGGCGTGATGCAGGATGCGGTTTCGTGGATCGCGGGAAAACGAACGAAAAACCGGTTCCGCTACTCACCGGCCCTCTCGTGGTTGCGGTACGGTGTGCTCGCGCTTTTCATCGCAGCCGCCGTGGCCGGAATCGGCTCTTTCGTCGCACTGCTGGCACCCTACAGCGCTTACGGGCGCATTGTCTCGAATCTCATCGCACCGCTGTACCTCTGGGGCAACAATCTGCTCGCCTACCTGGCCGAACGGGCCGGCAGCTATGCGTTTTACAGGGCCGACGTATGGATGAAGGGAATCGCCACGCTGGCCGTAGCGGCCGGAACATTCATTATTTTAGCAGTAGTAGCATGGCATAACGGTCGTACCTACTGCAACACGATTTGCCCGGTGGGGACGGTATTGGGACTCTTCTCACGTTTTTCTCTGCTGGCTCCGGTCATCGACACCTGCAAATGCAACGGCTGCGGCCTGTGCGCACGCAACTGCAAAGCGTCGTGTATCGACCCGAAAGCGCACCGCATCGACCTGAGCCGTTGTGTTGCCTGCATGGATTGCATCGGGAAATGCCGCCAACAGGCCATCCATTACCGATTGCGCACCGGCAACGCGCCGTTCCGCGCCCACCCTGTCGAGCCGCCACAACAACCAGCAAAAAAACAGATCCAAGCGGAAACGGATACAACATCCTCCCCGATACCACCGGAAACCGGAAGAACAAGGGATGCAACCGTGCAAACCCAATCCCGACCGGCTAGCCAAGATGCCCAAGTGCGGGAAGGGTTATCTTCAAACGAAACTTCGGCTCCCGGCATTTCCCGGCGCAATTTTCTGTCACTGACGGCGATGCTGACCGCAGGATCGTTCGTACGGGCGCAGGAGATGAAGGTCGACGGCGGTCTGGCTGCTATCGAGGAGAAAAAAATTCCGAACCGCACCACACCGCTCGTTCCCGCCGGGGCCCGAGGCCTGTGGCACATGGCGCGGCATTGTACGGGTTGCCAGCTCTGCGTGGCGGTCTGCCCGAACGGGGTCCTGCGCCCTTCATCGGCGCTGGCGACCCTGATGCAGCCCGAAATGTCTTATGAGCGTGGTTACTGTCGTCCGGAGTGCGCTAAATGCGCCGAGGTTTGTCCGACGGATGCGATACGCCTGACCGGTCTTGCGGAAAAATCGTCGATTCAGATCGGCCATGCCGTCTGGGTGAAAGAGAACTGCGTGCCGCTTACGGACGGGGTGGATTGCGGCAACTGCGCTCGCCATTGTCCGACGGGAGCCATTACGATGGTTCCGTCCGATCCCGATACGGCGGATTCTCCGAAAATCCCCGTTGTGAACGAAGAGCGGTGCATCGGCTGCGGCGCGTGCGAAAACCTTTGCCCGGCGCGTCCGTTCAGTGCGATCTATATCGAAGGACACGAAAATCACAGAACGATTTAAGATTGCGAACTCATGGAAAAAAAGATAAAAAAAGAGAAAATAGACCGGCGCGAATTTCTGAAAAGACTCGGCGCGGGAGCGGCCGTTTCGGCGGTTGCGCTGTCCGGTTGCCGTCCGAAGCGCAATCCGGCGTCGGGCGACCGCTCGGCGCAAGGCGAGGTTCCGACCGATAAGATGACCTACCGCACTAATCCGACTACGGGCGACCGCGTGTCGTTGCTGGGGTACGGTTGTATGCGCTGGCCGACCGTTGCCGACAGCAGCGACGAGCAGATCGACCAGCAGATGGTCAATTCGCTGGTCGATTACGCCATCGCGCACGGCGTCAACTATTTCGATACGTCGCCCGCTTATTGTAAAGGGCGTTCGGAACGCGCAACGGGCATTGCGCTGAGCCGTCATCCGCGCGACAAATATTTGATTGCCACCAAATTGTCTAACTTTGCTCCTGCGACTTGGAGCCGGGAAGCTTCGCTGGCGATGTACCGCAATTCGTTCAAGGAGTTGCAGGTCGATTATCTCGACTACCTGTTGCTTCACGGCATCGGTATGGGCGGTATGGAGGCGCTGAAGGGACGTTATCTCGATAACGGGATGCTCGATTTTCTCGTTGCCGAACGCGAAGCGGGACGTGTCCGAAACTTGGGATTCTCGTATCATGGCGATATCGAGGTCTTCGATTACCTGCTTGCGCGGCACGATGAGATCAAATGGGATTTCGTGCAGATCCAACTCAATTACGTCGACTGGAAACACGCCAAAGAGGTCAACGATAGGAATACTGACGCCGAATATCTTTACGGTGAACTCGAAAAACGGGGTATTCCGGCCGTCATCATGGAGCCGCTGCTGGGCGGCCGGCTGTCGAACGTGCACGACCATATCGCCGCTAAACTGAAGCAACGTCGTCCGGAAGCGAGCGTCGCCTCGTGGGCGTTCCGTTTCGCGGGATCGTTTCCCGGCGTGCTGACCGTGCTGAGCGGTATGACTTACATGGAGCATCTGCAGGATAATCTGCGTACCTATTCGCCGCTTGAGGAACTGACCGGTTCGGACAAGGAGTTTCTGGAAGAGACGGCGCAGGCGTTGCTGCGTTATCCGACCATTCCCTGCAACGACTGCAAATATTGTATGCCGTGCCCTTACGGATTGGATATTCCGGGCATTCTGCTGCATTTCAACAAGTGTATCAACGAAGGTAATATGCCCTCTTCGTCGCAGGATGCGAATTACCGGAAAGCGCGGCGGGCGTTTCTGGTTGGCTACGACCGTTCGGTGCCGCGCTTGCGGCAGGCCAATCATTGCATCGGCTGTAACCAGTGCAATCCCCATTGTCCGCAAAGCATCAACATTCCCGCGGAGATGCAGCGCATCGACAAATTCGTCGAAGATCTGAAGCAGGGGCGTGCATTCTAACTAAAATGAACGGAGTATGGCAAGGGATACAAACGGAATAACTCCGGAGTTGCGAAGGCAGGCGATTGACCGGCTCTTTGCGGAACGGTGTTCGTGCGTGATTCGTAACGGTTCCGATATGCGGGTATTCTATGAACGGGGCGTGAAAGACTTGTACCGGCTGCTGAAAGAGGAACCCGGGCTCCTGCGCGGGGCTTTCGTCGCGGATAAGGTCGTGGGCAAGGCGGCCGCAGCGTTGCTGGCTTTGGGCGGCGTCGAAGAGGTATTTGCGGATGTGATCAGCCGGCCGGCCCTCGATTTGCTGGAGAAAAACGCGGTCGGCACCGGTTACAGGCTTTGCGTGCCGCATATCGTCAACCGTACGCATACCGGCCGGTGTCCGTTGGAAACCCGTTGCGACGGATTGCAAACGCCCGAAGAGTGCCTGGCACAGGTAACGGATTTTATCGAGACGATGAAACGGGAGGGATAGGCGCGGCCGGGGCGTTTCGTCTGTTGTCCGGTATGCGCGTGATTTGTAGTACTCTGTACAAAGAAACGGCGCCGGGGTATTTTCGGCCGGAACGTGAAAGCGTGCGGTTTGGAATATTTTCATCGTTTTTTGCCGGTTCCTGCTGGAATAAAGCGGATTGTTTCCGTATCTTTGTATGATTTTAATACGAAAAAGATGAAATTCGACGAACTCGGCCTGCACGAAGGCATCATGGAAGGAATCGAAACGATGAACTTCAAAGAGATGACCCCCGTTCAGGAACAAACTATTCCCATTATTCTCGAAGGAAAAGATCTGATCGCTTGCGCTCAAACCGGCACCGGCAAAACGGCCGCCTATACGCTTCCGTTGTTGGACCGTTTGCTGCACGAGGGCAATCCGGACAATGTGGTGAAATCGCTGATCGTAGTTCCCACGCGCGAGCTGGCGCAGCAGATCGATATCCAGTTTCAGGGTTTTTCCTACTTTTTACCCCTTTCGACGACGGTCGTTTACGGCGGTGGCGACGGTATCGGCTGGAGTCAGCAGAAACAGGGGATGATCATGGGCTCCGACATCGTGATCGCTACGCCCGGACGCCTGCTGGCCCATATTCAGAACAGCGGGGTGGATCTGTCGCACGTGCGCTATTTCGTGCTCGACGAGGCCGATCGGATGCTCGATATGGGATTCTTCGACGATATTATGAAGATCGTCGCCGAGTTGCCCGCCCAGCGGCAGACCGTGATGTTCTCGGCGACGCTTCCTCCGAAAATCAGGCAGTTGGCCAAACAAATCCTGCGCGATCCGTCCGAGGTGAACATCGCCATATCCAAACCCAACGAGGCGATCAGCCAAGTGGCTTACGTATGTTACGAAAACCAGAAAATCGGAATTATCCGCGAATTGTTCGCCCGGCCTTCGGGGACGAAAACGATTATTTTCTCGTCGTCGAAGCTGAAGACCAAAGAGCTGGCGCGCACGCTGAAGCAAATGAAGCTGAACGTCGGCGCGATGCATTCCGATCTGGAACAGGAGCAGCGAGAAGCGGTGATGCTCGATTTCCGCAACGGTAAGATCGATATCCTCGTGGCTACGGACATTGTGGCGCGCGGAATCGACATCGAGGATATCGGTACGGTGATCAATTACGACGTGCCGCACGACCCGGAAGATTACATCCACCGGATCGGTCGTACGGCCCGTGCGAGTGCGACCGGTACCGGGATCACGTTCGTCAGCGAACAGGAACAGGATAAATTCCAGCGGATCGAGAAGTTTATCGAGCGGGAGATCGAAAAGCTGCCGATTCCCGAACGGCTCGGCAAAGGGCCGAAATACGATCCGGCGGCTTGCGATCGGCGGGGGAGCCGTCGCAATTTCCATGGTCGGGGGCCGCGTAAAGGGAGCGGAAGTTCCGGTAAGCCGGGTGGCCGTTACGGACGCCGGCAGGGAAGCGGCAAACGTCCCCGCGAAGCCGGCAGCGGCGGAGGTAATTAACGGTTCGGCCGATCGTCCGGATTCCGGATATTCGGATTCCGGGATTTTGCGTTATATTTGTTTGACTCTTACCGGAAACGAGATCCGGTTGTGCGTAAGCCTCCGTTCCGTGAAAGTCCCGGATAGGGAAAGGCTGTCGATTGCAAACGATGAAGAAATTACCGCTATATATCACGATCCTGATCGGAATGGCGCTCGGAACCGTGCTCGGTTTCGCTGCTGTTTCCGGCGGATGCGGGCATTTGGTGACCGATTGGGTCAAGCCGTGGGGAACCATTTTCATCCGGATGTTGCGCCTGGTGGCGGTTCCGCTGGTGGTCGTATCGCTGATCAGCGGCATTACGAACTTGAGCGATGTAAAACACCTGTCCCGGCTCGGATTGAAAACGCTCGGAGTTTACCTGACTACCACTGTGTTCGCTATTTTTATCGGGCTGATCGTCGTCAATGCGATTCAGCCCGGTAACGTTTTTCCGCGCGAAAAGACCGAGGAGTTCCGGAGTCATTACGAGCAGGCTGTCGAACAGAGACGCGCCGATGCGCAGGAGGTGAAAAGTTCCGGTCCGTTGCAATTCGTCGTGGACGTGATCCCCGAAAACGTCGTGCAGGCGGCCGGCGACAACACAGCCATGTTGCAGTTGATCCTGCTGTCGATCGTATTTGGCGTGGCGATGGTGGCTGTCGGAAAGGAGAAATCCGCGCCGGTGAAAAACCTGATCGAATCGCTGAACGGGATTATTCTGAAGATCATCGGTTACGTGATGAAGTTCGCCCCGCTGGGGGCGTTCGCGCTGATGGCCGATCTGGTCGTCAGCTTTGCCGGCGATTCGGATTTGTTGCTGGCGCTCGGGTATTACGCCCTTACGGTAGTGATCGGATTGGTTTTCATCCTGTTGGTATGCTATCCGCTGATCGTTCGCTTTTTTTCCCGGACCAAGCTCGGTGATTACATGCGCGCGGTGCTGCCGGTGCAGTTGTTGGCTTTTACGTCGTGTTCCAGCGCAGCCTGCCTGCCTGTGAATATGGAACAGATGCGGAAACTGGGCTTGCCGCACAACGTGATTTCCTTCGTGCTGCCGACCGGGATCACGATCAATATGAACGGGACGAGCTGCTACCACGCCATCGCGACCGTTTTCGTCGCGCAGGTCATGGGGATCGACCTGACCCTGACGCAGATGCTTTCGATCGTCGTGCTGACGACGGTTTCGTCGATCGGTACGCCGGGGATTCCCAGCGGCGGAATGGCCATCCTGATGCTGGTGCTCGTGTCGGTAGGGATTCCGGCCGAGGGGATCGCGCTGATCATTGCGATGGATCGTCCGCTGGATATGCTGATTACGGCGGTGAATGTTTCGGGCGATGCGATGGCGGCTTGCGTGGTGAGCGCGGGCGAGACCGATCGGCGGCAGGCGTGACCCGTTGCTGTTTGGCCGACCGGCGGCTGTGTTTCGTACGATAGTTGTTTTTAACTGAAAATATCCGGAAAATGAAACGATCCGATTTTTGTATCCGTTCTGCCCGTCAAAGGGTTTTCGTCCGTTTGCTGGCCGCCTTTTTTGCGTGCGTAGTCGTTGCGGTGTTGTTCGTGCGCGCAACGTGTCCGGGGCCGGTGGTCTACCTGCGTTCGGCGGAGGTGGCCGATGCGTCGGCTCGGCGCGGGATAACGCCCGAAATGACCGAACAGGCGTTGAAACAGGGATTGGATCTGGCTTCTTTTTTTACGGCGGCGAGTTTGCGCGGGGCCTTCGCAGAAGAGGGCGGCCGTGTGACGGACGCGAAGTCGTTTGCCGAAAAACGCCTTTCGCTCGACGGCCGGGGAGACTACGGATTGCATACGGGACGATGGATAAATGTCGAACGCCGCGTTCGGAAAATTTTCGGTTGCAAGGATATCGACCTTAGCCTGTCGGTCGACGGAGGCGATACGGTACGCTTGGGTTATGTGGCGTTACGAGGCGGTGATACGCTTGCATCCGGTACGGTAACGGGTTTTATGACGTTGCCCGATACCGTGTCGGACGCATTGCGAGGGCGTGCAGGGCTGGAAATGGCAGGCTTGGAGATGGCAGGCGAATTTTATGCATGGACGAATCCGCTGGCGGATCTGTTATACCGCGATTGTTTCCGGATTCAGGAGGAGCTGCACACTCCGTTGCAGGATAAGATCCGAGACGTCTATCTGTGCGAGCGGGCGGAAATCCGCTGGCCGGAGATTCGGGATTTTATCCGGCGCGGAAATTATGCCCGCAAGGCGTGGTGCAATCAGGCGTTGGGACATTTATACGCGAATGCGGGTTTCGGGATGGAAGATCTCGCGGCGCTGCAACGCGCCCGGTCGTTTTACGAAGAGGCTCGGGAATACGATGCGCAGGCAAGGGAGGCCGTCGATCGCCGGATCGCACGGATCGACGATTATATCGGGGATTGCCGCAAAACGGACAGCAATGGCGAGCTGATCGGTCGTTTCCTCGATGCGAACGTGCAATTGCCGGACAGTTGCCGACAGTTGATCCTGGTTTATAACGACCGGCCGGATTCGGTGCTATGCGCGTTCCGCCGTTTCGACAAGCAGGACGACGGGCGGTGGGCGGAAACCTTTCCGGCGATCCATGCCAACGTAGGCCGCCGCGGAATCGCGCCTTACGGCGAGAAACTCGAAGGCGACCAGCGGACTCCGACGGGAGCCTACCCGATGGGATTCGCGTTCGGTTACCGGGACGACATCGACCTGCGATGGCCGTTCCTGGTGGTTACCAAGCAACATTACTGGATCAGCGATTCGGAAGACCCGATGTATAACCGGATGACCACCGAGACGCCCGCGACGGACAATTTCGAATACCTGCGCCGCGACGACGACGCTTACAAGTACGCCGCCGTAGTCGAATACAACACGCGCCCGATTGAAAAATACAAAGGGAGCGCAATTTTCTTCCACATCGAAAGCGGTTATAACCGCGGCAGCGCCGGTTGCATAACCGTTACTGAGCCGAAGGTGATCGAAACGCTGCAATGGCTCGATCCGCACCGGTCGCCTTACATGCTGATCGCAACACAGCGCCGGTGATCTGTTTTGTTAACGGAAATAGTTTTTTTGTTATAAAATCGTTGCCTTTGTGCACGAAAACGAATTCAATATCTATTAACACAGATTGCATGCATTTCCCCGTCAATGTGCTGGTAAATAAGACTAAAGTCCAAGACGGATACAAAACATATCGCGTGGAAGATTTTATTTTTATTATTCTTACGTTATGATATTGTTCTTCATAATCTCGTTCAAAAGACTGGCGTAAAAGTCTCTTTTGTAAATTCTCCCTCCAGGTCAAGAGGTACCCATATTCCTCCCTGAATTTTTTCGTAGGTTTTGCATAAATCAACGATTTTATTCCGGGTTCCAAAACAAACTTTTTTTAATTCGTGTTCTGTCAGGCTTTCATAATAATTGCGTGTATAGCCGAATGTCGATATCATCAATCCTTTTTCCCGATTTTCATTAACGACAATTTGTGTAAATCGTTTTACACTATTTTTGTTGACCTTTGTTTTTGATTTCCAGTGTTTTATTTCGATAATATATGATTTAGTGCTGTTGCCTATTTTGTATTCGAGAATAATATCTTTCCCTCCGTCTTTACTGCAACGGGTTAGAGTAACATTGAACCCGATCCCTTCGAATAATTCGGCGATTACCCGTTCCGTATCTCTCCATTCAAGATTGTATAATTGCTCAGGAGCACATGCGATACAACGGATGATACTTTTGTTGAATTTCCGTAAATGGATTAATATATCGTATGGATTCTCTGACTGATCCGAGGACGATTGTTCTAACCGCTCGATCCAGTTATGTATTTCATCGATGTCTATTATTTCGATGTTCGATGATGATCCATGATGTGAAAAATGATTATTAACGTTTTTTATATGATCCGAGACCAATAAAAATTTATCATAAGAATCTGTTTTTTGTAGTCTGGCGAACATATCGGACACATAGCTGAAAAAATTTCCGTAGATATGATTACTGCCTTTCACTTCTACGGCGATCTTATATTTTTGGTCTATTGAACTGATGACGAAATCTGGAGTGTATGTATGTCCTCTTTGTCGTTGAGGAATACATACATCGTATCCCATTTGAGGAAACAGGGTGTGGAATTTATCGTAGATCGCTCTTTCCAGATGTGACATTAAGGGATGATTTTGTGTTTTGTGATTAATAAACTTTATACTATTTGATATTGTTGCCATATTAATTATCGATAGTGATTGAATCTATTTTTCTTTGGCGGATTGCCGTTGAGATGTTGATTCTGGTATATATAATTGCTATTACTATGAATCATATTTAAATAATTCGGATCCGCCTTAGTTACAAATATAGAAAAACTCGCCCGATTTCGGATGGATTTAGGAAGAATAATGTAAACTATTG